>Ga0213868_10000002_pt1 | contig 307826 bp, 270 predicted proteins | sample PICome_9_FD_160087 | JGI IMG/M metagenome (GOLD analysis project Ga0213868, IMG submission 160087) | Coastal seawater microbial communities near Pivers Island, North Carolina, United States - PICO127 | ecosystem: Environmental > Aquatic > Marine > Coastal | place: USA: North Carolina... | reverse complement strand
TTCCTTGAGTTGTGATTGGTAAACTAGCGTTATTAGTTACAGTGACGCTTCCAGCACAGTTGTCCGTAGCTGTTGGCGCTGTAAGACTGGTTACACTACACTGCGCCGTTACATCTGCTAAACTAGATGCATCTGCAACAGGAGCATCTAAATCACGAGAATAAATATCTTTGCTCACCTTGCAGTACAAATTATTTATTCCAAGACCACTATCATATACATAATTTACTTCGTAAGTTGTTGGAAAATTACTTGTTGGAGGTGTAACATTAATTGTCTCAGATGTTTCACCAGTAGTCCAAGAGAAAGATTGTACATTTCCTTGGACACCTAATGAATTATAATTAAAAGTTATACTTGTTGATGTTCCAGGACATATTTCACTGTTACCAGTTAAATATAAATCTGGAATTAACACTCTCACCTGCAATCTATCTGCGCTTTCAATACCATTTACAGTTTGTGATATATAATATGTGTTGTCTCCAACTGGTAAAATTGAATTAATAGGTATCGTAGAAGTTGAAGATAACGAGGTATACCAACTTATTGAAGCTCCAGATTCAGCATTAATATCAATTTCTGTAAAATTCGGATCTGATAAAGCTCGTGATCCTTGGCATATTGCCTGAATAGGATCACCTGTAGGTGCTGCAGGCGTAATTGTTTTTTGCTGGTTTATATTGCTTCTACCAATCGATAAGCTGTATGTAGTTTCCGCTAATAGCCCACTAAGAATAAAGCATAGCCCAAGCGGTATTAAAAAAGTATAAATTGGTTTCAATACTTAAAATTTGAAAATTTATTCAAATATCACCCAAATTAATAAAATTATCTCTAGGGCTTATAATATTTTGATTATAAATTTATGATTAATCTTTAAGTAATTCATGAAATGAACTCTTAATTTGCAACTAAATTTTTTATATTTAGGTCATTAATCATTTAAAAACATAAAACAATGAACAGAGTAGCATTGCTTAGTATGACGTTAATCTTAATGTCTTCTTGTGCCATTAGTATTGGCAATACAAAAAAAACCTCACCCCCAGAAAGCGTTGTGGAAGTCGACAGAGAAGTTGGTTATTTGAAAACACCAAATCGAACCTACACAGCTTCCTCTGGAGATAATTCTGTTGTAAAATTGTGGGATGAATATATTGCAGTCCATAACAGCAGGGATATTGAAGCCATTATGAAAATGGAATCTGATTCTATACAAATTTGGGGTCCAAATGGAGAATACATTAAAGGGAAGGAAGCACATGCAGCATTTTTGGCACAATGGTTTGATGGAGCAAACCCAAGATGGAATACATTTTTCTCATTTCCAATGAAAGTTAATGATATGGAAGCTCAAAAAGATGGGCAGTGGGTGGTCACTGGGGCACAAGTTACAATGACAGTTGAGGGTCAAGATAGGAGTGTTATTCATTTATCAGATGTATATTTTGAGAATGGTAAAGTTGATAAGTTTTATGTTTACCAGCGACTTCCAGCTTCAGATAATTAGTATTTCACCATAACAAATCACAACAAAAGCCACCTTTAGGTGGTTTTTTTGTGCCTATTTTTAAGTTTTATTTGATTTGCAGAATTTTAATTGATAAATATTTAATTTTTTTATTTTCAAATGACAATTCTTTAATTTTTGAAAATAATTTGGATTCGGAGTTTCAAATAAAAAATTAATTTATAGTTTTACCCCGTTATAAAATTATCATGATTGACACAAAGTTTTTACTAGCAAACATTTGTTCACTAACTCTACCGAGTAGTGCTCCATTGTGTCCGCGTCACTACCGTCGTCGCCCTTAGGGTGTATTTATAATTTTTGGAACTTAGGTGAGTCCGGTTCTTCCTTTTCAATTTTCTTTAAGCTTTATTTCTAATTAATCTTCTGATAATGAACCTAGTTATCACAGATAAATCACATCATATTTATGCACAAGTTATTTGTGCCACCATTGAATCTGCTGCACAAGTCAGAGGTACAGGTATTGCCAAGCGCTCCCCAGAATACATTTGCAAAAAGATGGATCAAGGCGATGCAGTTATTGCGTTAGATGGGGATAAATTTGCTGGATTTTGTTACATCGAAACTTGGGACCACCAGCGATTTGTAGCCAATTCTGGTCTAATTGTACATCCTGATTATAGAAACCAGGGATTAGCAAAAAAAATCAAACAATTGGTATTCGATCACTCTAGAACTAAATACCCAAAAGCAAAGGTATTTAGCATTACCACAGGGCTGGCCGTGATGAAACTCAATACGGATTTGGGGTACAAACCTGTGACCTTCTCTGAATTGACTAAGGAGCCGTCTTTTTGGAAGGGCTGTCAAACTTGTAAAAATTATGATGTTTTACAGCGTACTGAGCAATCAATGTGCTTGTGCACCGGGATGTTGTTCGATCCAAAGCAGCAAAAAAAGAAACGTCCAAAAAAAATTAAGACTTCAACTTTTAAACGCTTAAAAAGCATTAAACAAACTCTTTTTCTTAAAAAACAATAAAATGAATTCTAAACACAGATTAGTTTTGGCCTACAGTGGCGGCTTGGATACCTCTTATTGTGCAGTACATCTGTCACAAGATCTTGGTTATGAGGTTCATGCCGTTAGTGTAAATACAGGGGGTTTCACTAAAAATGAAATTGAATCTATCGAGGCCAAAGCCTATAAAATGGGTGTGTTTGCCTACAAAAATATTCAAGCCACAGAGCAATTTTATCAAAAAGTTGTTAAGTATTTAATTTTTGGAAATGTTCTCAAAAATAATACCTATCCACTTTCCGTCAGTGCTGAGCGCATAATCCAAGCCATAGAAATAGTAACCTATGCCAAATCTATAAACGCTAAATACATTGCACACGGAAGCACAGGAGCAGGAAACGATCAAGTGCGTTTTGATATGATTTTTCAAACCTTGGCACCAGAAATTGAAATTATCACCCCTATTCGTGATAATAAATTAAGTAGGGAAGATGAAATCACGTATTTAAAATCTAAGGGGGTTGACTTGGCTTGGGATAAAGCTAAATATTCTATTAATAAAGGCCTTTGGGGGACGAGTGTAGGCGGTGATGAAACCTTGACATCTCACTTGGCTTTGCCAGAAGAAGCTTACCCTTCTCCACTCAAAAACAACGCACAAACTTTGGTGAAACTTAGTTTTCAAAAGGGAGAATTAGTCGCTGTAGATGATGTAGAAAACACTCCGGTTGTCAATATTCAAATGCTTAATGAACTAGCATCAGCATACGCCATTGGCAGAGACATTCATGTTGGCGATACCATAGTGGGTATCAAAGGCCGTGTTGGTTTTGAAGCTGCTGCAGCTCTGATCATCATCAAAGCCCATCATTTGTTAGAAAAACACACCCTTTCCAAATGGCAACTGCAACACAAAGACAGTATGGCTAGTTACTATGGGATGCATCTTCATGAGGGTCAATACCTTGATCCTGTGCTGCGTGATATGGAAGCATTTTTTCAATCCAGTCAGGCTAGTGTTAGTGGAGATGTCACCGTTGTTTTGAAGCCTTATCATTTTACAATAGAGGGTATTACATCTGATTATGACTTAATGAACTCTAATTTTGCAAGCTATGGCGAAATGAATACTGCATGGACTGCCGACGATGCGAAAGGATTTATAAAAATAACGGCTAATCAAAATAAAATTATTCAAAATTTAAATTCAAAATCATGATACAAGTTGGAATAATTGGTGGAGCAGGATACACTGCTGGTGAGCTAATTCGATTGTTGTTAAATCACCCAAAAGCTGTCATAAATTTTGTGTACAGCACATCAAGTTCGGGGCGACTATTGAGTGCTATTCATCAAGATTTGTTAGGCGAAACTTCTATACAGTTTTCAGATCAAATAAATCCAAATATAGACGTTTTGTTTTTGTGTTTAGGGCATGGTAATTCAAAAGCGTTTTTAGAGGCCCATGAGTTTTCAAGTTGTACAAAAATCATAGACTTGAGTCATGATTTTAGGTTAAAAACTTCAGCTAATTTTCAAGCTAAACAATTTATATACGGGCTGCCCGAATTAAATAAAAAGGAGATAATAAAGGCTAATTATATTGCTAATCCTGGCTGTTTTGCAACAGCGATTCAGCTGGCGCTATTACCGTTGGCAGCTCATCATTTGATTCAAAACCCAGTACATATCAACGCTGTTACAGGCGCCACAGGTGCTGGAACAAAACCTTCCGCCACAACTCATTATACATGGCGTGATAATAATTTTTCGCACTACAAAGCCTTTGGGCATCAACATCTAGGGGAAATTAAAGAGTCTTTAGTTTCACTACAAAAAGAGTTTGATTCTGCGCTAAACTTTATTCCAAATAGAGGGAATTTTTCTCGTGGAATTTTTGCGACCTTATACTTAGAACTTGATGAAAGCTTAGAGACCATTCAATCGCTTTATCAGTCTTTTTATAAAGATGCACCTTTCACCATTATTTCTGAAAATGAAGTCCATCTTAAACAGGTGGTAAACACCAATAAATGTATACTTCATCTTACGAAATACAACAATAAATTACTCATAACTAGTGCCATCGATAATCTTTTAAAAGGTGCTTCAGGCCAAGCTATTCAAAACATGAATTTGATGTTTGGAATTGAAGAAACAACAGGACTAAAACTCAAAGCAAATTATTTCTAATCATGACTTACAGACCATTACCAAAAGAACTTACAATTGCCAAATCGAAAATAGAAGGTTTGGGCTTATTCGCTTCTGAAGATATTAAGAAGGGGGTAATTTTAGGTATTTCACATGTTCGTGACAATCGATTTGAAAATGGTTTTATAAGAACACCACTAGGGGGTTTTATCAATCATTCAGAAGATCCAAATTTAGAGACAATTTTAATAACCGAAGATAGATTTGTGAAAACAATTAGATCAATTTCAAAAGGAGAAGAATTAACACTCAATTATACACTTTATAAACTATGAAAATAGCAATTATTGGAACAGGTAACCTAGGGCGCTCGATTGCCAAAGGGCTTATCATTAACAATGCCATTACATCTTTGTATTTAACGCGAAGAGGGCTAGAAGCACTGAAAGAGTTCGATGGCTACAAGAATGTTCACCTAACGACGGACAATAGCAAAGCTGTACAGAATTCTGATATTCTGATTTTTGCAGTTCAGCCCGCGCATTTACAATCTATTTTAGAATCAATTGCGTCACATCTTACAGAAAAGCACATTGTGATTTCGACTATAACTGGATTTTCTATTTCTAAAATAGAAAGTATAGTTGGTGCTCAAAATTACATCATAAGAGCGATGCCTAATACAGCTATTGCTGTTGGTAAATCCATGACCTGCTTGTGCAGTAATCAAACAGGTAAATCAAGATTATCCGTTGCCGAAGCTATTTTCAATAGACTTGGAGCAACAATTTGTATTCCGGAAGAGCAAATGCAAGCCGCAACAGTAGTATGTGCTAGTGGTATTGCTTTTTGGATGCGGTTGATTCGCGCCACTACTCAGGCAGCTATACAATTGGGTTTCGACGCCAAAGAAGCGCAACGATTGGCCATGCACACCAGTGAAGGTGCAGCACAACTTTTGATACAAAATGGGAATCACCCCGAAGAAGAAATAGATAAAGTGACTACACCAATGGGCTGTACTATTGAAGGATTGAATGAAATGGAACACAAGGGTTTAAGCTCTTCTTTGATTCAAGGAATGGTAGCTTCATTTCAGAAAATTAATACTATAAAAACTAATCAAGTATGAAATTATTTGACGTTTATCCTTTGTTTGATGTAACGCCAGTTCGTGCAAGAGATGTCTATGTTTTTGATGATCAGGACACACAATATTTGGATCTCTACGGTGGTCATGCTGTGATTTCTATCGGGCATGCTCATCCTAAATATGTTGAGAACATAACTCAACAATTGAACCAAATTGGTTTTTATAGTAATGCGGTTAAAAACCCATTACAAATTGAATTGGCTAAAGAATTGGCCATAGATTCTGGATGTCAAAATTATGAATTATTTCTGTGTAGTTCGGGGGCAGAGGCCAATGAAAATGCTTTAAAGTTGGCCTCATTTCATACCAACAAAGCATCCATTATTGCCTTTGAAAATTCTTTTCATGGGCGGACCTCTGCAGCAGTAGCGAGCACGGACAATACAAAAATTATAGCACCACTTAATGCACAGCAAAAAGTAGATTTTCATCCATTAGGGGATTTGGAGGCGGTAGAGAACACGCTTAAAAAAGGAGAAACCTGCGCTGTTATTATTGAATGTATTCAAGGGGTAGGTGGGTTAGATCAAAGTACTACAGCGTTTTGTCAAGGATTAGAAATACTTTGCAAAACTTATGGTGCTGTGCTCATTGCCGATGAGGTGCAGTCTGGATTTGGCCGAAGCGGAGATTTTTTTGCTTTTCAAAAACATGGGATTACACCGCACATTATTTCTATGGCCAAAGGCATGGGTAACGGATTTCCTGTTGGTGGAATTTTGATTCATCCAGAAATTCAAGCCTCTTATGGGCTTTTAGGAACAACCTTTGGAGGAAATCACTTGGCCTGTGCGGCTACTCTTAGTGTTTTAGACGTGTTAAAGGGTCAAAATTTGATGAATAATGCACAACAAATGGAACTTTATTTTAGAGAACTGGCCAAAGACATTCCTCAAATTGTTCAACTCAAGGGTAGAGGTTTGATGCTCGGATTGCAATTTGAATTCCCCGTTGCTGAATTAAGGAAATCACTGCTGTTTAACCACAGGATATTTATAGGAAGTTCCAAAAACCCAAATTTGATACGCATCTTACCTCCTTTAACGATCAAAAAAGAACATATCGATACTTTTTTCAGCGCTTTAAAACAAGAATTATGAATCACTTTTTAAACATCAAAAGTATTAAAGATTTGAACAAAACCGTTCAAGACGCACTTGCATTAAAAGCCAATCCATATGCGTACAGTAGTCTGGGTACTCAAAAGACTTTAGTCTTGTTGTTTTTTAATGCAAGTTTGAGAACGCGAATAAGCACAGAGTTGGCAGCTAAGAATTTAGGAATGAGTGTCATTGTTTTAAATGTCAATGACGCATGGCAATTAGAGTTTGAAGAAGGTGCGGTTATGGACTTACAGTCTTCGGAACATATAAAAGAAGCCGCTCAAGTCATTTCTCAATACGCCACTATTATTGGTGTAAGAGCATTTCCAACTTTAACAGACAAGACCAAGGATCAGTCCGAGTGGGTTTTGAATGCCTTAGCTGCTTATGCATCAGTTCCAATAATCAATTTGGAGAGTGCTACAGCTCATCCTTTGCAAGGATTAGCGGATGCCATTACCATTGCAGAGCAAAGTGATAAAATCAAGCCAAAGGTTGTGCTTTCATGGGCCCCACATCCAAAAGCTTTACCGCATGCAGTTGCCAATTCTTTTGTGCGGACCATGCAGCTTCAAGATGTGGATTTTAGTATAGTTCATCCTGAAGGCTATGATTTGGACCCATCAATTGTAAAACACACAGCTGTATCCAATAACCAAATAGAAGCTTTTAAAAATGCTGATTTTATTTACGCCAAAAACTGGAGCTGTTTTACTGATTATGGAAAAATTCTAAAACCAAAATCAAATTGGATGATTACAGAAGAGAAAATTGGCAAAGCTAAATTTATGCATTGCCTTCCAGTCCGACGTAACGTTGTGGTAGAGGACGCTGTACTTGATAGCCCAAAGTCTTTATGCATCCACCAATCTAATAACCGAACTTTTGCTGCTCAAATTGTGTTGAAACAAATTTTAGAATCATTATGAAACATTCACTAAGTATTGTAAAAATAGGAGGTCATATTTTAGATGATCCTAAAGCCAAAAATTCATTTTTGTCTCAATTTGCTGCTATTGATGGATCTAAACTATTGGTACATGGTGGTGGAAAATCAGCGACAGAATTATCAAAAAAAATGCAATTAGAGGTTCAAATGGTGGATGGACGGCGTATTACAGATGCTAAAACTCTGGAAGTAATCACTATGGTTTATGCTGGAAAAATAAACACTTCGATAGTAGCTCAGCTACAAGCACTGGGTTGTAACGCTATAGGTTGCTCTGGAGCTGATGCTAATTCTATTCAATCTGTAAAACGGCCTGTTTTGGATGTTGATTATGGATTTGTGGGGGATGTTCAAAATGTAAATTCGGACTATATTTCAATGTTGTTAAGTGCAGGTTTAACGCCAGTTTTTTCTGCTATTACGCACAATAAAAAAGGACAATTACTCAACACCAATGCAGACACTATTGCCGCTTCAATAGCAAAATCTCTAGCCGATATTTTTGATGTTACATTATATTACTGTTTTGAAAAACAAGGAGTTTTAAAAGACAAGAATGATGAAAATTCAGTAATAAAAGCAATAGATAAGCCGATATATGATGAACTTGTAAAATCAGGATTAGTTACAGACGGAATGTTGCCAAAATTACAAAATTGCTTTGAAGCTTTACAACATCAGGTTTCGAGGGTATGTATTGGTCAGCCAAGTATGCTTTCGGGGGATTCCAACAACTACACAACTTTAACACTATGATAACCATAGACACTCTTACTCAGTCGGCTATTAAATTATTAAAGAACTTGATAGAAACGCCTTCATTTTCATCTGAAGAAGACCCAACGGCCTTGCTTTTGGAACGATGGTTTCAAAGGTTCGAAATCCCATACAATCGCTATCAAAATAACGTTTGGGCAACTAATAAATCTTTTGATACAGCAAAACCCACACTTTTGCTCAATTCTCATCATGATACCGTGAAACCAAACAGTGGGTACACTAAAAACCCTTTTGATGCACATATTGAAGATGGCAAGCTTTATGGTCTTGGGAGTAACGATGCAGGGGGGTGTTTGGTATCACTTTTAGCAACTTTTACTTATTTTTATGATCGGGATTCATTGGCTTATAACTTGGTTTTCGTGGGCTCAGCAGAAGAAGAAAGTAGTGGGCCAAATGGCCTCAATTCTATGCTTAGCATTGTTCCAAAAATTGATGTAGCTATAGTTGGTGAGCCTACTCAAATGCATTTGGCAGTTGCCGAAAAAGGTTTGGTAGTTTTTGATGTTGAGGTATCAGGAACACCGAGTCATGCCGCTCACCCCAATGAGAACAACGCACTATACAATGCCATTCCAGTGATGGAGTGGATAAAGAACTATCAATTTGAACAAGAATCTGAGGCTTTGGGCCGTGTAAAGATGACACTAACACAAATTAATGCGGGTCAGCAACATAATGCCGTTCCAGCAAAGGTTGTTATGGTGGTAGATGTGCGCGTGAACGATTGTTATTCTAATGCTCAAATTGTAGCTCTTCTACAAGAGTATTTGCCAAATGCAAAAGTAACAGCGCGAAGCACAAATTTAAATTCCTCTAGTATTTCTAAAAACCACCCGTTAGTCCAGGCGGGGATTGAGTTGGGGAGAGAAACATACGGTTCGCCAACTCTTTCAGATCAGGCGGTGTTGAGTTGTCCTTCACTGAAGTTAGGTCCTGGAGACAGTACTCGATCGCACACAGCTGATGAGTTTATTTACGTACATGAAATTGAAGAAGGGATTGCATTATATATCCAATTATTAAATAAAATACTATAATCTATGAAACTTTGGGACAAAGGAGTATCTATTGATAAAACTATTGAAGCGTTTACGGTTGGAGATGATCGAAACATTGACTTGCATATTGCTAAGTACGATTTACAAGCCTCCCTTGCTCATGCCAAAATGTTAGCCCATATTGGAATTTTAGACAAGGGTGAACTTGAACAAGTTGAGCACGCTATCGGCAAACTTTTAGAAGAAGAAAAGCGCGGTATTTTTAAAATCGAAAATCAGTTTGAGGATGTTCACTCTAAAATTGAGCACGAGCTAACCCAGCGTATTGGCACTGCTGGAAAAAAAATACATACTGCACGCTCAAGAAATGATCAAGTTTTGGTGGCTTTGCAGTTGTATTATAAAGATAATTTGAATAGCATTCAAAAGCAAGTTAAAGTCTTGTTTGATACATTATTGAATTTAGCAGAACAACATAAGTCAGAATTATTGCCTGGTTATACGCATCTTCAAGTGGCTATGCCATCGTCTTTTGGACTTTGGTTTTCGGCTTATGCCGAATCTCTTATTGACGATGTTATAGTGCTTCAATCAGCACAAAAAGTTGTGGATCAAAATCCATTAGGTTCTGCAGCTGGCTATGGGAGCTCCTTCCCAATTGATCGTGAGATGACAACAGAATTACTGAATTTTTCAGATTTAAAATACAATGTTGTATCTGCTCAAATGTCAAGAGGGAAAAACGAACAAATAATTGCATCGAGTTTAGGAAACCTAGCATTTACTCTTTCCAAGTTTGCAATGGATATCTGCTTGTACATGAGTCAAAATTTTGATTTTATCAGCTTTCCAGAAGAGCTTACAACAGGAAGTAGCATCATGCCGCACAAAAAAAATCCAGATGTGTTTGAATTAATACGTTCGAAATGTAATGGCTTACAAGGATTGTCGTCTCAAATACAATTGATGACAAACAATTTACCAAGCGGCTACCATCGGGATTTTCAATTATTAAAATCGCCAATGATTTCAGCTTTTGAGACATTAAAAACAGTATTGTCTATTTTTGATTATGGACTGAAACAGATTGAAGTTAAATCCGTGAATTTGGATGACGATAAGTATAAGTATTTATTTACTGTAGATAGCATCAATTCACTGGTACAAAATGGCGCGACGTTTAGGGAAGCTTACCAAACTATTGGGGCACAAGTTCAAGACGGATCTTATGCATGCGGTACACGACATAAACACAAGCATATTGGCGGTATAGATAACTTGGCTTTGAACAAAATCAAAGCCAAGTTTCCAAAATTAAATTAATTCTTAGTATTTCTTAAGTCTGTATTAAAAATCAAGCCAAACTGCAAAAATGTTTTGGCAGTAGTTTGTACTTCTTGGCGCAATAGACCTACTTGAAAGTGCATGTTGTTTGCATATTGGTAGCCTAATCCTCCGTACAATCGGTTGCGATCAAAAAAATTGCGTTTATCATTTATGAATAGCTCATCATACATACCTAAGTATAGAGCTCCCGCTTCTATTTTAGGACGATTTAGAGGTATAAAAACCATTAATCGATAGCGAAAGCGCATTTTGAAATCATCTTCTACAAAACGTTCTTCCAGCCGATAACGATGTTCCAGTTTTACCCGACCAATGGTATTGGTGGTCAAAAACTGTTGCCATATACGATGCTCTTCAACTTCTGGACTTTTCCTTTCAGAGTCGTATTCATAGTTGCCAATATGTGCGTAACCAAAAGTTGCCGATGCGTTGGGCTTGAAATGGTAATTTAGCCCAGTACGAAGCAATAGCTGTTCTATATTTGTAGGGCTAATGGTATGATTTCTGTATTGAACTTCTGTGTGAATACTGAATTTTTCACTGACTTTATTAGTGCCAAAATACATCAGCCAATTTCCAGTGTCGGTTTGAGCTTTAACAAACATTGACCCCCAAAAAAGAAGGCCAATGCTCAATATAAATCTGAGTTTCATAGATTAATAAAATATTACTTCTCCAGTTTTTATGTCATACATACCCCCAACGATTTCAATTTCGCCAGCATCTTCCATTTCTTTTAGAACTTGGCTTGATTCACGAATGTTGTCAATAGTCATATATACATTCTTTTTTGCTACTTCATTGACAAAATCGATGTTGGATGAGTTTCTTTGGCTTTCGTCTGTTGGTTCAGTAACGGCTTCTACAGCAGGTTCAATTTTATTTATTAAAGCCGTGAGGTTTCCTAGGCGCGCATGATCACAAGCTCCTTTTACAGCGCCACAGGCAGTATGCCCTAATACAACAACCAATTTTGTTCCTGCCAATTTGCAGGCAAATTCCATACTTCCAAGAATGTCCTCGTTGACGAAATTCCCAGCAATTCTAACACTGAATATATCACCAATTCCTTGATCAAATATTAGCTCGGACGAAACTCTTGAATCTATACAACTCAATACAGTAGCAAACGGATATTGTCCAGTACTTGTTTGTTTCACTTGACTCATAAGGTCTCGACCAGCTTGTCGGCCTTGAACAAAACGTGTGTTGCCTTCAACTAAAGTATTCTTTGCTAGTTGAGGAGTCATTTTATCTTGTGTATCTTTTGTGTGTGCGTTCATTATTTTTATATTTTAATTGTTATAAATTATTATGCCGTAGGGCGTAGTTTAAAAAATTCAATAAAACTTTCGGGATTTTTTACTTTTCCACGTTCAGATATTAGAGTGATATCAATATTTCTATTTTTGGCTTTGAGTGAGAAATCTTCGAGAATTTCAATAATATCATAGTCTAAAAAACGTGTTTTTCGAACATCAATTTCTAGATTAGTATCTTTTTCAATAGCTTCTAGTTCTTTAAGAATTGCCCCTTTGTTTATAAATGTAACTTCTTCTGCTAGAGTCATTTTTAATTTTCGGACTCCATTGCTTTTATCTTCTATGTGCAAAAAGTGCGAGTTTTGGAAGCTTTTAATAAGAACCACAATTACACCAACCGCTAATCCTAGTCCAATTCCAATTAGAAGATCCGTAAAGATGATTCCAAGTACGGTAACTATGAACGGAACAAACTGCTTCCATCCTTGCTTGTATATAGAAATAAATAGTTTAGGTTTAGCAAGCTTATATCCAACAACTAATAATATGGATGCAAGAACGGATAACGGAATATTGTTAAGAAGCTTTGGAATAATTAATACTGAAAGCAACAACAAAAAACCATGGACAATTGCCGATGTTTTTGTTTTTCCACCAGATTGAATATTCGCTGAACTGCGTACAATAACTTGTGTAATTGGGAGCCCCCCAATTAAGCCCGAAATAATATTTCCGGTTCCTTGTGCAAAAAGTTCCCTGTTTGTCGGAGTAACTCTTTTTCTGGGATCTAATTTATCTGTGGCTTCAACACATAGTAAGGTTTCTAAACTTGCCACAAGCGCGATTGTGAAGGCTGTTAACCAAATTTCAGGATTACTTATTTGACTGAAATCAGGACTAGAAAATTGCCCAAGAAACGAGTTGATATCACCTGGTACTGGAACATTCACCAATAAGGCCGATTCTATTTGCCAGCTGGGATTATTTTTAGTTAATATAAAATATAATATTCCTACTCCAACTGCCACAACTGGGCCTTGTATGATTTGAAAAAATTTATGCGCATTACTCAACCAAGTATTCCACAAAATTAAGATGCCTAGGCCGATAAAGGCGATAAGTGTAGCTCCAGGGCTAATGAAGTTAGACATTTCTGTAAAACTTGCATTTGCAGCAAGTACTTTGTCGTAGCCAAAGAAATAAGGAATTTGTTTTATGATAATGATGATTCCTATTCCTGTTAACATGCCCTTGATCACAGATGAAGGAAAGTAATAGCCAATTACTCCAGCCTTGAGTACACCAAAAAGAACTTGTATGACTCCGCCTAGAACAACAGCAAGTAAAAAGTTTTCGAAACCGCCAAGCGTTCCAATAGAGGCTAAAACAATAGCTGCTAATCCCGCAGCTGGGCCGCTAACCCCAATAGCAGATCCGCTGAGTAATCCAACAACAATACCCCCGACGATTCCAGCAATTAGGCCAGAAAACAATGGGGCACCACTGGCTAAGGCTATACCTAAGCATAAAGGGAGTGCAACAAAGAATACAACAATACTAGCAGGAATATCAGATTTTAAATTTTTAAAAGGACTTAAATGATTCATGATTAATTATAAATTGGTTTTCTTAATTTTTTAAAAAAAAGATTAATTAGGTTAATGATGTTTGTGATAGTTTTACGAAAGAGACTATCTTTTTACAATTTAGACACAAAACTGCTCAGGAGGAGGTAAATTTATATCTAATTGTATGTTAGAATGTTTATGCAAACGATAGCATGCATTGGTTAAGCCGTATGTACACGATTGGTAATAAAAATGAAGTAAAGGGTTAAAATCTTTCTTGTGTTCGTTTTCTTCAACATCAACTATATCGGACTCACTTGAATCTGAATCGTTCCAATCTATATTGTAATCTGTGTCAAAACTTAAATCGAAAACGGGTGCTGCCGATTGAAGAATAATTGTTAGAGCGAGAATACTGCTAAAAACAATACGGGCAAAGTAAACTTTATAAAGTGGTTTTAATGTCATTTCAATGTGCTAATAATGAGGTTTGTATAAAAACGTATGATGTTGTTTTGACCTTTTTCAACATCCGTTAGTGCAGGCAGATGTTCTGCGAAATAACGCTGTTGGTGTGCGCCTTCTATAATTGTAGACACCAACATATGCGGAAACTCGTACTTTGGATTGTATTCTAAAATAAAATCACTCACCCTTTGGACGACCTGTTTATATGTTTTATAAAATCCTTTCTCATTTTCGTTGTCAACATCTTTTGTGTGGTACGCTTTGGATGACTCAGTGATAATAATTTTATTTAGTAAAACTTCGTTAATGAAAGAGAAGTTGCTGTCTTGTTTGATGTCAGCTACAAGAAGCTCTATAGACATTTTTATTTTATCTTCTGCTTTGTTGAGTTTCGAAGTTTCTAAAACAATCTTGTAGTCCATCCAACTCCAATACCAGTTTACAAGGTATACTAATAGCATGTGTTTATTGGAAAAATAGCGGTAAACTGAGCTTTCATTTGAGCCAATTGCTGCTCCGAGTTTCTTGAACGTAAAAGATTCAAACCCCAACAAATTAATCATTTCAATACTTTTAGAAATGATGTCCCTCCCTAAGTCCGAGGATTCAGGGTCCTTAGAAAAAAGAGAACTTCTTATTTTAATTTGCAAATTTGAATTTTCCATAGTAAAACAATGCAAATATAATAGTATTACTATTAATTAGTGATAAATATTTCCCAATATTTTCATAAAAAAACATATTTTTTAATGCTTTTTTTTCCCGCTTATTACATCAGATGGCCGTTTATTACATCAATAAGCCGTTTGTTACATAGTGCTTGCAGCGTATTATATACTGATCTATATTTATGGTGTAATTTAATATCTTATTACAAAGTTAAATTGGTTAATTGGTAGAGCATCGCTTCGGCGGTGCTTTGCTTTTTCATTTTGTTTTGCGTTTTTATTTACTGTGTTTTATTTCAATTATTATCATTTTATGTTATTATTAATGTATGGTTATTTTTTACTCCTGTTGTATAATTAATAGTGCTTAAATTAGTTCTGAATAATTTCTTTTTCCAGTGAAATAAGTTATAAATTTTAAAGGTGTTCTTTACTTTAAAAAACAATTATTTGATGTTATTGTATGGTGGAAATAAATCATTTGTATTTGTTTGAGTGTTAAATTTTATCTTCACTTTGTTAAAAATTTGTATTTTGCGAATCCAATCAAACGATACATTTAACTTTTTTGCAGATTGATTAGTTTAACAATGAGGTTATTAAAATTCACACTTTTTTTCCATATTGTCTTTTTGGGCCATACTCAAGAGCATCCCCCTGTGATGACTTTCTCCCCAGATGTATACAATGCGGCAAATCAAAATTGGGGCATTACCCAATCTGATGATCAGAAAATGTATTTTGCCAATAATTCTGGAGTTCTTGAATTTAATGGTTCAAAGTGGAAACTTCATCCTACTCCTGACAACTCTATTGTTCGATCTGTCAATGCTGATGGTTCAAAAGTTTATTCGGGCAGTTATATGGACTTTGGCTATTGGGAGCACAATCAATATGGAGACCTAATTTATCAATCTCTTGTTAAGAAGTATGACATATCTGTTTTGGAAGAAGAACAGTTTTGGAACATTAAAGTTCTAGATGACTGGATTTTATTTCAATCCTTGTCCAGAATTTATATGCTCAATCGGGATACGAAGAAAAGCCGTATCATTGAATCGGCCGATGAAATCTGGAACATATTTAATGTTGAAGGGATTATTTATTTTGCAAAAAAAAATAAGGGGATATACAAAATTGTTAATGGTATTGAGGTATTAGTAACAGACCATCCGTCGTTGATAGCTTCACGACTTGTTGGAATTTCAATAATAGACAACAAACTCCTCTTTATAACCTCAAAAAACGGCTTTTATTTTGTAAAGGACAACCAGCTTAGCCCTTGGAAATTAAATATAGACACAAACGACTTAACCATTTATACATCTAAACAACTTAGTGATGGTAGTTTGGTTTTGGGGACTATTTCAAACGGATTGATTCACATTGAAAATGATGGACGTCTCAAGTACCGATTGAGTTATGAAAAAGGACTCAGTAACAATACGGTTCTGTCGATTTTTGAGGATCAAAAAAACAACATTTGGTTAGGAATGGATATTGGAATAAGTCATGTGAATTTATCATCAAGATTTAGGGTTTATAATGATGCAAAAGGAAAAATAGGGACTGTTTACACATCTGTAGTTCATAATAATGATTTATATCTTGGTACAAATCAGGGCCTGTTCAAGAAATCAAATGATAGTTCTGGAGATTTTGATTTTGTTGAAGGAACAAGCGGCCAGGTATGGGCGTTAAAAGTTATTGATGATCAACTTTTTTGCGGTCACGATTTAGGAACTTTAGTTGTAGCAGATGGTAGAATAAAAACAAAAATATTAGATGCCAATGGAACTTGGGATTTCAAGAAAATTAAAGGAACAAATTTAATTTTACAAGGAAATTATTCTGGTCTTCACGTGCTAGAAAATATAGCCAATCGTTGGAAATATCGAAACAAAATTCAAGGCTTTGATATTTCCAGCCGTTTTTTTCAACTCAATGGGCTAAGGCTTTATGTTAACCACGAATTACGGGGTTTACATGTCTTGGAATTGTCCAATGATTTTCAAAAAGTAAATGATACGAGGACAATAGATTCGATTGATTTTGGCTTTGGCTCAAACTTTATAAATTTCTCAAACAGTTATTATTATACTTCTGCCAATGGGGTTTATAAATTAGATGATTCAACAGGGACATTTACCAAAGATCCATTCATTTCTGATGTTTTGGACAGCTACAATTCAACATCTACCATTTTGGATGTCAACGGAACCGATCAAATCAAATGGTGTTTTGCCGACAATAACCTCTTGCTTATGAGTCCTGGAAGTTTAAGTGATAAGCCAAACTTGGAGGAAATACCGGTATCGATACCTAATTTTAGAAAAGTAGTTGTAGGATTTGAAAACCTCACAAAAATTAATGATTCTGATTATTTGTTGGGGTCTTCTAATGGCTATTTCGTTCTAAAAGTCGATACTCCAAGGCAGGAAAATCGGCAGAACATCCAAATAAACTACATACAGGCAAACATCAATAATGAGCCTAGAACTACATTGGACTTATATCAATCACCAACACTAAATTACAAAAAAAACAACCTAAACTTTAGTTATAACATTCCACAGTATGGAAACATAGTAGATTTGAATTACGCATATAAGCTAGAAGGCTGGTCCGAAGATTGGTCTAATTGGCAGCCACAGAGTACTCAAATATTTGAAAATCTTCCTTATGGCAAGTATGTTTTTAAAGTTAAAGGTAAAATAGGAGACACAGAAACTGTAAATGTTGCTTCTTTTCCATTCATTATCAAGCGCCCATGGTATTTATCCGCTGTAGCTATAGCTATTTATGTAATACTTCTTCTTATTTTTTCTGTAATTATCCATATTATTTACAAAAGATATTATAAGCGCCAACAGCAGCAGTTGTTACTTAAGTCGCAAAAAGAAATGGCACTTAATGAGTTAGAAACAAATCAAAAATTAATGCAACTAAAAAATGAAAAACTCGAGTTAGATATAGAAAGTAAAAATCGTGAACTAGCCATCTCAACAATGAGTTTAATCAAGAAAAACGAGTTTTTAAATACCATTAAAACAGCGATCAAGGAAGAGAGTTCTTCACAGGGTATCAATAAGGTGATAAAAATCATTGATAAAAATCTAAATAATACTGACGACTGGAAATTATTTAAAGAGGCATTTGACAATGCCGACAAGGACTTCTTAAAATTAGTCAAACAAAACCATCCAAAACTTACGCCAAATGACTTAAAGCTTTGTGCGTATTTAAGACTTAATTTATCATCAAAAGAGATAGCGCCGTTGCTGAATATATCACCTAGAAGTGTTGAGGTCAAGCGATATCGTTTGCGAAAAAAGATGGATTTACCGCCAAAAACAAGCTTAGCGAATTATATTCTAGAGTTGTAATTTCATTTTCTTTAAAAAAAAACCATACACTACCCAAACAATAATGTAATTTAAGAAAACGATTTAACTTTAATTTTTTTAGTACTCTCCCAAATCTCACCTTGTAAATATGATTACTGCATTGGTTTTTATTTTTTTAATAGATGTATATTTTTTGTAGCGGTGAATTTTTCAACTACAACATTGTGTTATGATAAATTTAACAAAAAACAAACAAACCGATTTTTATGAAAAGAATATTTTATTCCATACTGATGATTGCTCTTTGCTCTTCACATGCATTTGCGCAATCGATTTCAGTAACTGGAACTGTAAAATCCAGCGCGGATGGAATGCCGCTTCCTGGAGTTAACGTCCTAGTAAAAAACACAAATAATGGAGCAGTCACTGACTTTGATGGTAATTTCTCATTAAGTAGTGTTTCTCAAAATTCAATTATTGTATTTACTTACATAGGGTTTAAGACACAAGAACTTGCAGCTACAGCTAACATGCAAGTCAATCTCGAAGAAGATAATGAATCTTTGGACGAAGTTGTGCTTATTGGATATGGATCAAAAAGCAGAAAAGATCTTACAGGGTCTGTTTCTATGATCAAGTCTGAAACTATTGAGAAACTCAAGCCTGTCGATGTAGCGCAAGCACTTCAAGGAAGATCTGCAGGAGTTTCTGTAACTACAGCATCCGGTTCACCAGGAAGTGGATTTCGTGTTCTTGTTCGTGGTGTAAGTACTAATGGCAGCAATGATCCTCTTGTTATTGTAGATGGATATGTAGCTTCAATGAATAGTGTTAACCCGGACGATATTGAGTCATTAACTGTTCTTAAGGATGCACAAGCCGCTATATACGGAATCTTAGGAGCTAATGGTGTTATTTTAGTCACCACAAAAAGTGGTTCTAAAAACTCTGCACCTCAAGTATCTTACAATGTGTATTCAGGTGTTCAAGAGACCACTAAGAAATTATCTCTGCTCAACGGTTCTGAGTATGCAGCATTAATAAACGAAAGTTATGCTGCAAATGGAGAAACTATTCCTTATCCAAATCTAAATAATTTAGAAAATGATAACGATTGGCAAGACAACCTTTTTGATAGCGCTATGATTACAAATCATAATGTGAGCCTTTCTGGGGGTACTGATGCAATTACTTATTACCTTGGAGCGTCACACTTAGATCAAGAGGGTATTATTGCGAGCAATAAATCCAACTTCAAAAGAAATAATGTCAAACTTAGATTAGGAATTGACGTCAATGAACGTTTAAAAACAACACTAAACCTAAACTATTTCGCTAATGAGCGCAAAACCATTAATGAATCTGGCCTTGGCTCAGTATTGTTTAATGCATTGAGTTATTCGCCATTGTATGCCTTAGATCAAGAAGATTTGAATGGCGCTTTTGGTAACGAGATTATTAATCCATTTTCTCAGATAAGAGACACCTACAACTCCTATTTTGGAAGTAGTATTGAAGGGAATTTCCAAATAGAATATAAAGTTTTGGATGGCTTGACTGCAACCACGCGTATGGGGTTCAAGTCATACTCTGACAAGGAGAAAACGTTCTCACCAATTGTTGAGTATGGAGCAGGTAAGGTATTCAACACAACACGAAGTACAGTAAGTCAAAATAAAGAACAATTTAACTCCTACACATGGGATAGTTTCCTTAACTACAAAAAAACATTCTTAAACGACCACAATGCTGAAATTACATTGGGTATGGCCGTGACTAAAGATTGGGGTGATGGATTATTTGCAACTGGATATGATGTTCCTAATAACTCATGGGCATTTGCTGATATAGCACTTACCACTGGAACAAATGAGGCTAAAGAAACTGGATCATACACATATGACAACCGACTTTTGTCTTATTTTGCACGTCTGCAGTACGACTTCAAAGGGAAGTATTTAATTTCTGCAATGTTGCGTAGAGATGCTTCTTCTGCATTTGCACAAGATTATAGAGTAGATTATTTCAAATCAGCAACAGCTGGTTGGAAAGTTTCTGAAGAATCGTTCATGGAAAACGTTAATTTTATAAACTTCTTAAAATTGAGAGCATCGTACGGTACACTTGGAAACTTAGTTGGAAGTGACTTGTATAGAGCATCACTTAGTGGAGAAGCAACTTATGTATTTGACAATACTTTGACCAACGGTACAGCGCTAGGGCCATTACCGAATGCTATAGCTTCATGGGAAACAGCAGAAAAGCTTGATATCGGTTTAGATGCGAAAATATTTGATAATAAATTAGAAATTGTTGCCGATTATTTTATTGAAGACCGTGTAGATCTTTTAATTCCTGGGCTTCCATTCTCTGGAATTCTTGGAGCCACAGCTCCTGGTTCTGGAACGCCTATCGTAAACGCTGGAACAACAAGAATCAAAGGACTTGAATTGATGTTTAACTATGGAAATGAGATCAACGATAATTTGTCATACAATGTGAGTTACAATGTCACTAATCTTGACGGAGAAGTAACTTCAATAAACAGTGATGTTGCAATTGAAGGAGGGTCTTTCGGGATTGGTCAATTAGCTCCATCACGAATGGAGGTTGGTCAACCAATAGGTTATTTTTACGGACTTCAAACTGATGGAATCTTTCAAAGTCAGGCTGAAGTTGATGCCCACCCGTCTCAAGCAGGTTTGGGTAATGCAGCTCAACCAGGTGACCTAAGATTTGTGGATGTCAATGGTGATGGCGAGATTGATGCCAATGACCGTACATTCATAGGCAAACCAATAGCTGACTACATTATGGGTTTCAATATTGGTGTAAACTACAAGAATTTTGATTTTTCAGCATATGCTTATGCAGAGCTTGGAAAAGATATGGTACGTAACTATGAAAGAGATCAAAAAAATGTCAATAGACTGGATTATTACTTAGATCGTTGGACCGGTCCAGGAACCAGTAATGAAGTTCCAAGAGCTACTACCGGGGCGACTTCCAATAAATTATTTTCAGATTTCTTTGTTGAAGATGCTTCTTTCTTAAGAATCCAAAACATTCAACTAGGATACAGCTTGCCTTCGTCGGCTATTGAAAAAGCTGGGATTTCTAAATTAAGAGTTTACGGATCTGTAAACAATGCCTTTACATTTACAAAGTATAAAGGATTTGACCCAGCGGCAACTACCGGAGATGCCATAGGTGGAGGAATTGACCCAGGTTTTTATCCAGTCACAAGACAATTCCTTTTAGGACTAAATATTTCATTTTAAAATAGAGCACAATGAAAACAATAAAAAACAATAAATTTACTTTAGTAGCGCTAGTGCTACTAACACTAGGACTCTATTCTTGTACAGATAAGTTTTTGGACGAGGAAGAAAATTACTTGATTGATTCGGAAGGCTATTTTAACTCTGAGGACGATTATTACATGGCACTTGTTGGAGCATACGACTTACTTCAAGCAACTTATGTCAATAATCTGTTAGGAGAGATTGCTTCGGACAATACACTCTGTGGTGGCGAAAGTGCTACTGATGTTGTTGGATTCCAACAAATTGATGATATGACCCACACTCCAGTTAATGCAAATCTTAGAGATGTTTGGAACTGGATGTTTGCAGGAGTTAAAAGGACTAATTATTTCTTAGAATTCCAAAATAACATAGAATTTGACGGTCGCGTGCAAATGGTTGCTGAAGTTCGTTTCTTGAGAGCCTATTTTCATTTTGAATTGGTAAAGTGGTTTGGTGGAATTCCAATTAAAGATTACGCTAATGCACTTGAAGGTAGTGGGAAACGATTTTCACCAGGAGACGAAACCTCTATTCCTAGATATTCAGTTGAAGAAGTTTATGCGCTCATAGAAAGTGATTTAATTTTTGCTGCTAACAACCTTGATTATACTGCTCCTCAAGTAGGTAGAGTAACAAAAGGTGCAGCTCAAGCATTACTTGGTAAAGCTTATTTATATCAAGATAAGTTTTCTGATGCTGCAACCGTTTTAGGGGATTTGATAGACAATGGCCCTTATCAATTAGTTGATGATTATTCAGAAATATTTGAAAATGATGGAGAAAATGGTGTTGAATCCGTTTTTGAAGTTCAGTACACTGATGGTGAAGGTGCTGGATTTGGGTGTCTTCAGTGTAGTGAAGGAAATGTTGCCGTTGGTTTTATGGGTATACGTAACCATACAGGTCCGACTTTCGATTCTGGATATAGTTTTAATGTTCCTGTTCAATCTGCTTACGACGCATTCGATTCTGATGATTTACGCCGAGATGTTTCAATTTTAGATATCGTAGCATGGGCTGCAACAACAGGCGCAACATATGTTGAAGGATACGAACACACAGGCTTCTTTAACCGTAAGTATTTGCCTAGAAAAGGGGATCAAAATATTGGGGATCAAAATTTAACAAACCCTAACAACTACAGATCTATTCGTTTTGCTGATGTACTATTGATGGCTGCTGAAGCTAACAACAGAGGTAGTATTGATGATACAAAAGCATTAGACTACTTAAATCAGGTAAGAGAACGTGCTTTTGGAGATAGTAGTCATAATAGTTCTGCTACAGGAGCTGCATTAACAGATGCCATCCTTGATGAAAGACGCTTTGAACTTTTGGGCGAAGGACACCGTTTCTTTGACCTTGTTCGTACAGGAAGAGCTGCTCAAGCTATTGAAGGTTTTGTGCCAGGAAAGCATGAATTATTTCCTATTCCTTTTCAAGAGATTCAATTCTCTGCAGGAAACTGGGCTCAAAATCCAAATTATTAAAAAATTAAACGATGAAAACAATAAAACATATATTTAGTTTATGTCTGGTAATAGCAACTATTTGGAGCTGTGCCGATGACGAAAAAAACGTGAATTTAAGTGCTGTTGAAGCCCCTACAGCCCTTGCAATGGCATTTGATGTCACACAAGACAATACAGGATTGGTTACCATCACGCCTACTGCTGAAGGAGCTATTACTTTCGATATTTCATTAGGTGACGATACTGCTGAATTAGTAGAACTTGAAAATGGGAGTAATACTGAGCACACTTACGCAGAGGGCACTTACACAGTTACCGCAACTGCATATGGAATAACTGGACTTTCAACATCACTGAGCCAGGAATTAGTGGTGTCTTTTCAAGCGCCTGAAAACTTACAGGTAACTGTTGAAAATGATGTTGCTGTATCAAAACAAGTTAACGTAACAGTTGAAGCAGATTTTGCAATTTCATTTGATGTATATTCAGGGGAAACTGGTGTAACAACACCTGTTACTGCTAACATTGGTGAAACTGCAATAGTTCAATATACAGATGCTGGAATTTATGACATTACAATTGAAGTGAAAGGTGCTGCAATCCAAACTACAATATATATTGAAGAGGATTTTGAAGTTACAGAAATTTTAGCGCCTGTAGTGTCTGCTACTACTCCACCCGCAAGACAACCAGAAGATGTTATTTCTATTTTTAGTTCTGCGTACACTGATGTTCCAGGGACAAACTATTTTCCAGATTGGGGACAAGGAGCTCAAGGAAGTTCATGGACAATGTTTGACCTTGCTGGTGATGAGATGCTACAATACATTAATTTAAGCTACCAAGGTATTGCTTTAGCAGATGGTACATCAATTGATGTATCTAATATGGAATACCTTCACTTAGATGTTTGGACTTCAGAAAATGGTGATATAACTGATTTAGAAACTAATGTTATTAATAATGCTGGCGGAAATGTTACTCAAGCACCAGTAACATCTTCATTGACTGCTGGAGAATGGACAAGCTTAGACATTCCTATTTCTGATTATACAGATCAAGGTTTAACAGTTACTGAAGTTTTTCAACTAATGGTTGTAGGAACTCCATGGGCAACTGGCACAGTCTTTATAGATAACATATATTTTTACAAAGAACCAACAGATGCATTTGATGATGGTCTTCTTACTAACGGAGATTTTGAACTTGGAAGTGATTCTTGGTTAGTAGGGGTAGATGATGCTTCTTCAGCTCCTGTAGTTACTGATGCTGATGGAAACCAACACTACTCTTTTAATGTTACTGCAGCAGGAGATCCTTGGAGTGTTAATACAAGTCAAAAGGTAGAGATTATTAATGGGCAAACCTATACATTAATATTTGATGCATGGTCAGACACGAATAGACCGATTTTAGCTGGTATTGGATTGAGTGGTGCGCCCTGGAGCAACGTTACAGAAACTGCAGATATTACAACTACCAGAACGACATATAGTTTTACTTTTGAGGCTGTAGAATTTGGAGATCCACAAGCAAGGGTTCTTTTTGATTTGGGCGCTGCAGCTGGACTAGTTAATTTAGATAATGTCGCACTATTTGTAGGTGATGGCCCTGCTTTTGACGATGGGCTTTTAAACAATGGAGATTTTGAACTAGGAAGTGAATCTTGGTTAGTTGGAGTAGATGACTCTACTGCAGCTCCTGTAGTTACTGATGCTGATGGAAACCAACACTACTCTTTTAATGTTACTGCAGCAGGAGATCCTTGGAGTGTTAATACAAGCCAGAAAGTTGAAATAATTACTGGTAGTTCATACACTCTAACATTTGATGCATGGTCAGATACGAATAGACCGATTTTAGCTGGTATTGGATTGAGTGGTGCTCCGTGGAGCAACGTTACAGAAACTGCAGAAATTACACCGACCAGAACGACATATAGTTTTACTTTTGAGGCTGTAGAATTTGGAGATCCACAAGCAAGGGTTCTTTTTGATTTGGGCGCTGCAGCTGGACTAGTTAATTTAGATAATGTTTCACTTGTATTAAATTAAAAATCAGTTAATTTTTAAAATTAAAAATATGAAAACAATAAAATATTTATCAGTACTTTTTCTTTCACTGCTTGTGTTTACAGCATGTGAAGAAGATGAACATGATTTTGGACCAATCACTTCTCCAAGCAATGTACAAGTAACAGTTGATATTGCTGGTGCAGATGACGTTAATGTAAATGGGGATGGTACAGGATTTGTTACATTTACAGCTACTGCAAATGGAGCACTTGCCTATCAATTTAATTTTGGTGATGGTAATTCATCAACAAATTCTTCAGGAATTTACACCCACAGGTATACTCAAGTAGGAACAACTTCGTACACTGTCATAGTAAGTGCAGTAGGTACGGCAGGTGTCTTGTCAAGTACAACTTTCGATATTGAAGTATATAGTTCTTTTCAAGATGCAGAAGCTGAAACTTTCTTGGCTGGAGCTAATGAAGGTGATAGTAAAACTTGGGTTTGGGATGCAACTGCTCCGGCTTATTTAGGTTTAGGCCCAGTATTAGATGATTATGGAAATTTAGACTTTTCATGGCCTAACTGGTGGAATTCTATTCAACCAAACGATGCTGAAAAAGCTTGTATGACAGATAATAATGTATTTGTTTTTACAAAAACAGCTAATGGTTTAACTTTTGAGCAAACTGCTGGGCCATCATTTGTGCCTGGAACATATGCTAGTATAATTGGTGTTGCAGGCGATACATGTCATGATGAATCAGTAGCTACAACAATGTTTGGAGTAAAGAACGTTTCATTTTTCCCATCTTCTTCAAAAGCTGCGCTTGAAGGAGCTTATGATGGAGAACCCTACCGTCAAACTAGCTTTAAGCTTTCAGATGGCGGATTCATGGGCTGGTATGTTGGTGATGTAGAATATGACATCATATCTATTTCTGCCAACACACTTCATGTACGTTGTATTCAAGAAGGAGGCGGCTTTGCATGGTATGCTAGATATAAATCTGAATAATTTATTTAAAATATACGAGGCAGATAGTTTTATCTGCCTCTTTATCTCTTTTTAAAATGAAAAATAATTCCCTTTTATCCATTCTTAGTATCCTTTTAAGCTTATCAGCACTAACTTTTTCATGCTCATCTGGAGGCGATAGCGGATCTTCTGGCGGTGGCGGTGGTAACAATGGTGGTGGCGGATCACAGCAAGTTATCCCTTCTAATCTCGTGGTCAATGTTACAATTGAAGGGCAAGACGACCAAAATCCAAATGGGGATGGTTCAGGACAATTTTCGGTTACGGCTTCAGCTACAGATGCGGTAGAATATGGTTTTAAAGTAGGAAATAGTGGTACGGAAACACAAAACACCACCGGATTATTTTCATATACAGTTACAGATTTAGGAACTAATCAGTTTCCTTTATATGTTTATGCATACTCCAGTACTGACGACCGTATCAGTAAAATAACGAATCTAACCGTTTATGTTTTAGGTAGTGGTGGTTCTGGAGACAATGATGTTCTTGTTTGGTCAGACGAATTTGACGGAAATGGGGTAATAAATCCTAACATATGGACTTATGAGCTTGGAAATGGTTCTGATGGATGGGGGAACCAAGAAGTTCAAAACTACACATCAAGTTCTAATAACATAAAAAAAGAGGGTGGAATTTTAAAAATCACAGCAATAAAACAATCCAACGGGGCATACACCTCTGCTCGTATTAAAACACAAGATAAATTCGAATTTAAATATGGGCTTATAGAAATTCGTGCTAAGTTACCATCTGCACAAGGAACTTGGCCTGCATTATGGATGTTAGGGTCAAATTTCCCAGAAGTTGGGTGGCCTCAATGTGGTGAAATTGATATCATGGAACAATTCCAAGATAAGAATAGAGTGAAATCAACGTTACACTGGAAGCTTTCTAATGGTGAACGTGGAGAATACGGCCTCGAAACGGCTAACAACACATCTTCTGATTGGCATATTTATTCCATCGATTGGACCCCAACAAGTATCAAATCATATTTAGATGGAGTTGAATATTTTTCCATGAACACAGTAGATTCTGGAGTTGGACCTTATTTTCCCTTCAATGAAAACTTCTTTCTAATTTTTAACGTCGCCATGGGCGGTACTTTAGGCGGCGAAATCGATCCAAATTTCACGCAAGATGTGATGGAAGTAGATTACATTAGATTGTATCAATAAAAATGATCAAAGTCAAGCTGAAAATATTCACATTAATTTGTTTTTTTGTGTTCAATTCATGTGCTTCAGAATCCAATATGCAATTCATTGATGATCGTTTAAATTCTTTATTGTCTAAAATGACGCTTGAAGAGAAAATTGGTCAAATGAATCAATATTCTAGCTTTTGGGATGTCACAGGACCTGCTCCAAAAGAAGGCTCAACAGCCAAACAATTTGAGCTGAAAAGGTTTGAATTGATCGATTTGAAACCAAATCAAACAAAAACAGTGCGTTTCACATTGACAGAAGATGCTTTAGGATTCTATGATGATGACGGGAATTTTACTGTTCAGCCTGGTGAGTTTTCAATATATGTAGGCGGAGATTCAACGGCAAATTTAACCACTAAATTCAATTTATGATACTGATCAGAATTTTAATCATATTATCTTTTGCTCTAATTCAAAAAACGAGTGATAATCCAGGGAAGCGCATCATTTATAACGAAGATTTTGATCAATCTTTTTTGGATTTAGATTATTGGAACTATGAGTTGGGCGATGGTTGTCCAGAGCTTTGTGGCTGGGGCAATAAAGAATACCAACATTATACTAAAGAAAATGTATTTGTTCGCGATGAGAAACTTGTAATCAAAGCGACTAAGATAGGAGATCAGTATTTTTCGGGTCGAATTACCACCAAGGACAAAATGGAGTTTCAATACGGAACAGTCGAGGTTAAAGCAAAACTGCCAAAAGGGTTAGGAGTTTGGCCAGCAATCTGGATGTTGGGGCACGATATTGATGAAAATATGTGGCCAAACTGTGGTGAAATTGATATCATGGAATATGTTGGAAGGATGCCCGGTAAAATCCATACAACCCTGCACACAAAAGACAGTTACGGAGTGTCTAAAAACACCAAGATATCAACCATAAACGATGTAGAAAATGGATTTCATGTATATAAAATGCATTGGAACGAAAGCCAAATTAAATTTTCTATTGATGATCAAGAAATATACACTTTTGCTCCTAATGAAAAAACAGCTGAAATTTGGCCTTTTGATAAGCCATTTTACTTAATTCTTAATTTAGCTGTTGGGGGTTACTTTGGAGGTTTTGAAGTAGATGATACTATTTTTCCGCAAGAATTCATCATTGATTATATTAAGGTTTATAAAGACATTAATCTTTAAGCAATAGACCAATTGCCTTTAAAATAGTGAAAGAAGCACCTGTGTTTTTTTCTATGTATGCTTTATTTTTCTCCCCGCTTTTTTTACGTAACTCCATGTCTTCGATAAATGTATCCAGCGCACTACTAAAGCTTGCATCACTGTCAATACTAATTAGCCCTCCTAAACTTATCAATTCTTTAGCCTCTGGAAATTTATGGAAATTTTTACCTATAATTATAGGCACAGCAAATACGGCTGGTTCCAGTATATTGTGTAGTCCGCTTGAGCCCATACCACCGCCAACATAAGCTATATCAGCATAGTTGTAGATCTTAGAGAGTAATCCTACAGTGTCAACAATAAAAACTTGTTTTTCCGACAGCTCTTCGTGTTTATATTCTGAATATAAGACTGCTTTACCGCCAAAATATTTTTTCAATCTTCGTATGCCCTGTTCCTCAATAGAATGAGGGACGATGATAAATTTCATTTTTTGATCTGCATTTTGAACGTATGGAACTAAAATATCTTCGTCCTCTTTCCATGTGCTTCCTGCAACAACACAAAACTTTTCGTCTACAAATTCGTTTATAAATGAAAGTGAGTTGTTTTCTTTTAATTGATTTGAAACACGGTCAAATCTATTGTCTTTCGCAACTGTAGCGTTAGTGTATCCAATTCCTTGGAGTAATTCTTTAGACTCGATATTTTGTGTAAAAATATGATCAAAACTAAAAAACAGCTTTTGCCATTGTTTCCCATAAAACTTAAAGAAATGCTGATCAGTGCGCAACAATGCTGAAATTAAAATAACTTTTGCGTTATGATTTTTTAACGCTTTAAGGTAGTTTGGCCAGAATTCATATTTCACAAAGACTACTAGTTTTGGATGGGTCAATGCCAAAAAGCGTTGAACCTGTTTTCTAGTGTCTAAGGGCAAATACACTACGATTGACGTAATTGGATTTTGCTTGCGAATCTCGTATCCAGATGGCGAAAAAAAAGAGAGTACTATTTTTGACTTTGGATATTTAGATTTTAATAGTTCGAAGACCGGTAGCCCCTGTTCATATTCTCCAAGTGAGGCACAATGAAACCAAAAGACCTGATCGTCTTTATGGATGTTTTCTTGAAGAATTTTGAAGGTGTTTTTACGGCCATCAATCCCTTTTTTTAGTTTTTTACTCATACCTCCGAGTATTGGAAGCAAGGTTCGAGTCAATTTAATTATAAGATTATAGACAGCCATCAAAGTGCTTTAGTTTAAAACAAAAATACATTCTTTATCTTAATTTTAGCATTTGCCCAATGCTATTTTTGTATTTTTGTAACGCACAAATTCGCAGATTTGTTCATTAAAATAGCACTATGAAAAAAATTCAAATGGTTGATCTGAAAGGTCAATACGCTCCTATAAAAGACCAGGTCAACTCCTCTATACAAGAGGTGATTAATACAACTTCATTCATCAATGGTCCAAAAGTTAAAGCGTTTCAAAAAAACCTTGAAGATTATCTAGGCGTAAAGCATGTAATTCCTTGTGCCAATGGCACCGATGCATTGCAAATTGCCATGATGGGCCTTGGGTTGAAGCCTGGTGATGAGGTTATTACAGCCGATTTCACATTTGCTGCAACCGTCGAAGTTATTGCTCTTTTAGGCTTAACTCCTGTATTGGTCGATGTTGATTCTGAAAATTTCAACATCGATATTGAAGCAATTAAAAAGGCAATTACCCCAAAGACAAAAGCCATAGTGCCAGTACACTTATTCGGCCAGTGTGCTCATATGGACGAAATTATGGAACTTGCCAAAGCACACCAATTATACGTTATAGAAGACAATGCTCAGGCAATAGGGGCTACCTACACTTCAAAAAATGGAACCAAAGCCAAGGCTGGCACTATTGGTCATATCGCTTCAACTTCCTTCTTTCCATCTAAAAATTTGGGATGCTATGGGGATGGCGGTGCCATTTTCACTAACGACGATGATTTAGCCCATACCATCCGTGGAATTGTAAATCACGGAATGTACAAACGCTATCATCATGATGTGGTAGGGGTGAATTCTAGGTTAGATTCAATTCAGGCAGCTGTTTTAGATGCTAAATTACCGCATTTAGATTCCTATAATAAAGCGCGTCAGAATACCGCTCGAAAATATAATTTGGCATTTAAAGATCACCCCAATATTATAACGCCAAAAGCGGGCAATGGATGTGTTACACTATGTGATAACTGCGATTGTCACGTTTTTCATCAGTACACCTTAAAACTTAAAAATGTGGATCGAGATGGTTTGGTAGATCACCTTAATGCAAAAGGTATCCCATGCGGTGTATATTACCCTATTCCATTGCACAGCCAAAAAGCATATCAAGACGATCGTTACGACGATAAAGATTTCCAAATCACTAACCAACTATCCAATGAAGTAATTTCACTCCCAATGCATACTGAACTTGACGACGAACAAATAGAATTTATTACGAGCTCAGTTTTGGCATACTTAACCTAAAAACAAAAATCATGAAAAAGCTAATTTTAATCTTATGTGTATTGCAAATGAATTTGAGTGCTGCTCAAAATATATATTTGCATTGTGGTCAACTTATTGATACCGAAAAGGGTGTGGTATTGACCAAAAAAACAGTTATTGTTTCAGGTGAAAAAATAAAAGCCATTAAAAACGGTTTTGTAGTTCCTGAAAATCCTAAAGATGTAGTTGTAGATTTAAAATCCAAAACTGTAATGCCAGGGCTCATCGATATGCATGTGCATATGGAAAATGAATATAATCCTGCACGTTACATGGACCAGTTTACCGCAAATGAAGCTGATGTTGCTTTTAAATCGGTTAATTATGCAGAAATTACTCTTTTGGCCGGGTTTACAACTGTACGGGATCTCGGCGGTACGGGGGTTAATATAGCACTGAGAAATGCCATTAATAACAATACGATTGTAGGGCCTAGAATTTTTACTGCAGGCAAGGCTATTGCGACTACAGGAGGTCATGCTGACCCAACTAATGGTAGAAACAAACTTTTGATGGGTGACCCAGGGCCTGAGCAAGGCGTAATTAACAGCCCTGATGAAGCACGTAAGGCCGTGCGGCAACGTTACAAAAATGGCGCGGATAACATTAAAATTACTGCTACAGGCGGTGTACTGAGCGTTGCGAAAAATGGTCAAAACCCCCAGTTTACAATTGAAGAAGTAAAAGCAATTTGCGCAACTGCTAAAGATTATGGAATGATTATAGCGGCCCATGCGCATGGTGATGAGGGAATGCAGCGTGCGGTAATTGGTGGCGTTACAACAATTGAACATGGGACAAAAATGAGCACGAAAACCATGGACTTAATGAAAGAGTATGGCACTTATTTTGTACCCACAATCACAGCTGGTAAAGCTGTTGCTGAAAATGCAAAAATTGAAGGATTTTACCCTGAAATTATTATTCCAAAAGCCTTAGAGATAGGGCCCAAAATCCAAAGTACTTTCGCCAAAGCATACAAGCGTGGTGTGCCCATCGCTTTTGGAACCGATGCCGGAGTTTTTCCTCATGGCCTCAATGCTAAAGAGTTTGGGTATATGGTCGAAGTGGGGATGCCAGAAATGGAAGCGATTCAGTCGGCAACCATAACTAACGCTAAAGTCTTGGGTTTAGCCAATCAATTAGGTCAAATCAAAACGGATTATATAGCTGATATTGTTGCTACTGATTCTAACCCTGTAGACGATATTTCTGCTATGGAACGCGTAGATTTTGTAATGAAAGCGGGTAAGATTTACAAAAAATAGAATTTAGCTCTCTAGTGTTGTTTACTTTTTTTGCTTGTATGAAGCAATAATGAGTAACATCATTCCTGTTGTCACTGATAAATCTGCGACATTGAAAATCCCGGTTTGAACAAATCCAAAATCCATAAACAAGAAATCTGTTACAGATCCGAACATGAATCGATCATAAAGATTGGCAATACCGCCTCCTGCAACAGCACTAAACCCAACTATTGAGAACTTATCGAGCTCAGTATTAGTGAATAGATAATAAAGTACAACTCCCAATACGATGACGGGAAGAATCAAAAGAAAAATAAGCTTTATCGTAGGGTGAGATTCACTTCCCATACCCAAAAAGGCTCCAGAATTTTCGACGTTCATCAGTTGTACTAGCTCACCAACAACTTTAGTTCTAGACCCAGGGATAACCTCAGCTCTTACAATGTGTTTAGTAATCTGATCTAGGCTAATGTTCAATAGGACTAAAAAAAGGATAAATCCAACTCTTTTGTTCATATTCTTATTATTCTAACTCTGCTGCGCTTGTGTTTGATTCTCTGTTTATTTTTCTTACCAATCCTTGTAACACTTTACCAGGGCCAACCTCAATAAAGTGTTGAGCACCGTCTGCAATCATTTGCTCTACAGACTGGGTCCAACGTACAGGTGAGGTGAGTTGCGCAATCAAATTAGTCTTGATTTCCGCAGTGTCATCAACTGCATTTGCTGTAACATTTTGATAAATAGGACAGCTTGGTGTGCTAAATGTTGTTTGTTCAATAGCTGAAGCTAACTGTTCACGAGCAGGCTCCATCAATGGTGAATGAAATGCACCGCCAACTGGCAGAACCAATGCACGACGCGCTCCTTTTTCTTTCAATAGTTCACAAGCAGTATGAATCGGCTCAATCGCACCTGAAATCACCAATTGACCAGGGCAATTGTAGTTGGCTGCAACAACAATCCCTTCTATACCTTTACATACAGATTCTACTACTTCATTTTCTAGTCCTAAAACAGCAGCCATAGTACCTTCTGTTGAATCACATGCTTTTTGCATGGCATCGGCACGTTGCGCCACAAGTTTTAACCCGTGTTCAAAACTTAAAGTATTATTGGCAACTAGTGCTGAAAATTCACCTAGAGAATGTCCTGCAACCATTTCAGGCTTGAAACGACCTCCCATGCTTTTGGCTAGAACCACGGAGTGGATAAAGATAGCAGGTTGTGTTACATTTGTTTGTTTCAGGTCCTCTGCACTTCCTTCAAACATGGTTTTGGTAATGTCGAAACCTAAAATCGAATTGGCTTCTTCAAACATGTTTTTAGCTAATGAAGAGTGTTCGTATAGCTCTTGTCCCATCCCTGAGAATTGTGCGCCTTGACCAGGAAAAATATATGCGTTCATCTTCTGATATTATATTAATTTAAAAATTATTGCCTTTTGTATGTTATAAAACTAAAGTCAAAGGCATGATTCTCATCCTTGTGAATGAATTTATTATTGCTCTCTTTCCATTGACTCAAATCCAAATCAGGAAAAAAGGTGTCTCCTTCAAAATGGGCATGAACTCGTGTAAGTTCAACACGGTCTGCGATTGCTAAAGCTTGTTTATAAATTTCTCCTCCTCCAATAATATATGGGGATGAATCTGATTTTGAGGCCTGAATTGCTTTTTCTAATGAATTTACAATGATAACACCTTCTGGAGTTTTATAATCCTTTTGCCGTGTGATCACCACATGTGTTCTGTTGGGCAGCGGTTTTGGAAAACTTTCAAATGTTTTTCGCCCCATTATTATATGATGCCCTGAAGTTAATGATTTGAAGCGTTTGAGGTCCAAACTCAATTTCCAAATCAAATCATTGTCTTTGCCAATCACTTGATTTTCTGATACAGCAACAATTATAGTCAGTATTTGATGTTTTACTTTGTTCAATAGATTAAACTTAGTCCGCAAAAATAGCGTTTTCAGTTGAAATTATACAGCAACTTTGCCTTTGATGTGAGGGTGATGATTGTAATCGAGTAGTGTAAAGTCTTCAAAAGTAAAGTCAAATATATCTTTTACCTCAGGATTAAGGATCATTTTTGGTAAGGGATGTGGTTCTCTTGAGCGTTGCAATTCTAGCTGCTCTAAGTGATTGCTATAGATATGTGCATCACCAAAAGTATGAACAAAATCTCCTGCTTCGTATCCACAAACCTGAGCCATCATCATGGTAAATAAAGCATAAGAAGCAATATTGAAGGGTACTCCTAAAAAGATATCAGCACTACGCTGGTAAAGCTGACAAGACAACTTGCCTTGGTGAACATAAAATTGAAAAAAGGCATGGCAAGGCGGGAGTGCTGCTTTTCCATTTGCTACATTTTCTGAAAAAGATTTAGAGGTATCTGGCAAAACGGATGGGTTCCATGCTGAAACCAACATTCTCCTGCTGTTTGGGTTTGTTTTAAGGGTGTGGATAACAGATTTAATTTGATCAATTTCGTCACTGTTCCAGTTACGCCATTGGTGGCCATAAACGGGGCCTAAATCGCCATTATCGTCTGCCCATTCATTCCAAATCCGTACGCCATTGTCGGTAAGGTATTTTGTATTAGTATCTCCTTTTAGAAACCACAATAGTTCATAAACAATAGATTTTAGGTGAAGTTTTTTTGTTGTCACCATAGGAAAGCCTTTGCTTAGATCAAAACGCATTTGGTATCCAAAAACACTTTTTGTTCCCGTACCCGTACGGTCGCTTTTTTCATTCCCATGTTCCAAAACATGGTTTACTAAGTCCAAATATTGCTTCATAAAAAGGGTTAATTATTACAGTTTAAAAATAATTAATGCTAAGAAGATTATAAAGTGTGTTTTGGCATTAATTTGAAAAGTTATTAACGGCTTTATTACCCTATAATAAGTCCAGCAATTGTGGCAGATAGTAGGGACGCAATGGTTCCCCCTATAAGAGCCTTCATTCCCAATTCAGAAAGTGTTTTTCTTTGCCCTGGTGCTAATGAGCCAATTCCCCCAACTTGAATTCCAATCGATGCGAAATTAGCAAAGCCGCAAAGCATGTAAGTTGCCATGATAATTGATTTTTCATATTTAAGATGAACTATAGCCATAGGATCTTTAAGATCTGCAAGTTGGATATAGCCTACAAACTCACTTGCAGCGAGTTTAATCCCGAGCAGTTGTCCCATCAGTGCGACATCATCTTTTGCTATACCGATGAGCCACATTAGCGGAGCAAAAGCATAGCCAAGTATCAGTTCTATCGAAAACTGTTGGTATGGAGTGTTTGTCTGCACCCATTCATTTAGGCCTCCAAAATCTCCTAACCATCCCAATATCCCGTTGAGCATCGCTATAAATGCTAGAAAAACCAGAAGCATTGCGCCTATATTGAAGGCAAGTTTAAGCCCTTCGGTGGTTCCATTAGCGATGGCATCGAGGATATTGGTTCCTACTTTTTCTTGCGAAACTACAAGATCGTTATTGATGGCCTCGGTTTGAGGGTATAAAATTTTTGAGATTACAATCGCCCCTGGTGCTGCCATAACAGATGCTGTTAGAAGGTGTTTTGCATAATACTGTCTAAGAATTTCGTCTTCGCCCCCTAGAAACCCAATATATGCGGCAAGTACACCCCCTGCAACAGTTGCCATTCCACCAATCATCACCAATAGAATTTCTGAACGGTTCATTTTTTCTAAATAAGCTTTTATCATCAGTGGTGCTTCAGTTTGTCCTAAAAAAATATTCCCCGCTACACTTAGACTCTCAGCCCCAGAAACTTGAAGTAATTTTGTTAATAGCCAAGCAAATATTTTCACAACTTTCTGTATAACACCCAAGTAAAATAAAACAGAAGTTAGGGCCGAAAAGAAAATAATAGTAGGAAGAATTGAAATCGCAAAAGTATTTAGTGGTGCTTCAATTTCACCAGTAGAAAAGGCTGCAAATAAAAATTCTGTTCCTTTTTGAGTAAAGTCAAGTACCGCTAAAAAAATAGATCCTATTCCTTTGAATATTTTCTGAACAAATTCAACCTTCAATACAGCCAAGGCTAAGAGCAATTGGATCCCTAAGCCAAACCCTACGGTTCTCCAATTAATTGCTTTTCTGTTGGTGCTTAAAGCAATACAAATCCCTAAAAGAACGACCATTCCAAGAATACCTCTAAGGAAACTATCTAGACTAAATCCTTGATTTTCAATTATTTGAGACACACCATCTTGTGCAAAAAGCGTATGGCTGCTGATGGTAAAAAATACTGCAATTACTTTATTCATGTGAGTTAATCTTAGCGTTTTGAAATTTCGTCTCTTATTTTTGCTGCAACTTCATAATTTTCATCAGAAACAGCTTTTTGAAGTAGGTCTTCAAGTTCAGCTAGGGAAAGGTTTTTATAAGAATCTTCTTTCTCTAAATCTTCAGAAGAAGTGTCCATTGATGCTTCTTCAAAAACAAGAGTGTCATCAGATTTTTCTGGATCGTCAGGGTTAATTTTCAGAATAATACCTGCTTTTTCGAGAATGTTTTTGTAGGTAAAAATAGGTGCAGAAAAGCGTAAGGCAAGCGCGATGGCGTCGCTTGTACGCGCATCAATAACTTCTTCTTTGCTGTCTCGTTCGCAAATAAGAGAAGCATAAAATACACCATCGACAAGCTTATGAATAATAACCTGCTTGACTACAATATCGAACCGGTCTGAAAAATTTTTGAACAAATCGTGTGTCAAAGGTCTTGGTGGTCGAATATCTTTCTCTAGAGCTATTGCGATGGATTGTGCTTCAAATGCACCAATGACAATCGGGAGTTTTCGTTCACCATCTACCTCGCTGAGAATCAGTGCATAAGCACCGCTTTGCGTTTGACTGTACGATATACCCTTTATGTTTAAACGGACTAAGCTCATTATTTGTACTAACAAATAACAGTTTTAATTCCTAAAATACCAAACTTAACCATCTAAGTTTTAATAAATCGGACTAAAAAGTAAATTATAAATAATTGAATGTGAAACAGATTAACTGTTTTGCGCTTTAAATGTTTTAAGTTTTTCAATCAATTTGGGCACAACCTCAAAGGCATCTCCTACAATACCATAATCAGCAGCTTTAAAAAATGGTGCCTCAGGGTCAGTATTTATCACCACTTTTACTTTGGATGAGTTTATTCCTGCCAAATGCTGAATAGCTCCAGAAATTCCTATGGCAATGTAAAGATTGCTAGCAACAGGTTTCCCTGTTTGACCAACGTGTTCACTGTGTGGCCTCCAGCCTAAGTCTGAAACAGGTTTTGAACAAGCCGTAGCAGCACCAAGTACGTCCGCAAGTTCTTCGATCATATTCCAATTTTCAGGGCCTTTCAATCCCCTACCTGCTGAAACTACAGTTTCTGCGTCTGCAATAGAAACTTTGTCTGTTGCCTTATCTACCTTTTCAACACTTATGTCTGACGATGTAATTTGTGGTGAAAATGCTTCTGATTGCAAGGACGTGGGGTGCTCAATAAGGCCAAAAGCGTTATTGGATAAACCAATGATTTTAACTTCTGTTGTGATTTGTGTTTCACAAAATGCTTTGTTACTAAATGCTGTCCTTTTGACTGAAAAGGGTTGGGTCTTGGGAAGTTCTACAACATTTGGTACGTATCCTGCTTTCAGGCCTACTGCCAAAATTGGAGCTAGGTATCGACTATCAGCGCTACTGCTTAAAACAATTACATTTGCACTTTCTTTTAGAGCAGCTTGAGCAATAATATCGGCATACACTTTTGCATTAAAACCATTTGAGTGATTGACAGTCAATACCTTATCAACTCCATAGTCAGCCAATTGCGAGCAGTCTTCATTATTGAAAACTACAGCACTCAGGCTGGTGTTTTGCGTGTTCGCTACAGCTCTGCCATATGAAGCAACTTCTAAAGCTGCTTTTTTAAACATCTTATTTTCAGATTCTATATAAACAAGTACGGGCATATTTTTAAAAGTTTAGATGACTTTCGCTTCATTATGCAAAAGATCAATAAGTTCATCAATATTATCGGCATCAACCATTTTGATTGCTCCTTTGGGAGCAGGTTTTTCAAATTTTACGGATGATGTACATGTTTGTTGCTGTGTTGGTTCCAAAACCGTTAATGGCTTCTTTCTGGCCATCATGATTCCACGCATGTTTGGAATTTTCAAATCACTTTCTTCAACTAAGCCTTTTTGACCTCCTATGACCAAGGGTAAAGTGCTTGATAGTGTTTCTTTTCCGCCGTCAATTTCTCGTACTGCGGTTGCATTAGTACCGTCAATTTCTAATGAAATACAGTTGTTTACAAAGCTGGCGCCTAGCTCAGCAGCCATCATCCCAGGAACCATTCCGCCGTTGTAATCAATGGATTCACGACCCGCTATGATTAAGTCGTAATTTCCATCTTTTGCAACTTTTGAAAGTTCTTTAGCAACTGCATTACCATCTGTAGGCGTTGTATTTATTCTAAAGGCAGCATCAGCGCCGATGGCTAGGGCCTTTCTAAGGGTTGATTCTGTTTCTGGACCACCAACATTTACCACATCGACGGTCGCGTTTTGCTTTTCTTTAAACCACATGGCCCTGGTCAAACCAAATTCATCATTAGGGTTGATGACAAACTGAACACCACTGGGGTCGAAAGCAGTATTGTCATTAGTAAAATTTATTTTTGAAGTGGTGTCAGGGACATGGCTTATACATACTAATATTTTCATTATTTGGGTATTTTAACGTTTCTATTAAATATTTAAGCGAAGGTACAAAAAAAGTTCATATTTCCTATGCATGCATAGGAAATTTTAAACAAATGATGTAATTATTATTATACATTATTCTTATTTTTGCCCCATCAAAAATCAGTGAATGAAAACAATACAGTTTAGAGAAGCAATTTGTGAAGCCATGAGCGAAGAAATGCGTCGTGATGAAAGTATATATTTGATGGGTGAGGAAGTTGCGGAATATAATGGTGCATACAAAGCATCAAAAGGCATGCTTGACGAATTTGGTGAAAAGCGTGTGATCGACACTCCAATTGCAGAGCTTGGTTTTGCAGGAATAGCTGTAGGGTCTACGATGACTGGCAATAGACCAATTGTGGAATTTATGACGTTTAATTTTTCATTAGTCGGTATAGATCAAATCATTAATAACGCTGCTAAAATCAGACAAATGTCTGGAGGTCAGTTTAAGTGCCCTATTGTGTTTAGAGGTCCAACGGCTTCAGCAGGGCAATTGGCTGCCACCCATTCCCAAGCTTTTGAGAGTTGGTATGCAAACTGTCCTGGACTTAAAGTGATAGTACCTTCAAACCCATACGATGCGAAAGGTTTACTTAAAGCAGCAATTCGCGACGATGATCCAGTCATATTTATGGAAAGTGAGCAAATGTATGGCGATAAAGGTGAGGTTCCTGAAGGGGAATATGTCTTACCTATTGGAGTTGCTGAAATTAAAAGAGCAGGAACTGATGTGACCGTAGTTTCATTTGGTAAAATTATAAAAGAAGCTTATAAGGCAGCAGAGGATTTAGAAAAAGAAGGTATTTCTTGTGAAGTTATTGACTTAAGAACAGTACGGCCATTGGATATCAATTCAATTTTGGAATCTGTTAAAAAAACAAATAGACTTGTTATTTTGGAAGAAGCATGGCCCTTTGGAAATGTTTCAACAGAAATTACATATCAAGTGCAGCAAAAAGCTTTTGATTATCTCGATGCACCGATCATTAAAATAAACACAGCAGATACACCTGCACCTTATTCTCCTGTTTTATTGGAGGAGTGGTTACCTAACAGCAACGATGTTGTTAAGGCTGTAAAAAAAGTACTTTATAAATAAAATATAGGGGTCCTGGAAAAGTAAAAAAATAGGTTTTTCTATTCTTATTCAATTCATTACATTTGTGGCCTTTAAAATAAATTAAAATTAAATTATGGAATCAATGATGATATACATGCCAATTGTGATGGCAGTATTAGGATTAGTTTACATGTGGACAAAGCAGTCCTGGGTAATGAAGCAAGATGCAGGAGATGGTAAGATGAAGGAAATTTCTGACTACATCTATGAAGGTGCTTTAGCTTTTTTAAGTGCAGAATACAGACTGCTCTCAATTTTTGTTTTGGTAGTAAGTATCGCACTTGCGGCAGTATCATTTATTGTTCCGACAACACATATACTTATAGTAGTTGCCTTTATTTTTGGCGCTATTTTTTCTGCATATGCAGGGAATATTGGAATGAAAATCGCTACTAAAACTAATGTTCGTACAACACAAGCCGCAAAAACCAGTCTTCCTAATGCACTGAAAATTTCTTTTGGTGGTGGTACTGTAATGGGATTAGGTGTAGCTGGTTTAGCTGTTCTAGGTTTGACTATATTCTTTATTATATTCTATAATTATTTTATGGGTGGAGCAGAAGGAACTTTTTCTGTAGATCAAATGACCATTGTTTTAGAAACACTTGCAGGATTCTCTTTGGGAGCTGAATCTATTGCATTGTTTGCACGTGTTGGTGGAGGTATTTACACCAAAGCTGCCGATGTGGGCGCTGATTTGGTTGGTAAAGTTGAAGCAGGTATTCCTGAAGATGACCCCAGAAACCCAGCAACAATTGCAGATAATGTTGGTGATAACGTTGGTGATGTAGCCGGTATGGGTGCCGACCTTTTTGGGTCATATGTGGCAACGGTTTTAGCGGCGATGGTCCTTGGTAACTATGTGATCAACGACATGGGTGGAAGTATTTCAGATGATTTTGGTGGAATTGGCCCAATTTTATTACCAATGGCCATTGCAGGCGCTGGAATAATCATCTCTATTATAGGAACTTTATTAGTGAAAATTAAAAGTAATGAAGCTAAGGAAGCTCAAGTTATGGGTGCACTTAACAAAGGGAATTGGACTTCAATTATTCTTGTAGCCATTTCTTGTTATGGACTTGTAACATGGATGTTGCCCGAAACCATGCAAATGGAATTTTTTGGCGAAGGTTTGCAAGAGATAACATCAATGCGTGTGTTTTATGCAACTTTAGTCGGACTTGTTGTTGGCGCGGTTATTTCTTCAGTAACTGAATATTATACAGGACTTGGTAAAGCACCAATTCTAAAGATTGTACAACAATCGAGTACCGGTGCAGGAACAAATATCATTGCAGGTTTAGCAACTGGTATGATTTCAACATTTCCATCAGTACTATTGTTTGCTGGTGCCATTTGGGCCTCCTACGGTTTTGCTGGTTTTTACGGAGTAGCTTTAGCAGCTTCAGCAATGATGGCAACTACAGCTATGCAATTGGCAATCGATGCATTCGGACCAATTTCTGATAACGCTGGCGGTATTGCTGAAATGAGTGAACAAGAACCAATTGTTCGTGAACGCACAGACATACTCGATTCAGTAGGAAATACAACCGCTGCTACAGGAAAAGGATTTGCGATTGCTTCAGCAGCGTTAACCTCTTTAGCATTATTTGCGGCCTATGTTACCTTTACTGGAATCGACGGGATTAATATTTTTAAGGCTCCTGTTCTTGCCATGCTTTTTGATGGTGGAATGGTGCCTGTGGTATTCTCTGCTCTTGCGATGAATGCTGTTGGAAAAGCGGCTATGGAAATGGTACAAGAAGTGAGACGTCAATTCAAAGAAATTGCAGGGATCATGGAAGGTACTGGGACCCCAGAATACGACAAATGTGTTGCGATTTCTACGCAAGCCTCACTTAAAGAAATGATGTTACCTGGATTATTGACAATAGGCTTTCCGCTTATTATAGCTTTTGTCCCTATGATTTTCGGTATGGATTCATTAGCCATTGCTGAAATGCTTGGAGGCTACATGGCTGGCGTTACAGTTTCTGGTGTACTTTGGGCAATTTTCCAAAACAATGCCGGAGGCGCTTGGGACAATGCTAAAAAATCTTTTGAAGCAGGGGTGGAAATTAATGGTGAAATGACCTTCAAGGGCTCTGATGCGCACAAAGCAGCAGTAACTGGGGATACCGTTGGTGATCCATTCAAAGACACTTCTGGACCTTCAATGAATATTTTAATCAAACTTACATGTTTGATAGGCTTAGTAATTGCTCCAATTTTAGGGGGACATTCAGAAGAAGCAACGGCAATGACAACCCATGAAGTTGAATTGAATGTTTCAATTGATGCGGTTGATACAGAAAATACCACAGCAAGCATCACAAGTGTTACAACCAAAAATGGCGTTGAGTCCATTGAAAAAGTATCATATTACGGAACTGAGGATGAAGTTGAAAAACTTTTAGAGGAAAGAATAAATGACGTCACCAAAGAATAAGTTTCGTCATCATCACTTATATAAAAAAGCACGCAGATAGCGTGCTTTTTTTGTTTAGTAATATTGTATTGTACTTAAAAAAGGCCGTTTATTTCAGCATCAATTTTACTGATAATCCCGCCTAAGTCTTCTTTGTTTTCTACAAAATCTAAATCATCCACATCAATAACTAAAAGACGTCCTTTTTTGTATCCATGAATCCATGCTTCATAGCGTTCGTTCAGTCGGCTTAGGTAATCAATGCTTATGGAGTTTTCATAATCCCGTCCCCGCTTATGTATTTGACTTACTAGATTTGGAATAGAACTGCGCAAATAAATAAGTAAGTCTGGCGCTTCGACCAAACTTTCCATTAAATTAAACAAAGAGCTATAATTATCAAAATCCCTATTGGTCATCAGCCCCATTGCGTGTAGATTTGGAGCAAAAATATTGGCGTCTTCATAAATGGTCCGGTCTTGAATAATGTCTTTACCACTTTTTCGAATTTGTAAAACCTGACGAAATCTGCTGTTCAAAAAATAAACTTGCAAATTGAAACTCCAACGCTCCATTTGGTTGTAAAAGTCATCTAAGTAAGGGTTGTCTACAACATCTTCCAGTTGTGCTTCCCATTTATAATGTTTTGCTAATAGCTGGGTTAGTGTAGTTTTTCCAGCGCCAATATTACCTGCAATTGCAATGTGCATAATTTAATATTTTATAAGTTGGTAGTGGTGAAGAAATTCGCCGTCATAAATATACAAGGTTTGATTCATTACAAAAAACTGTTTAATTAAATTTTTAGGAATTTTTAAAATTTGAAATTCATCAGAATTGTTAACTCTGTAAAAAATAGTGTTATCGCGCTTAAATAACAAAATATCGTTGAATACCCTAAAACTGTCAAATCCAGGATGATTTATTTTTCGGACTAAGCTTCCAGTGTAATTAAACTCATAAAAAAGGGAGCCTGTCAATACATACACATTATTATAATCACTATTCATACTGACTTTTTGCTCATCCAAAGGCAGGGTTTTAAGTCTTGTTTTGTTTGTTTCGTAATCGAATAATTCTAATTGAAGTGTCAGCTCGTTGTATACCCAAATGCTAGAGTCACTGCTAAGTGCAACTCCATTGACCAATCGATAAGGGCTTATTGTGTTGAAATTAAGTTCTATCAATTCTGCTAAGCGATTATCCAAAAGTACAACTGTGTTTTGGCGTTTGTGAAGGATCACAACTTTGAGCGCATTGAACACTTGTACTTCGTTTATTTCGCCTAATTGAAGATTGCTGTACGATTGAATCTTCTCATCGCGCTTATTGTACAGAGTGTTGTCTTGTATGTAGTAATACTTGTCAAAACGGTCGACCCCAACAAAATCACTCCATTCCGTTTTTGTTTTTTTCAGGAATTCAGCCTCTACATAATCCTGCGCTTGCACAGCACATATAAAAAAAGTGAGTATTAAAAAGCTTAATTTTTTCATCATTGGAAAATACAAAAAAATAAATTTAATTTTCTGTTACAATTCTTTTAATGAGTCGTCTATTATATCGAACACTCTTTATAGATTAATTTAAAATTTTTTATGGACGCAATTTTTCGACTTGTATTATTAATTTTATGTTCCACATTTTCTTTATTTGCTCAAGATTTTCAAGGCCTAGCTACATATAAAACTCAACGTAAATTAGATCTTAAAATTGATAGTACGCAAGTTGGAGGAGGAGAGATGCAAAAGCAACTCATGGCTATGTTAAAAAAGCAATTTCAAAAAACCTACATTCTTACATTTGACAAAAACACCTCTATTTATAAGGAAGACGAAGCACTGGCTCCACCATCAACAGGAGGATCGATTATGGTAATTTCTTCAATGGGCGGTTCTGGAGCATTGTATAAGGACGTAAAGCATCAGTCATTTACAAATCAACAAGAAACTTTTGGCAAGCAATTTATTATCAAAGATAGTTTACAACCAATTGAATGGAAATTGCATAGCGACACTAAGAATATTGGTAATTACACTTGCTATAAAGCAACATATACAAAAGAAATAGAAGAAATGTCAATGATGACATTTAGTAGTAGTGATGATGAGCAAAATGACGAAGCACCTACAACTTCTACTGAAACGGAAATAATAACTGTTACGGCATGGTATACACCACAAATTCCAGTGAGTAATGGTCCGGAAAGTTACCAAGGCTTACCAGGTCTTATTTTAGAAGTCAACGATGGAGATTTGACGATTCTTTGCAGTAAAATTACAATCAATCCCAAAAATCCAATTGAAATTTCCGAGCCCAAAAAAGGGAAACAAGTAACACAAAAGGAATACAATGAAATTATGGCAAAAAAAATGGAAGAGATGAACGAACAGTATAGGGGACGAGGATCTGATGATAAAGGAATAGAGATTCGTGTTGGGGGTTAATTCCTTTTGTGAATTATTTAACGTCCCCATATAAAACAAAATGTAAATTTGCATAATATTCAAAAACACCAAAAATGACTTTAAAGCGAACCATTGTTTTTACATTTCTAATCTGTAATTTATTTGTTTTTTCTCAAGATTTTCAGGGTAAGGCTTATTATGTTTCCAAAACCAATCCGGATATGGATAGTTGGGGCGGTCGCCAAATGAGTGAAGTTCAAAAAAAACAAATAATGGAGCGCATGCGCAGCATGTTTGAAAAAACCTACATACTTACTTTTGATAAATCAGTTTCTATATACAAAGAAGAAGAAGTGCTTGAAGCGCCTGGGCAAGGTGGCTTTGGAATGTGGGGGAGTAGTTTTTCTGCTGGACCGCAGTACAAAAATATAAAGACTAAAGAGTTTATTCAAGACCAAGAGTTTTTTGGACGACAATTTTTAATTACAGACTCGCTTCAGCAGTTAGAATGGAAGTTTGGGTCTGAAACCAAGCAAATTGGGCAATACTTGTGTATGAAGGCCACCGCTACAAAAACTGTCGACGAATTCGACTGGCGAAGTATGAGACGAAAAAAACCTAAAAAGGAGGATAAAAAAAGCGAAACAGATTCTACAAAAACCACTTCAGTTACTGCTGATATCGAAGTACCAAAAACTATAGAGGTAACAGCTTGGTATACTCCTCAAATCCCCGTAAATCAAGGTCCTGGAGAATTCTGGGGTTTACCAGGACTCATTCTTGAAGTCAATGCGGACCAGACCACTATTCTGTGTTCTAAAATCGTCATAAATCCCGAACAAAAAAGTATAATTTCTGCACCAGAAAAAGGCCGTGTAATTTCAAGAAAAGAGTACAACGCTACCGTCAAGCAAAAAATGAAAGAAATGCGAGAGATGTACCGTGGTCGAGGAAATAGTAAACGAAAATAAAACAATTACCAATTAAGCTTAAACTCAAATAATGAAATATTACATAAGCATTCTTTTATTATCCATTAGTGGACTCACTTTCTCTCAGATCAAATTGGAAGGATATGTGAAAGATTCTATAGGGAATCCATTGGAATTAGCCAATGTAATTGCCATCAATAAAGCTACCAGTGCTTTAGATTCCTACGGCATTACTAATGATGAGGGAAAATACAGATTAGATTTGAAAAAAAACACACTGTATTCAATACAGGTCAGCTATATTGGTATGAAATCGATGACGCAGGCCATACAAACCGGCGAATCGAATGTTAATAAAAATTTCACCCTACAAGAAGACAACGCACTAGAAGAAGTTGAGCTTACTTATGAAATGCCTGTTACGATTAGTGGAGATACATTGGTGTACAATGCTGACTCTTTCAATAAAGGAACGGAGCGAAAATTAGAGGATGTTTTGGAAAACTTACCAGGTGTGGAGATCAATGAGGATGGTCAAGTTGAGGTTGAAGGGAAGGTCGTTTCAAAACTCATGGTTGAAGGAAAGGATTTTTTTGATGGTGATACTAAATTGGCCACAAAAAACATACCCTCAAACGCAGTTGATAAGGTGCAAGTTTTAAAGAATTATTCTGAAGTTAGCCAGTTAGGTGGTGTGACTAACAATCAAAATAATGTAGCTATAAACATCAAATTAAAAGAAGGTAAAAAGAACTTCTGGTTTGGAAATGTAACGGCTGGTGCAGGAGATTCAGATCAAGAAACATTGTATTTAGCACAACCAAAATTATTCTATTACAGCCCAGATTACAGTATTAACTTCATTGGAGATTTGAATAATATTGGTGAGGTCGCATTTACTCGAAGAGACTATTTTAATTTTACTGGAGGTTTTAAAAGACCTAGCCTAAGTAGTGGAACAAACATAAATTTGGGCAGTAATGATATCGGGTTTTTAACGCTTCAAAACAACCGCGCAAAAGACATCAACACGAAATTTGGAGCCACAAACTTCAGTTGGTCGCCAAAAACCTCTCTAGACATCGGCGGATTTGCTATTTTATCAAACAGTAGAAACGAACTTCAAGAAAATCGTTCTGTTCAGTATACCGATCCAGACCTTGGTATCCCCGATGAGGAAACAGAAAGTAACACGGTACAAGAAAACAACCTTGGGATGTTGAAGTTGTCTTCAAAATATCAGCCTAACGCTAATAACCAATTGGAGTACGAGGTTTTTGGACAGATGTCAAAAAGTGAACAAGACCAACGGTTCTTTTCATCAATAAACAACAACATCGATCAGTTGGAAGAAACCACTCCTTTTAGCCTAAATCAAAATTTGAATTATTACTATACTCTAGATGAAAATAATATTTTTGCTCTTGAAGCCCAGCACCTGATCAAAGATGAAGATCCTTTTTATAATGCAATAATAGAAGATAAACTTAGCTATGGAGGTACAGCAGCTAATTTAGGTCTCGATGAGAACCAAAGCAATTATAACTTAGCTCAAGAAAAGCGTGTAAAATCTAACCAGTTAGACGCAAAACTGGATTATTGGAACATCTTGAACAAGAAAAGTAATATCAACTTGACGTTTGGGACGATCTTAAGCCATCAGAAGTTTAACTCTGACATTTTTCAATTTTTAGATGACAATTCACGACTAGACGTAACACCACCCGATAATAATGGTGCGGATGTCAATGCTATAGATTACAATTTCTCTGATATTTATTTAGGGCTTCACTACCGCCTAAAAGCAGGTATTTTTACAATCACTCCTGGTATTTCTGGTCATATGTACAATGTTAATAACACCCAGTTTGGCCAAAAAGTAACGGATAATTTCTTCAGATTTTTACCTGATTTAAATGTCATTGTCCAGTTGAAAAAGAGTGAAACATTGAACCTTACATACAGAATGCAAACTCAATTTACTGATGTTTCAAATTTTGCTAGTGGGTTGGTGTTGAATAATTACAATGCTCTATTTACTGGAAATCCAGCTTTAGAAAGTGCCTTGTCACACAACGTGAACTTATTTTATTACAGTTTCAATATGTTTAATTACACCAATGTTTTTGCGAGCATTAATTATAATAAAAGCATCGATAATATACGAACCGAGTCTTTATTTCAGCCAGGTAATGTTATTCGAGTATCCTCGCCCTTCAATTCTCCCTTTGCAGACGAAAGCGTGAGTGCGAATGGTCGTTTTCAACGTACATTTGGAAAAATTCGTGGAACAATTCGCGCTAATTTCAACTATTCAAAGTTCAATCAATTTATACAAAATCGCCGTTCTGTAAATGAAAATTTTTCACAAACATATAGAGCACAAATACGAACGAATTTCCGAACAGCACCCAATTTAGATTTAAGTTACCGTTACTCTATCCAAGACAATAATTTAGGGCAAAACAGCACTAAGTTTTTTACCAAAAGCCCAACCCTAGAATTTGATGCTTATATCTTAAAAGCGTTTACATTTAAAACGGATTATTCCTACAATGATTTTAGCGATGAAAACGGGACCATCAATACGTTTGAATTTTGGAATGCATCATTGTCTTACCGAAAAAATGAAGATGCGAAATTTGAGTACGAAATTAAGGCCACTAACCTGTTAGACACTCGTGCGCAAAATCAAAGTAATACAGGCAACATTTCGGTGAGCGCTACTGAGTATTTCATACAACCACGATACATAACATTTCGTGTGCGCTATGAGTTGTAAATACAAAACAAATTATAATAAAATGCCCCGCTATTGCGGGGCATTTTTATGTTTTAAAAGTTTTCAGTTTAGAGCTTGAAAGCAGTTTTAATTGCTTCTATATAATCTAGTTTTTCCCAAGTAAAAAGTTCTACATCCAACACTCGTTTTTCGCCATTGGGTTGATAAAATATTTTTTCTACAGTTTCGTTTGTACGCCCCATATGCCCATAAGCAGCGGTTTCGCTGTACATTGGGGTACGAAGTTTTAGTCGTTGCTCAATTGCCGCTGGGCGCAGGTCAAATAGCTCCATTATTTTTTGTGCAACAGCACCATCGTTGAGTTCCACATTGGCTGTGCCGTAAGTATCTACAAAAACACCCGTAGGTTCGGCTACGCCAATGGCATAGCTGACTTGCACTAAAATTTCTGAACATACACCAGCGGCAACCATATTTTTGGCAATATGGCGCATCGCATAGGCCGCTGACCGGTCTACTTTACTTGGGTCTTTTCCAGAAAACGCACCTCCACCGTGCGCACCTTTTCCACCATAGGTATCTACTATAATTTTACGGCCAGTCAATCCGGTATCTCCGTGAGGGCCGCCAATTACAAACTTACCTGTTGGATTGATGTGATACGTAATATTATCATTAAAAAGTGCTTGGATGGTCTTAGGTAATTTTGAGATTACTCTTGGAATCAAAATGGCCTTGATGTCTTTTTTGATCGTATCAAGCATTTCTTTTTCATCATCAGAAAAGTCGTCATGTTGTGTAGAGATTACAATAGAATCAATCCGCAACGGGACATTGTCATCACCATATTCAATAGTGACCTGACTTTTAGAGTCAGGACGCAAATAAGTGATGTCTTTGTTTGCGTGGCGCAAAGCAGCAAGTTCTTTTAAAATACGGTGCGACAAATCCAATGCTAAAGGCATGTAGTTTTCGGTTTCATTGGTGGCGTAACCAAACATCATACCTTGGTCACCAGCCCCTTGTTCTTCAGGTGTTTCTCTATCAACTCCTCTATTTATGTCCTCCGATTGTTCGTGTATGGCTGAGAGAACTCCGCATGAATTCCCGTCAAACATGTATTCGCCTTTGGTATAACCAATTTTATTTATTGTGTCTCGAGCGATCTGTTGTACGTCCAAATAGGTTTTAGATTTGACCTCACCAGCCAAAATAACTTGCCCGGTAGTCACCAATGTTTCACAAGCCACTTTGGCTTGCGGATCGAAGGCCAAAAAATGGTCGATGATTGCATCGCTAATTTGGTCTGCTACTTTATCGGGGTGTCCTTCTGAAACACTTTCGGAAGTAAATAAGTAACTCATAATAGGTTATTTATGAGGAATGATAAGCGCAACAAGCTAAAGGGGTTGGCACTGTTTTAGCTTTTTTTTTTGAGGTTGCAATCAGATCAAATTTATCCTCGTTTAGTAATGCTGCAAATTTAGAGATATTAATGAAAAAAAAAAATCTTTCATCTGCTTATATGATTTGAGATTGTATTTAATTAGATTTACTGCTCAATTGATATGGTAAAACACGGTATTTTATTTTTCTTTTTTGGTGTGCTCTTTTTGGGGCACACACAAGAGCTCAAGCCCTTTAGCTACATTGATTTAAATTTGTATTCAGGTAATATTGCGCGTCATAACGATAATATTACCCACCTGATTCAAGCGCATCCAAATGGTTTAATCTTGGGATGGAACAAGCGTGTTTCCGGTGAAAAATCATGGCATAAACGCTACAATTATCCTGAATTCGGGACCTCTATAAGCATCCAAAATTTTAATAATTCAACTTTGGGTAATGCTTATGGACTTCATGCGCATTATAATTTTTATTTTCTAAAGCGTCGTTTGATGTTGCGTATTGCTCAAGGAGTCTCTTTAGTAACTAATCCTTACGATAAGTACAAAAATCCAAAAAATATTGCTTTTGGCTCGCCTTTTCTCAGTGGCACTTATTTAATGTTCAATTACAAACGCCCCCAATTATTGGGCGCTGTTGGGGTTCAGGCCGGAATAACACTGCTCCACTTATCTAACGCAAGTATCAAAGCGCCGAATACCAGTATCAATACCATCGCCTTTAATTTCGGTCTAACGGCTACCCTAGATGAAAACCCCGATTTTTTAAAGCCCACATCAACAAATCAAGGGATTAGTCAAGAAATAGACCAAAGTGTCCATTATGGAGCCGTCTTCAAAGCTGGGGTCAATCAAAGTGACGTAGTAGGAAGCCCTCAATTTCCTTTTTATGTATTTTCTTTTTTTGCCGATAAACAGATTAATGAAAAAAGCTTAATTTCCATTGGGGCGGAGTATTTTAATTCCAAATTTTTGAAAGAATATATTTACTATCAAAGTGTAGCTTACCCTGAAAGCCAAGTGGAAAATGACGTTGACTATAAGCGTGTAGGTTTTTACCTAGGGTACGAATTGTTATTTGGGCGATTTTCTGTGCTTGCTCATTTGGGCTATTATGTCTATGCTCCGTTTGATTTTGAAGGGCGTTATTATAATCGCCTGGGAATGAAACATTTCATAGCTAAAAAATGGTTTATATCAGCAACATTAAAATCGCATGCTGCTAAAGCGGAAGCATTAGAATTTGGTATAGGTTTAAGGTTATGAAAAAGGTATTATTAAATAGTATTATTCTGCTTGTTTTGGCCTGCGCTGAGGATAAAGCCCCAGATTGTATTCAAACAGCCGGTGATAGGACTAGTGTTGAATATAGTCTTGAACCGTTCAGTAAAATTTTGGTTAATGAAAACATAGAATTAGTTGTTAAGGAAGGTGTTGATTTCCATCTAAGTATTGAAGCTGGAGCCCATTTGATTTCCGATATCTCTTATGCTGTAAGCGAGGATGTGCTGTCCCTCACAGACCACAATCTTTGCAATTGGATTCGTAGTTATAGTCCTACTAAAATCACAGTAACTACCCCAAATCTTTCAGAAATTCGAAGTAATTCTCAGTATACAATAAAATCTTTAGGGGTATTAACATTTCAAAATTTGAATTTGATCTCTGAAAATTTTCGTGAAGATCAATTAAGTTTGGGTGACTTTGATTTGGTAATACAAGCTGAAAGCTTAAATGTAATTTCCAATAATCTATCGCAATTTATTATATCTGGCGCTGTAGATAATCTTTCTGTTGGATTCTATTCGGGGACAACAGCTTTTTTTGGAGCAAATCTTTTAGCACAGAATGTGATAATATCACACCGCAGTAGCCATGATATTGTTGTACATCCCTTACAATCTCTTAAAGGAGAATTGCGCGGTACCGGGAATTTGATCTCTGTACATACCCCAGCAGAGGTAGATGTCACCCAACTTTACACGGGAGCACTTATTTTGTTGGATTGATTGAATTCAATTCAGTAAAAGCTCGATATTTTAGTTAATGTTCAATTAATTTGCTGTTTTTTTTAGAATTAATGAAAATTGAGGGCGAATTTCAAAAAACATAAAATTGAATTTTGTTTTGAATAAAAAATATTTACTTTAGCGCTCTAATAATTAATGATGCATAATACATATTATACATTCTATAGCTGGTATTACTTCTTTTTTGAAAAAAGAGTCGAGGTCTTGTATGTGTAATTTAATATTATAACTTTCAATTTGAGTCTCGATGTAAATATCGAGATTTTTTTTTATGATAAATAAAGTCGCCATACAAGGGATAAAAGGGTCATTTCATCATTTGGTTACGCAAAATTATTTTGTACATCCAGTAGAAATCGAACCCCTCTTAACATTCAATGAAGTAGTGGATAGCTTGATTAAAGAAAAAGTTGATACCGCTGTAATGGCATTGGAGAATTCAATTGCGGGCTCTATAATTCCCAATTATGCTTTAATCGATTCCAATAATTTACATATTACAGGAGAGTATTATTTAGATATTCAACATAATTTAATGGCACTGTCTGGTCAGGATATTTTTGAGATTAAAGAGGTTTACTCACACCCCATGGCATTGTTGCAGTGTCAATCTTTTTTCGACAAGTATCCACATATAAAATTAGTTGAGGATTGCGATACTGCTGAGGTTGCACAAAGAATTCATAAGAAACAATTAAAGGGAGTTGCAGCCATTGCCAGTTCTAGTGCTGCAGAAATATATAAATTGAATATTTTAGCTGAGAGCATTCAAACCATTAAGCATAATGAAACTCGTTTTGTAATCGTTGAACGGAATGAAAACCCTTCCTCAACTATAAATAAAGCCTCATTAAAATTTATGCTGAATCATAAACGTGGGAGTTTAGCCGCCATGCTCAATGTTATGAGCGATTGCAAACTTAACTTGACTAAAATTCAATCTTTACCTAAAATTGATACTCCTTGGAAGTATGCATTTTTTGTGGATGTCACATTTGATGATTATGAGGATTATGAAAAGGCAACTGCTGTGATGAAAATAATGGCTGAAGAATTTAAAGTACTTGGTACTTATAAAAATGCAAAACAATGAGTCCTGTAGCCCGTCGTTTAGATACTGTTGAAGAATACTACTTTTCAAAAAAACTGAAAGAAGTACGTACACTGGTTTCCAATGGGGCAGCTGTAATTAACCTAGGCATTGGAAGCCCAGATTTACCGCCACATCCTTCAGTGCTAACAGCACTTGAAAACAGCCTGTCTGAACCCCAAGCCCACAAGTATCAAAGTTACCAAGGATTACCTGAGCTTAGACATGCGATTTCTAGTTTTTATGAAAAAAATTACAATGTTCAAATCAATGCTGAAAATGAAATTCTTCCTCTTATGGGTAGTAAGGAGGGTATTATGCATATCTCCATGGCCTATCTCAATGAGGGTGATGCTGTATTGATTCCAAATCCAGGATATCCTACCTACAGCTCGGTTACAAAGTTAGTAGGTGCAACCCCTATTTTTTACGATTTAACTGCGGAAAAGCATTGGCAGCCGCAGATATCAGCACTAGAACGATTGGATCTTTCAAGAGTGAAAATCATGTGGGTCAATTACCCACACATGCCTACAGGTACACTTGGCTCAGAACAGCATTTAACGGCTTTAATTCAATTCGCAAAAAAACACAATATTCTGCTTGTCAATGATAACCCTTATAGTTTTATCTTGAACGATAACCCAAATAGTATTTTTAATATTAAGGGAGCAAAAGAGGTGTGCTTGGAGCTAAATTCGTTAAGTAAAAGTTTTAATATGGCTGGCTGGCGTGTTGGTATGCTTTTAGGCGCTGAACAACACATCAACAATGTGATAAAAGTTAAAAGCAATATGGATTCAGGTATGTTCTATGGTGTTCAAAAAGGTGCTATCGCTGCTCTGAAATCTTCTAATGATTGGTTTACTAGTCTTAACGAGGTATACAAAAAGCGCCGCGCTTTAGTTTGGGAATTAGCAACTCAACTTGGCTGTACATTTGAGCCAGACACGGCAGGAATGTTTGTTTGGGCAAAACTTTCGCAAGGGATCGATGCAGAACAGTTTATAGACACATTACTTATTGAAAAAAATATTTTTGTAGCTCCTGGAACCATTTTTGGATCAAATGGGGAAGGTTACATACGTTTTTCGCTCTGCGCCCCGATAGAAGACATTAATGAAGCCCTAAAGCGTACAGCATGAAGAATATTTACATCATAGGGACTGGACTGATCGGAGGTAGCCTTGCTTTAAATTTGAAGGCTGTTAAACCCAAAGCTGTAATTCATGGTATCGATCACAATGAAGCCCATCTTACGGATGCTTTAAACTTAGGGTTAATACATAAAAAGGCAGAAGTTGAGGATATTGAGTACGCCGATTTAGTACTCTTATCTATTCCTGTTGATGCAACACTTAATTTACTGCCAAGAATATTAGATTTATTGCCACCTCAAGGGCTAGTTGTCGATATGGGCTCCACAAAAACCTCAATTTGTCAAGTTGCGGATGCACATCCGAAGCGCGCTCAGTTTTTGGCCAATCACCCAATAGCAGGTACTGAATTTTCTGGTCCGAAAGCTGCTTTTGTTGATTTGTTTAAAAACAAGACCAATATTATTTGCGATTTAGTCAAGACTGAACCAAAGCGATCTAAAGAGATGATCGAGATTTTCAAAGCTATGGGCATGAGTATTCGTTATATGGATGCAGTCGAACACGACAAGCATATTGCTTATGTGTCTCATTTATCCCACATCAGTTCATTTATGCTAGGCAAAACAGTAATAGACAAAGAAAAAAATGAACTTAATATTTTTGACATGGCAGGCAGTGGATTTGAGTCGACTGTACGCTTAGCAAAAAGTTCACCTGATATGTGGGCTCCTATTTTTGAACAAAACAAAGAGAATGTTATTGAAACACTCAATGAATACATTCAAAACTTAAACCATTTTAAAGCGTTAATGGAATCAGATGATTTTGAATCCGTCCGAAACGAAATGAGAAGTATTAATCATATAAAAACAATTTTAAAAGGAATTTCTTAAAACCAATACTATGGAAAATAGCAAAGAATTAAGCACATGGTTAGATGATTTGAAACTTGAACACCCTCTAGTCATCGCTGGGCCGTGTAGCGCAGAAACTGAAGAACAAGTATTAAAAATAGCACACGAACTAAAGGATTCTGATGTCAGTTATTTTCGTGCGGGCATTTGGAAACCCCGTACCCGACCTGGAAACTTTGAAGGGGTAGGAGCTTTAGGCTTAAAGTGGCTCCAGAAAGTTAAGGCTGAAACTGGTTTGAAAACAGCAACAGAAGTGGCAAACAGAGCACACGTTGAGCTAGCACTAGAACACGATATCGATTTGCTGTGGATAGGTGCACGGTCAACAGTGAGCCCTTTTATTGTTCAAGAAATCGCTGATGCCTTAGAAGGAACAGATAAAATTGTTTTAATCAAAAACCCAGTAAATCCAGATCTTGCCTTATGGCTTGGTGCAGTAGAGCGTTTGTCTTCTGCTAACATCAAAAATTTAGGGGTGATTCACCGAGGTTTTTCGACATATGAAAAATCGAAATACAGAAATAATCCAGAATGGCAATTGGCAATTGAGCTGCAAACTAGATTCCCTGACTTACCGCTTATAAATGATCCCTCTCATATTACTGGAAGGCGTGACATGGTATTTGATGTATGCCAAACAGCATTGGACTTGAATTTTGATGGATTAATGATTGAAACTCATTATGACCCTGATAATGCATGGAGTGATGCTGCTCAACAGATTACTCCAAAAACGCTTATACAATACACCAAAGACCTGAAAATCAGAAAGGAAAGCACAACTGAAGCTGATTACACTTCTGAACTTCAAAATCTTAGAGCGCAAATTGATGTAGCTGACAACCAATTGTTAGATACTTTAGGAAAACGAATGAAAGTGGCTGAGGCAATTGGCGCCTTGAAAAAAGAAAAAAATGTTGCTGTGTTGCAAAGTAAACGTTGGAACGAAATCTTAGGTAAAATGGTTCTAGAGGGCGAACAACACAATTTAAGCGAAGAGTTTATTTTAAAACTATTTAAGGCAATTCATCAAGAATCAATTAATCATCAAAAACAAATTTTGAAATCATAAAAAAAAGGGTGTTGAGTCACCCTTTTTTAATACACTTAAATATCCTATAACACATAATAAAAAGAAATTTGTTTCTTTGTGTTGATAACGAAGGTTATAGTATGACAGGAACAGTTTATAAATCTACAGGCAGTTGGTATACGGTCAAATCCTTAGAGGGTTCTTTTTACGAGTGTCGTATCAAGGGCAAATTTCGCATGCAAGGGATCAAAAGCACAAATCCAATTGCGGTTGGTGATGTTGTAGATTTTGACTTAGAAACCAGTAACAATAAAGAAACTGGAGTGATAAAAACCATTCAAACACGAAAAAACTATATTGTTCGAAAATCAGTCAACTTATCTAAGCAAACACACATTATTGCTAGTAATATTGACCAAGTATTTTTACTCATTACTATAGATAATCCACCTACGTTTACAAGTTTTATTGACCGTTTTTTAGTAAGTGCTGAGGCCTATGGCATAAGCTGTATTTTGTTGTTCAATAAAATGGACCTTTATGATGAAAAGACAAAAAATATTGTTGAGGATTTGATTCATATTTATTCAAATGTTGGTTACGAATGTTTAAAAATATCCGCTAAAAAAGCAGATAATCTAGGACCAATAAAAATAAAAATGAAGAACAAAACAAGTATGTTTTCTGGGCACTCAGGCATAGGTAAATCAACTCTGGTAAACGCTATTGAACCTTCATTAAATTTGAAGACAAAAGCCATATCAGAACTTCATCAACAAGGGCAGCACACCACTACATTTGCAGAGATGTTTGATTTAAGTTTTGATGCGCGCATTATCGATACACCAGGGATCAAAGGTTTTGGTGTTGTTGACATTGAAGCCGCAGAACTGGATCAATATTTCCCTGAATTTTTTAAATTAAAATCCAATTGCAAATTTCATAATTGCCAACATGTTCATGAGCCAAAATGTGCCGTTAAACAAGCAGTTGAGGCTGATGAAATTGCCGCTTCGCGCTACAAATCGTACATTCAAATTTTGGATGGAGAGGACGCAAATTATAGAACTGATGTACACGAACCCACCAAATGAAAGCAGTAATTCAAAGAGTGACTCAGGCAAACGTCTCGATTGACGGAACCATCAAAGGAAAAATTTCTTCAGGGCTATTGGTCTTTTTAGGTATTGTCAGTGAAGACACCTTGGAAGATATTCAATGGCTGAGTAATAAAATTGTACAACTTAGAGTATTTAATGATGATGAAGGTGTCATGAATTTATCTTTAAAAGATATAAAAGGCGAGATATTAGTTATTAGTCAATTTACACTTCATGCCAAAACTAAAAAAGGCAATCGCCCAAGCTATATAAAAGCAGCACGACCAGAACGTGCAGTGCCGATTTACGAACAATTTTTAAATCAACTAAAAGACGATTTAGAACAAGACATTCAAGCTGGTATTTTTGGTGCAGACATGAAGGTTTCGCTTTTAAATGATGGCCCTGTAACTCTTATCATAGACACCAAAAACCGTGAATAAATTTATATGAAATTATTTGATTTCAAAATGGACATTAAGTACTTTAGTATAGCTTAAAAAAATCTTATTATGAACATCCAAAATGCACAAGAAACTGTCGATCAATGGATCAAAACACATGGCGTACGCTATTTCAATGAATTGACCAATATGGCACAGCTCTCTGAAGAAGTAGGTGAGGTCGCACGAATAATTGCCCGGCGATACGGCGAGCAAAGTGAAAAAGAAAGCGACAAAAATAAAGATTTGGGTGAAGAATTGGCGGATGTCATGTTTGTGGTGTTTTGTCTAGCCAATCAGACAGGCGTAAATTTACAAGCTGCTTTTGACCATAAATTAGCGCTAAAAACAAAGCGAGATCACGATCGTCATCACGCTAATAAAAAACTGAAATAAAAGTGCAAATCTCAATAAACAAGTCAGAAATTAAACCCTTTTCTTCGCTTAAAATTACAGGGTCAAAAAGTGAATCTAACAGAGTTTTGTTGTTGCAGGCCCTATACAAAGGACTCAAAATCAATAATTTATCTAATTCTGATGACAGCCAATTAATGCAAGCTGCACTTGCCTCCTCTAGTTCAACAGTGGATATCCACCATGCGGGAACAGCAATGCGTTTTCTTACTGCTTATTTCGCAACTCGATCTGGAACTACTACAACTTTGACAGGCTCGAGCAGAATGCAAGAGCGGCCGATTAAAATTCTTGTTGAGGCCCTTAATTCTTTAGGCGCATCTATCACTTACACAAAAAATGAAGGCTATCCGCCACTTCTAATAGAAGGTAAAATCCTCACGGACAGCAAGGTGTATTTGAAGGCCAATGTCAGCAGTCAGTACATCTCAGCATTATTGCTTATTGCACCCACCTTATCAAAAGGGTTGTCTCTGTATTTAGAAGGTAAAATAACATCTGTGCCGTACATAAAAATGACACTTTCATTACTTGAAGAATTAGGTGTGCAAACTGCTTTCGACGGACAAACGATTTCTGTTTTTCCATTTACTGAAAACATCAATAAGACCTTTACAGTTGAGTCCGATTGGTCCTCAGCATCTTATTTTTACAGTATTGTTGCTTTAAGTCCAATTGGAACGCAAATTGATCTCTCAGCCTATAAACCTAATAGCTTACAGGGGGATGCTGTATTGAAAAATATTTATAAGCAACTTGGTGTAGAAAGTTCGTTTAATGAAACTACCTTGTCCTTAAAAAAATTAGCTGAACCACAGTCAAAACAATTGACTTTAGATTTGGTCAATGCACCAGATATAGCACAAACTATTGTTGTAACTTGCTTAGGACTAGAAATAGGGTGTAATTTGACGGGACTACATACTCTGAAAATCAAGGAAACAGATCGTCTAGTCGCTCTGCAAAGCGAAATAAAAAAGTTAGGGACTTCAATTGAAATTACAGACGATAGTTTACACCTAAAATCTCCAAATAAATTAAACTCCAACACACATATTGCGACCTATAATGACCACCGTATGGCGATGGCATTTGCTCCCCTTGGACTCAAAACTCAGCTTTTTATTGACGATGCCGAAGTGGTTTCTAAGTCTTATCCAGATTTTTGGTCTGACCTCTCAGCGCTTGGTTTTGAACTTAATTAAATAGAAAATAAACCTCTAATTACTTGACAACGCCTATTCTGCAGTCGTATATTTGCAACTTGTAAAAAACAAAAAATTAATGAAATTATCACATTTTAACTTTGAATTGCCTGACAGTCTTTTGGCTAAATACCCTTCTGAAAACAGAGACGAAGCCCGATTGATGGTGTTGAATCGAGAAAAACAAACTATTGAACACAAATACTTCAAGGATCTTATTGATTATTTTGACGAAGAAGATGTGATGATTTTAAACAACACCAAAGTATTCCCAGCTCGTCTTTTTGGGAACAAGGAAAAAACAGGAGCCCGTATCGAAGTCTTTTTGCTCAGAGAGCTTAATGCCGAGCAGCGCCTTTGGGATGTATTGGTAGATCCGGCGCGAAAAATTAGGATTGGGAACAAACTTTATTTTGGCGACGATGAGAGTTTGGTTGCTGAAGTTATCGACAATACAACCTCAAGAGGAAGAACCCTTCGCTTTTTATTTGATGGGTCTTACGAAGAATTTAGATCGAAATTAAATGACCTTGGACAAACACCACTTCCAAAATACATTGGACGAGATGTCGAGCCCGAAGATGAGGAGCGTTACCAAACAATTTATGCCAAAAATGAAGGTGCTGTAGCCGCGCCAACCGCTGGGCTTCATTTTTCAAAACATCTTTTAAAACGTTTGGAAATTAAAGGGATTAACTTTGCCGAAGTTACCCTTCATGTTGGTTTGGGGACATTCAATCCTGTAGAAGTTGAAGACCTTTCAAAACACAAAATGGATAGTGAAGAAATTATAATCGATGGACCAGCTACTCAAACTATTAATACAGCCTTAAAAGAAAAACGCCGAATATGTGCTGTTGGAACTACAGTGATGCGCTCCATCGAAAGCTCGGTTTCTTCTAGTGGTACATTAAATGAATTTTCTGGATGGACCAATAAGTTTATCTTTCCTCCTTACGATTTTTCAATTGCGAATTGCATGATTACAAACTTTCATACTCCAAAGTCTACTTTACTGATGATGACTTCTGCTTTTGGAGGTTATGACTTTGTAAAAAAGGCATATGAGGAAGCGGTAAAAGAAAAATACAAATTTTATAGCTATGGTGATGCCATGCTAATTTTATAATTTAAAAGAGCCTCAGTTGAGGCTTTTTTTAACCTAAGAACTCTTCAATTGAGCACTTTAAAAAAAGATATTCGCGCTTTGTCCAAAGATCAACTCATGTCTTTTTTCTCTGAAAATGGGGATCAGGCATTTCGCGGCAAGCAAGTGTACGAATGGCTTTGGAAAAAAGGAGTGCACAAATTTGAAGACATGACCAACCTTTCTAAAGGCACACGACAATTATTGGAGCAGTCGTTTAGCATCAATCATATTGAGGTAGATACCATGCAACGCAGTAAGGACGGAACCTTGAAAAATGCTGTTCGCCTTCATGATGGACTTATTGTTGAATCTGTTTTGATTCCAACTGCAAAACGAACTACCGCCTGTGTTTCGTCTCAAGTGGGCTGTAGCTTGGATTGTAAGTTTTGCGCCACTTCTAGACTAAAGCGCATGCGTAATTTAAATCCGGACGAAATTTACGATCAAGTGGTAGCTATTGATAAGCAAAGCCGCCTTTATCACAATAAAAAACTTACCAATATTGTTTTTATGGGTATGGGTGAACCCCTCATGAACTATAATAATGTGCTGAAAGCAATAGAAAAAATCACTTCAAGAGAGGGACTTGGTATGTCACCAAAACGAATTGTTGTTTCTACTTCTGGAGTCCCAAAAATGATAAAAAAGATGGCCGAAGATCAAGTTAAATTTAATTTAGCAGTTTCTTTACATTCCGCAATTGATGAGGTCCGCACCAAAATCATGCCTTTTAACGATACATTTCCACTTGAGGATTTACGGGAAGCACTTCAGTTTTGGTATGCTAAGACCAAGCGTAGAATTACTTATGAGTATGTGGTTTGGGACGGTATTAATGATACTATTAAAGATATTTTAGCCTTAATAGATTTCTGTAAATTTGCGCCAAGCAAAGTGAATCTAATAGAGTATAACCCTATCGATGATGGTGTTTTTCAGCAAGCTAAAACTTCAGTTATTGAGCAGTACGTAAGTATGTTAGAAGCCAAAAACATTACAGTTACTGTGCGTCGATCTAGAGGGAAAGATATTGATGCGGCTTGTGGTCAGTTGGCAAATAAGGCTTAGTTTTATCAGGCCGTCTAAGGGGCAGGGTTTGGGATCTTTGCGTGAATTTCATTGATCCTTGCTAAAGTCTCCTCACTCAACTTTATTTCAATACTATTTATATTTTCTTCGAGCTGGTTCAATGTAGTTGCACCAATAATATTACTCGTTACAAATGGTCGTTGGTTTACAAAGGCTAGAGCAAGGGAGGTGAGTGAAATACCCAAATCATTAGCTAAAGCTAGATATTCTTTTGTGGCTTCTGTAGATTCTACGCTGCTGTAACGTGCAAAGCGCGGAAACAGTTTGAGGCGCGCATTGTCTGCTGCTGTGCCTAAAATGTATTTTCCGGATAGGACCCCAAATGCTAGAGGGGAATAGGCAAGAAGCCCCATATTTTCACGGATTGATATTTCTGCCAAGTCACCCTCAAAAACCCTATTAAGTAATGAATAGGCATTTTGAATAGTACTGATTTTTGGTAAATTATCTTTCCTAACCTCTTCTAGGTAGCGCATACTACCCCAACCTTTTTCGTTAGAGAGCCCATAAGCTCTTATCTTCCCCGCGTTTACCAATTTAGTTAATTTGTGGAGGACTTCATTAAAGTTGTCTACCCAAGGGTCATTTGGGTTTGGAGTAAAGTCCCGAATTCCGAACGTGTTGGTTTGACGCTCTGGCCAGTGCAATTGGTATAAATCGATGTAATCGGTTTGTAGCCGCTTGAGTTCTATATTTACAGCATCTTCAATGGAACTGCCCTTGAAGCCTGTTGTTCTTATATGAGCTGTATAATCTCCAGGGCCAGCTACCTTACTTGCAATAACAACCTGATCTCTGTTGTTTCGTGCACTCAACCAATTTCCAATAATTTCGCTTGTACGTCCTTGCGTTTCTTTGGAAGCGGGTACTGGATATAGTTCAGCAGTATCAATAAAATTAACCCCACGCTCAACAGCATAATCCATTTGAGAAAAACCCTCATCTTCAGTATTCTGATTGCCCCAAGTCATGGTCCCAAGGCAAATTTTACTGACTTTAATATTGGTATTTGGTAATTTGGTATACTCCATTAGTTAGTATTCAATAATTTTGAAATTTCATCAAGTTTTGGAGTCAAGACAACTTCGATGCGTCTATTTTTAGACTTTCCTTCATTTGTTTCATTTGTTGCAATTGGTGCAAATTCACTACGTCCTGCAGCAGTCAGATTTTCAAGTTTGATATTTTTATTCTGGCTCAGAATGGCAATTATTGAAGTGGCTCTTTTGGTCGATAAATCCCAATTATTTGCTACCTGCCCACCTGATGAATAAGGGACGTTGTCTGTATGGCCTTCAATCAAAACGGCTATATCTGGGTTTTCACCAAGTACTTTTCCTAGCTGTTGAATTGCTTTTTTACCCTCAGTGCCTACAGCCCAGGATCCAGACTTGAAGAGGAGTTTGTTTTCCATAGATACGTATACTTTACCGTCACGTTGTTCTATTGTTAAACCTTTGCCTTCAAAAGCTGTTAGAGCATTTGATATGGCATTTTTCAAGACTGTCATGGCTTGGTCTTTAGCTGAAATTAACGCTTCAAGTTCTGCGATGCGTTGTGCACGCTCTTGCATATCGGCCTCCAAGCGCATTAAGCGTTCGTTCTCCGCGGCAAGGGCTTGTTCTTTGGCCTCAAGTTGCGCAAGAAGTTCTCTGTTTTTTTGTGCGTTTTGTTCTATTGACTTTGAACTGTTTTGTTCTAAAGCTGTGTAAGCAGCATCTAAATTATCATATTTTTTTTGAAGTGCCGCCAACTCTTGTAGCAGTTGATCGCGTTCTGATTGTACGTCCTCGAACGATGCTTGAAGCATGCTTAGTTGTTGTTCTAATTCTTTTTTTTGAAGAATTTCTTGGTCATTACTACTAGACAATTCGTCATAATCTGATTTAAGATTACTGTATTTGCCTTCTAATTCTTTGTATAGTTTAGAGGACACACACGATGTACTTAATAGTGCAAATGCGGATAAAAAAATAAGGTTTTTAAGCATAATTTTAATTTTATAGATTCAATTCTAATAATACAGGGCAGTGGTCACTGTGGACTGCCTCAGTTAGTATAACGGCTCTTTTTATATTTTCTTTTAAAGGCATCGAAACTAATGTATAGTCCAGGCGCCATCCTTTGTTATTGGCTCGTGCATTGGCTCTGTAGCTCCACCAGCTGTATTGATGGGGTGCATTGTTCAAGACTCTAAACGCATCAACAAAACCACTTTTTAAAAAACTTGTCATCCATGCTCGTTCTTCAGGTAAAAACCCAGATACATTTTTATTACGAACAGGATCGTGAATATCAATCGCTTCGTGGCATATATTGTAATCGCCACATATCACAAGATTTGGCAATTCTTTTTTTAATTCGTCAACATAATTTTGAAGTAGATCCATATATTCAAATTTATGTTCTAAGCGCTGAATATTAGTTCCTGAAGGCAGGTACATGCTCATGACAGAAATATCAGAAAAATCAGCGCGAATATTACGACCTTCAAAATCCATGGATTCAATTCCAGTGCCATAAACTATGTTTTTTGGTTTTGTTTTGGATAAAATAGCAACACCACTATATCCTTTTTTTTGAGCACTAAACCAGTAATTATAGGGATATCCAGCAGATTCAAAAACCCCAAGATCTAACTGTTCTTCTTGGGCTTTTATTTCTTGTAAACAAATCACATCAGGGTCGGTTGCCACCAGCCATTCCAAAAAGCCTTTTTTTAGTGCGGCTCTAATCCCATTGACATTATAAGAAATAATTTTCATAGATAGAATTGATTATTTCAGCTAAAATAATTAAAGCCTTACTTTTACACTAAATAATTTTTACAGATTTATAGAAAAGTATCAACAAAATATTTTTCTTTTTTTTTAGTTTAAGCTAAACATGCATAGGTTCTTCATTTTTGTACTCCTATTTTCATCTTCTTTTGCTGTGGCGCAGGAAGCAAATAGCTTGTTTCAAACTAAAAAATTTGCTCTAAGCAATGTTGTTGTTTTAGACAGCCTAAGTATTAATCCCTCCTACTTTAATGTTGCAGATAAAAATGGCAAAATAATAGATTCTACATTGTATACAGTTGACTTTAACAAAGCTCAGCTGAAATTTAATATACTGCCCAGGCTGACAGATTCCATACAAGTTTCTTATTTAAATTACCCCAGTTTTTTGACTAAAACCTACAAGCAAATTGATCAATCTGTTATTGTTAACTCTACTGGGGTATTGCAAAATTTATATCAATTATCTACGCCAAACAATACGACAAGTGTGGCGCCATTTGATGGCCTCTCGACTTCAGGAAGTATTGCGCGGGGCGTGACTATTGGCAACAACCAAAACTCAGTTTTAAACAGTGAATTGGATTTACAAATTAGTGGTAAAATAAGCGAAAAAGTAACTTTAAGAGCTTCTATTCAGGATGCAAATATACCGCTTCAACAAAGTGGATATTCGCAGCGTTTAGATGAGTTTGATCAAGTTTTTATTGAAGCTTTTACTGATCAATGGGCATTGCGTGCAGGGGATATAGATTTAGAAAACAATAGTTCTTATTTTGGGGCATTTTCTAAGCGAGTTCAAGGCCTTTCAGTTTCGTCTACATTTAGTTATCAAGAAGCCATGATTAAGGCGTATGCTTCTGGAGCGCTAGTTCGCGGGCAGTTTGTGACTAGTCAGTTTAATGCTCAAGAAGGTAATCAGGGCCCTTATAAGCTCAAAGGACCTAACAATGAGTTATTTGTTTTAGTAGTTTCCGGAAGTGAGACAGTTTATGTCAATGGCGTTCCACTAGAGCGTGGCGCAACAAAGGATTATTTAATTGATTACAATGCGGGTGAGCTTGTTTTCAATCCGACTTATCCTATTACTTCAGAAATGCGGATTACTGTTGATTACCAATATAGCGAACGCAATTACACCCGATTTCTAGGTTATGCTGGTGCTGAGTATGATGCCGATAAATTAAAATTTGGTTTATCTTTTTATAATGAGAATGATTTAAAGAATCAGCCTCTCCAACAAAATTTAAATTCAGATCAGGTGAGTATTCTTGCCAATGCTGGGGATGACAATTCACTTATGATAGCCCCATCCGCTAGTCCTGCTGAATTTAGTGAAAATAGGATTTTATACAAGAAAGAAATTATAGAGGGTACGGAAGTTTTTGTATTTTCAAACAATCCAGAGGACAATTTATATCAAGTCAATTTTTTATTTGTTGGAGCACAACAAGGAGATTACATAGTATCCAATTCAGCAGCAATTTCTAATATTTATTCCTATGTTCCCCCTATCTCAGGAGAAAAACAAGGGAGTTATGCCCCTATTATCCAATTGGTTGCGCCAGTACAATTGCAGCTAGCTGTGCTCAATGGAACTTATGAACCCAGCGAAAAAACAACTTTGAATTTTGAATTAGCAGCGAGTAAAAATGACTTGAACATGTTTTCAGGAATTTCAGATGAAGATAATGATGGCATCGCTGCACGCTATGCCTTGGAGCAACAACTTTTTAAAACCAAGAAGGGATGGCAAATACGCATGGACTCTGAACTTGATTATATACAAAAAGACTTTAGAAATCTTGAAGGGCTGTATAGTCCAGAATTTAATCGAGATTGGAATTTAGAGCTGCCCACCAGCAATCAGGTCATAGCAGATTTAGGAGATCAGCTTTTTGTAACCGCTGGAGCATCCTACAGCAATGAACAAATAAACCACATCAGCTACCAATTTCAACATCTTAATTTTTCTGAAAGGTTTAATGGGAATCGCCATATTTTGGATGCTAATCTCGCATTTAACTCTTTTAAATTTAGAACAAACACAAGCCTGTTGAATACGGATGGAGCTCAGTCTAAATCAACCTTTTTTCGTTCGCTTTCTGAACTTAAATATGATTCAAAAATGATTTGGCCTGGAGTAAAGTTTTCTACTGAGCAAAACGAAATCACTCAACTTCCATCAAATATATTAGATTTGAAAAGTCAGCGGTTCACTGCTTACGAAGCTTTTGTCGGCGTTGGTGATTCAACAAAAGTTTTTGTAAAAGCAGGCTACATAAAGCGTTTCAATGATAGTGTTCAAAACAACACCCTCAAACGCATAAATTCTTCGGATACTTATTACTTAAATGCGCAAATTGTTCAAAATCAAAATTCCAACTTAAGGACCTATTTGAATTATAGGATATTGCATCCTAAGGACCAGCAAAGAGTTCAACAAAAAACCCTCAATTCTAGATTATCTTATGATCAAAAGTTCGCACAAAATTTAGTCCAATGGCAAACAGTTTATGAAACCAGCTCAGGCCGCCTCCCGCAGCAAGACTTTACTTATGTAGCTGTTGAACCAGGGCAAGGAAGCTATGTATGGTTCGATTACAACAACAATGGTATTCAAGAATTGGAAGAGTTTGAAGTAGCTCAGTTTCAGGACCAAGCCACTTATATACGCGTACTTTTACCAAATCAGCTGTATATTCGAACCCATCAAAATCGCTTGAGTCAGACCCTAACTTTTGACCCAATACAATGGAGCGGTTCTAAGAACAAAACTAAAAGTTTTTGGGCTCATTTTTACAATCAAACTACATTTTTGATCGATCGTAAACAGCGGAACGACGGTGAAAGCATAAGTCTCAACCCATTTCAAACCGATTTAGACAATCAATTGGCTTTGCAGTCCAATTTTCGAAATCAATTATTTTTTAATAGGGGGAAACAACACTTCACTGTTTCTTATAGTTTTTCTGGATCAGAGCTAAACAATGTACTCTCATTTGGCACTATTGCACAAAAGGGATATGCGCATCAAGTAAATTTCACCCACAAAATCCGACAGCAGTGGTTGTTAAATATTCAAACTAATCTTGAAAACAACAAGTCTGAGAGTGAAAATTATTCTTCAAAGAATTTTGATTTAGATCAGTTTTTATTGAATCCAAAAATTTCTTATTTACTAGATGACAACAAGCGTTTTGATATTTTTTATCAATTTCAAACTAAGGACAATTTAATTCGCGCAAAAGAACAATTAACGCAGCACAAATTAGGCCTTTCTGCTGTGATGACTCAAAATCAAAAGGCGTCTGTAACAGCGGAATTCAACTATTTTTCAAATCTCTTTCAAGGAGATGCTAACACCCCTGTAGCTTATCAAATGATGGAGGGGCTTCAACCAGGAATCAACTTCACTTGGAATTTAATTGCTCAAAAAAAATTGACTAAATTTTTAGATTTGAATCTAAGTTATTTTGGCAGAAAGAGTGAAACAAGCCGTACAATTCATTCAGGTACAGTTCAGTTGAAAGCTTATTTTTAATATCTTATCGCTTTAGCGCCTCAATGTAAAATGCGATCTAAATTCCTTTTCAAGCCCATTTTCATCAAAATAACGCACCATAAACCAATAATCACTTGTCGGCATTAAGGCGTCATTGTAGCTTCCATTCCATCCTGAGCTTGTTGTTTTAAATTGTTTGAGGAGCTTGCCAAAACGATCAAAAATTGAAATAAGTCCAGTACGGTTTTTAAGGCATTCGATGTTCCAAAAATCGTTATATCCATCACCATTTGGGGTGAAAAATTTCGGATAGGACAATATAGTGACTACGGATTCAGGTTCGTTACTACAGCCCTCCTCGTCTCTGACTTTTACAATGTGCTCTTGACATCCAATTACATTTTGAAACACTGGACTGTTTTGCCAAATTCCACCATCCAATTGGTATTCGTAGTTTCCGCTTCCCCCAGTTACTGTAACTTCAATTATTTGATTGCTATCGAACGGGGCAGAAGTGTTTTCTGTAGCTATTGAAAGCGTATTTATTGGATTGACATTAATGGTTTCAGTGGTTGTATTTGCACATTGTCCAGGGTCTGGAGTAAATGTGTATGTTGTTGTTACCAAGTTATTCACCGTTGCTGGAAACCAACTTCCCGAAATATTTTCTTCTGAAACAACAGGGAGCTGTGCAGAACTTTCTCCAATACAAATATCATCTATCAGGAAAGTAGGCGTTATTTGTTGTAAAACTGTAATTTCAATCGTTGTAGGAATTACACAAACACCAGCATCAGGCGTAAAGGTATATACGTCAGTTGTTGTATTGTCAATGGTTGCTGGGTTCCATGTTCCTGTAATTCCGTTGTTGGAAGTTGTTGGTAATGGCGCAATACTATCGCCAGCACAAATAGGATCAATTGAATCGAATGCTGGAGTAACAATCGGATTCACTACGACTTGAACAGGCGCAGGCGTTGTGGCGCATTGCCCAGGATCAGGGGTAAAGCTATAATCTGTAGTCGTGGTTGCATCAAAGGCTGGAGCCCAGCTTCCCGTTACGCCATTAATATCTGTTGTAGGTAATGGATTAGAGTCCCCCTCACAAATAGGGTCAATTGGGTCAAAAGTTGTTGTGTTTTGTGGTGTAACTGTTATTTCTACACTTTCTATAGTAGCTTCGCCACATTCGTCTTCAATGGTTACCGTGTATGTAGTTGTATTGTTAGGCGAAAGAATTGGGTTTGGAATATTTACATCACTTACTCCTGTACTAGGACTCCAAGTATAAGTGTTTCCACTGGGAATTTCGGCATCAACTTGTGCTGACTCACCGTTGCAAATTGTTTGTGGTTGCAGCAATAGATTATCTACAAAAGAGATGCTATTAAAACACACTTGGTGAAGATTTGAAAGCCCCCCAGTGGAACCTACAAAACCAAAAAACACCGTGCTGTCTCCTCCAAAAATAGTTCCTTTTATATCTCTATTTAACGTTAATCTTAACTCACAATCAAAAAACACTTCAAAAATCTGTGTTGAAGCAGTCCAAACAATTTTAACATTATGATCCACACCATCTTCCATATTAGTGGTTGTACTTGTTGGTTGCACCGGGCCAACTAAATTGTTTGGGTTGGAATGAGATGCATTACCATTAATCATAATCGATAAATGATCATACAAAGGATCGTTTTTATCATTATTTCGATATGTATCAAATTCAACAATTAAAGAGTTTGTAATGCCTTCGTAACCAACGCCTCCACCAGAATCTCCTAGAGCATCGTTAATTGTAAAAATATTTGTTCTCTTGAAGACCAATGCCATCCCATCGGCTCCTTGGCTATCTGTAGAACCAAAATTATTTTTATAGTAAATGGTGAAATCTTCATCGAAATCAATAGGGTTGTCATACCATACTCCTCCTCTTTGCCACAATACATTCTCAGTTATTACATAGCAGTTATTTCCAATAGATTGTGCATCTCCAATGGTTACAGCATTAAGTTGAGTATACGCCTTTGTTGTCAAAAACAAAAGTAAGATAACAGGGAACCTATTTTGAGGAATATTTTTCAAAGAAAAGTTGTTATAAATTTATTGTAAATTTAGCTTAAATTATTTTGACCCTAAGTTATAACATGCAAACGATTCTGTATTGAAAAAAAACAATACAATTACTATACACTACTTAAAATAAACCAAGCGGAAGTTTTTTAATTAAATTATGCAGTAAAATTGCTATCGAGTTAACAATTTTTCAGCCAATTTTTCATAGAAACATGATCTCCGATTAGAGTTTTTAAATTTTTTACATCTACACGTTCTTGTTTCATACTGTCTCTGTAGCGTACAGTTACACTATTATCTTCAATAGTTTGATGGTCTATCGTGATGCAAAAAGGAGTTCCAATGGCATCTTGTCTGCGGTAGCGCCGACCCACTGCGTCTTTTTCGTCATAGGCAACATTGAATTCCCATTGTAGTTCTTGCAAAATCTCTTTGGCTATTTCTGGAAGTCCATCTTTTTTTACAAGGGGTAAAATGGCTGCTTTTGTTGGTGCCAATACAGCCGGCAATTTTAGAACTGTGCGTGTGGAGTTGTTTTCTAATTCTTCATTTTTTAGGCTGTTGGAAAATACGGCTAAAAACATACGGTCCAAACCAATAGAGGTTTCTAAGACATAAGGAACATAGTTTTTGTTTTCTTCAGGATCAAAAAATTGAAGTTTTTTGCCAGCGTGTTTTTCATGTTGACTAAGGTCAAAATCTGTTCTGGAATGAATACCTTCAAGTTCTTTAAAGCCAAAAGGGAATCTAAACTCGATATCGGCTGCAGCATCGGCATAATGTGCCAATTTTTCATGGTCATGAAAACGGTAATTTTCTTCACCCATACCCAAAGAAAGATGCCAATTTAGGCGTTTTTCTTTCCAATGTTTGTACCACTCTCCTTGTGTTCCCGGTTTGATGAAAAATTGCATTTCCATTTGTTCAAACTCACGCATTCTGAAGATAAATTGGCGTGCTACAATTTCGTTTCTGAATGCTTTCCCCGTCTGCGCTATACCAAAAGGAATTTTCATTCGGCCTGTTTTTTGAACATTTAAGAAGTTGACAAAAATTCCCTGTGCGGTTTCTGGTCGTAAATACAAATCCATTGCACTTTCAGCAGAGGCCCCCAGTTTTGTACCAAACATGAGGTTGAATTGCTTAACGTCTGTCCAATTGCGGCTACCGCTCACAGGGTCAGCAATTTCGAGTTCTTCTATAAGAGCTTTGACATCTGCTAGGTCTTCATTTTCAAGGGATCTAGCCATACGCTTTAGGATGGTTTCTATTTTGTCTTGATAGGCTAGTACGCGTTGATTGGTCTTTAAGAATTCATTCTCATCAAAGGCATCACCAAAACGTTTTTTAGCTTTTTTAACTTCTTTTTCTATTTTTTGCTCAATCTTAGCACAATAATCTTCAACAAGAACATCAGCTCTGTATCGCTTTTTTGAATCTTTGTTGTCTATCAAGGGGTCATTAAACGCATCAACGTGTCCCGAAGCTTTCCATGTTGTGGGGTGCATAAAGATTGAAGCATCTAAGCCAACAATATTAGTATTCATTTGCACCATGGCTTTCCACCAGTATTCGCGTATATTTTTCTTTAATTCTGCACCGTTTTGGCCGTAGTCGTACACAGCGCTAAGCCCGTCGTAGATTTCGCTGCTTTGAAATACAAACCCGTATTCTTTAGCATGAGAAATAACGTTTTTAAAATGATCTCCTTGGTTATTCATGCCACAAAAATAGAAAACCCCCACAAATTAAATAGCGAGAAATTAAAAAATATAAGTTTATTGTTAAATTTGTAATCCCTCATCTCCATAGATTTGATGAATTATATAGTCGATTTGTTTTTTCCGCCTCAATGTCAAGCGTGTTCGTCTGTCTTGCGCGACCATGAACTTGAAATTTGCGTGGATTGTCGTCATCACCTACCCCTTACCAATTATCATTTTCAGAAAGATCAGCCTTTAGCCCGTCTTTTTTTTGGCCGTATTCACTTTGAAGCGGCTACTTCTTTGTTTTATTTTGAAAAAAATAGTCGCGTCCAATCCTTAATTCATAAACTCAAGTACAAACGTCAAAAATCTATAGGCATAACTTTGGGCACTTGGCTAGCTCTTGAAATGAAGGATTCTAATCGATTTCATTCTATTGACTTAGTTGTTTCTGTTCCCCTACATAAAAAAAGATTAAAAGAAAGAGGATACAATCAAGTTTCGCCTTTTGCTAAGGCAATTGCAAATGTATTTGATGTTCCTTATGAAGATTCTGTATTGATTAAGACTAAACATGTAAAAACTCAAGTTTTTCAAACTAAGGCCGAGCGCTGGAAGTCTGTCAAACATTCATTTGAGATTAATAATAAAACACTAGTCATTGGAAAACATGTATTGCTCGTTGATGACTTAATTACTACTGGTTCAACTATTGAAGCTTGTGCTGTAGTATTGATGAATGCGGAGGCGAAACAGTTGAGTTTAGCCACTATCGCAATAGCTTCTTCTATGTTTCGCTAAAATTAAAATAAGTTGTTTCTTTGTATTGCTCAAAAAACAGATATGTCAAAGACCTTTTCAAATATTTTATTTTTTATTGCTATTAGTTTGGTTTTTTTTCGCTGTGCCAACCGAGGAACTGCTAGTGGAGGAGAGCGAGACGAAACGCCACCTGCAATAATAAAAGAGGAGCCTGCCAATTTTTCAATAAATTTTGATTCTGATGAAATCAGAATTTATTTTGATGAATACATTAAATTTAAAAATATTCAAAAACAACTCATTGTGTCTCCGCCAATGGATCCTGAGCCTGTACTGACTCCTATCAGTACAGCAAGCAAATATATTTCCATCAAGATTTTGGATACTTTACAGCCCAATACAACCTACGCTTTTAATTTTGGGCAAAGTATTGAAGACAATAACGAAGGGAATCCATATCCTTTTTACAGATATGTTTTTTCTACTGGTCCAGTTATAGATTCTCTCTCAGTCAAAGGGCTAGTTACAGAAGCCTTTGAGTACGAGACACCAGAATTTGTTTCGGCTTTGTTGTACGAGGTCGATAGTGCCTATAACGATTCCATAGTCTTTAAGAAGAAACCAAAATATATTTCTGTTACGGATAGTCTATCACAATTTTCTATAGAAAACATAAAAGCAGGAACCTATTTGTTGACCGCATTAAAAGAAGAGAACACTAATTATATCTATCAGCCAAAAGACGATAAATTTGGCTTCAGGAGTCAGTTTATCACTGTACCCTCTGACACAGCCTATGTGCTAAGGTTGTTTAATCAAGATCCAGAATTTAAATTTTCTAGAGCTCGCCAATTGGCTGAGAATAGAATAGGCTTTGCTTATGAAGGTAGCCCAGATAGTCTAAGCGTAAAGATTTTGTCTGAAGTTCCAGAAGAATTCGGCTCTATTACCACAAAAGCTTTTGAAACAGATACTTTAAATTATTGGATGCGTCCAAAGTTTGAGGCGGATTCTTTACTTTTTCAAGTGTCTTACCTTTCTCAAAAAGATACAGTTTCTGTGCGCATGAAATCAATGGACAAAGATTCATTAGAGCTGAGAGCTGCTAATCTTTCATTAAAGCCAGGTACTGCACTGCAGTTGCGCTCGACTGTTCCTTTGAGCGCGTTGGATGAGTCTAAAACATCGATTATGGACAAAGACTCATTGGATATAAAGGGTGTGTTGTCTATGGATGCTTATATGCCCAATATAGCGAACTTAAAATTTGATGTGACAGAGGGAAATAATTACGAGATATTATTTTTGCCAGGTGCATTTAAGGATTTTTACGGAGCTGAAAATGACACATTACGTTTAAATGCAAGAACAAAGCTTTTGACGGATTATGGCAACATAAGAGTTGATCTTCGCAATGCAAAATACCCAATCATCGTTCAATTTGTTTCTAGCAATGGGGATGTAGAGGAGGAACAAATTGTTAAAGCTCCAGGCCCAATTGATTTTAAGAATATTGATCCTGGAATCTATTTTCTAAGAGCCGTTTTTGACACCAATGGAAATGGTAAATACGATTCAGGTAATTTTCTTAAAAAAATCCAACCAGAGCGGGTGAGCTATGCTGAAGAACCTGTGGAAGTCCGTGCAAACTGGGATGAAGTAGCTGAGTTTGTTTTGGACGATTAACCCTTCAAGTTGGCTTTGACCAATTCGCGATTCATGCGCGCAATATTTTCTAACGATATTCCCTTAGGGCATTCCACTTCGCAAGCACCGGTATTGGTGCAATTTCCAAAGCCTTCCAAATCCATCTGTGCTACCATATTTTGGACGCGATCTGCTGCTTCTACTTGACCCTGAGGAAGCAAAGCATATTGAGAAACTTTTGCACCAACAAACAGCATCGCTGAAGAGTTTTTGCACGAAGCAACACAAGCACCACACCCAATGCAGGTAGCAGCATCCATGGCTTCATCGGCTGCGTGTTTTGAAATTGGGATGGCATTACCGTCTTGAGTATTTCCAGATGTATTAATTGAAATAAATCCTCCTGCTTGTTGAATGCGGTCAAAAGCTGAACGGTCAACTACTAAATCTTTTACAACCGGGAAAGCATTTGCTCTAAAAGGTTCAATGAAAATTGTATCACCGTCTTTGAATTTACGCATGTGCAACTGACAAGTCGTTACTCTGCGGTCTGGACCATGCGCCTCACCATTGATGTATAATGAACAAGACCCACAAATCCCTTCACGACAGTCGTGATCGAACGCTACAGGTTCCTCACCAGCAGGAATGAGTTGACTATTTAGAACATCGAGCATTTCTAAAAAAGACATGTCTGGCGAAATATCACTTATTGGGTATTCAACAATTTCACCTTTTGAATTGGCGTTTTTTTGGCGCCATATTTTTAATGTTAAATTCATAGCAACTTCTATTTGTATGAGCGTTCTTTAACTTCTATATTTTCGTATTCTAATGTTTCTTTATGGAGTATCGCGTCTTTTGGTGCGCCTTTGTACTCCCAGGCAGAGACAAATTGAAATTCTTTTCTTCGTTGTGCTTCACCATCTTTAGTTTGGTGTTCCTCGCGAAAGTGACCCCCTGCCGATTCTTCTCTGACTAAAGCATCTTTGGCGAAGAGTTCGCCGAGCTCTAGGAAATCAGCTACGCGTCCAGCTTTGGCTAATTCTTCATTGAATTCATTAGCCTCTCCTGGAACAAGTACCTCTTTGTAAAATTCCTCGCGTAATGCAGAAATTTCTTCAATGGCTTCTTTAAGCTCTTTTTCATTTCTTGCCATTCCGCATTTATTCCACATAATTTTTCCTAGGCGTTTGTGGAAATAATCTACAGGTTTTGTGCCTTTGTTATTGATAAAGCTGTCAATTTGTTTGCGTACATTTTCTTCAGCTTCTTCAAATTCTTTACTGTCTGTAGTTATAGGTCCTGTTCTAATATCATCAGACAAATAATCACCAATGGTGTAGGGCAGCACAAAATAACCATCAGCAAGACCTTGCATCAATGCAGAGGCCCCAAGTCTATTTGCACCATGGTCCGAGAAATTGGCTTCTCCAACAGCATAAAGACCTGGCACTGTGGTTTGAAGGTTATAATCTACCCAGATTCCTCCCATGGTGTAATGCACCGCTGGATAAATCATCATGGGCGTTTCGTAAGGATTTTCGTCTACAATTTTCTCATACATCTGAAATAAGTTGCCATACTTGCTTTTTACAACTTCCTTACCTAATTTATTGACTAAACTTTCATCATTTTCGTCTAGGCCTTTGACATGAGCTTGTTCTTTCCCATACCTTATGATAGCCGATGCAAAATCAAGAAAAACAGCCTCTCCTGTAGCGTTAACGCCAAAGCCTGCATCGCAACGTTCTTTAGCTGCTCTGGACGCAACATCTCTTGGTACCAAATTTCCAAAAGCAGGATAACGGCGTTCTAAGAAATAATCGCGATCCTCTTCTGCAATTGCTGTAGGTTTTAATGTTTTGTTTTGTACAGCTTTAGCATCTTCTAGTTTTTTGGGAACCCAAATACGGCCGTCATTCCGAAGTGACTCGGACATGAGTGTCAATTTAGATTGATGATCTCCAGAAACAGGAATACATGTGGGATGAATTTGTGTGTAGCAGGGATTTGCAAAGTATGCTCCTCTTTTGTGTGCCTTCCATGCAGCGGTAACATTACTCCCCATCGCATTGGTAGAAAGGTAAAAGACATTGCCATATCCTCCACTTCCAAGAACTACGGCATGTGCGGAGTGACGTTCTATTTCTCCAGTAATAAGGTTTCTAGTGATGATTCCACGCGCTTTCCCATCAACAATTACAACATCCAGCATTTCGTGGCGGTTGTACATTTTTATTTTTCCTCGTCCAATTTGTCGGTTCATCGCAGAATAGGCACCCAGTAATAGCTGCTGCCCTGTTTGTCCTTTGGCGTAAAAAGTGCGCGACACAAGAACTCCACCAAAAGAACGGTTGTCTAGAAGCCCTCCATAATCTCTGGCAAAAGGGACTCCTTGAGCCACACACTGATCGATGATATTTGTGGATACTTCTGCCAGTCTGTAAACGTTGGCTTCACGCGAGCGATAATCGCCGCCTTTTACTGTATCGTAAAATAAGCGGTATGTTGAATCTCCATCTCCTTGATAATTTTTTGCAGCATTGATGCCTCCTTGCGCTGCTATGGAATGCGCACGCCTTGGCGAATCTTGAAAGCAAAAGGCTTTAACATTATAGCCCAATTCAGCCAATGTAGCAGCGGCTGAACCTCCTGCTAAACCCGTCCCAACAACAATAACATCAATAGATCTTTTGTTGGCTGGATTGACAAGGTCAATTTTATTTTTATGGTTGGTCCACTTATCTGCCAATGGACCTTGTGGAATTTTAGAATCTAAAGCCATAAGGGTATAGTTTTAGTGCGAATTATTAAAAAAGTGAAACAAAGCAATTACTATAAAGCCAAGTGGGATAAGAACTGAATATGCCTTCCCAAAACCTTTGAGCGCTTGAGTGTATTTGTTGTTTGCGCCAACAGATTGAAAGGCTGAGCTGAATCCATGCAAAAGGTGAAGTGATAAAAACACAAAACCAGCACAATATAAAAGCACTCGCCAAAGAGGGATAAACTTGTGTTGTAGTTCCTCAAAATAGCGGTAGTCGCTGCCATCGGCTAAAAGACCAGAAGAGTCTCCCAACACATATTTTGTGTTGATTTCTGGAATCCAAAAATCTATAAAATGAATCACGAGAAAAATTAGAATAAACCCTCCGCTATAGATCATGTTACGGCTCATCCAAGTTGAATTGGCATTTCCGTTGTTTACGGCATAATTAACATTTCGCGAAGCTTTATTTTTAAATTCTAAAACAAACCCCATCAAAAAATGAAAAATAACGCCGAAAATTAGGACCGGCTGTAATACAAATTGTACCAAAGGGTTGTTTCCCATAAAATGTGAAGCTTCGTTAAAGAGATCTGGGTTAAAAACAGATAGAATATTAATTGCGAAGTGTTGTAAAATAAACACCATAAGGAAAAAAGCTGAAAGCGCCATGGCTATTTTTCGCCCAATTGAAGACTTTAAAAATCCACTCATCTGATTAAAAATTTTATAACTAAGCAAAGGTACTACACGAAGCGGTTTTAGACAATAAGATTTGCTATATTTTTTTTATTAAGAATTGGTTTAAATAGAATTGTATTTTCTTTTTTTTCTAAATGCTCAAAATCTTCGTAGATTTATATGAAAATATTTAAATTTGAAAAAAACAATTGTCTATGAAATACCTGCAAATCGATGCTCAATTATTCATTAAGAACAGGAAGAAATTTGCTGCTAAAATGGCCCCCAATTCCATAGCGGTTTTTAATTCTAACGATGTTTTTTCAACTGGGGCTGACAGTACACTTCCTTTTCAGCAACACCGTAATATTTTTTATTTGAGTGGAGTCGATCAAGAGGAGAGTATTCTTGTTTTGTGTCCTAGTGCAGCAAATAAAGCCCATAGAGAGATTTTATTTTTAAAAGAAACCAATGATCATATTGCCATTTGGGAGGGTGCAAAGCTCAATAAAAAACAAGCTACAGAGACTTCTGGCGTACAATCGATTTATTGGTTGGATGAATTTGATGGTATTTTTGAACAACTTATGGCTGAGGTTAAAACTTTGTATTTCAATAATAACAACCATTATCGTCAAGCAGTTGAAATGGAGACTCGAGAGGATCGCTTCATAAAGCGAGCAAAGGAAAAATTTCCAAACCACAAAGTGGACCTCAGTTTTCCAATAATTGAGGCTCTTCGCGGGGTAAAGGAGCTTGAAGAAATTGAATTGATTCAAAAGGCCTGTGACATTACTGAAAAGGGCTTTAGAAGGGTGCTCGGGTTTGTCAAACCCGGCGTTATGGAGTTTGAAATTGAAGCCGAATATGCGCATGAATTTCTTAAAAACAGATCTAAGGGCTTTGCGTATACTCCTATCATAGGGTCAGGGTTTAATGCTTGTGTTTTACATTACATTCAAAATAATCAGCAGTGTATGGCTGGGGATATGTTGCTCATGGATGTAGGTGCAGAATATGCAAATTATTCCAGCGATATGACGCGCACTATTCCGGTTAGTGGTCATTTTACGGCACGTCAAAAAGCGGTTTATCAATCAGTTTTAAATGTGAAAAACGAAGCCACAAAAATGCTTGTACCTGGGACGATATGGGAAGAATACCATAGAGAAGTTGGTAAAATTATGACCTCTGAGCTTTTGGGTTTAGGGCTTATCGATAAATCTGATGTTCAAAATGAAGACCCAAAATGGCCTGCCTACAAAAAATATTTTATGCATGGCACTTCGCATCATTTAGGTTTGGATACGCATGATTTTGGTGCACTAAAAACACCAATGGTTCCCAATATGGTATTCACGGTAGAGCCAGGCATATATATTCAGAAAGAATGCATGGGTATTAGATTAGAAGACGATGTGGTAATTCAGTCCAAGGGTGCCCCAATCAATCTAATGAAAAACATCCCGATTGAAATCGAAGAAATTGAAACGCTAATGAATACCTAATTGCTGGCTTTACTTTAACCGCCAAAAACAGTTATTTTATAATAATTACGTCTTGTGCAGAATAACTATCGCTTACCGACTTGACAGTTGAAATTAGGTCTTCGGTGCTTATTTTTTTTGTATCGAACTCAACAGTGGCTGATTCCATCTCGAAATCCACTTTAGCCTTGTACATGCCATCCATTTTGGCTAATTTTTTTTCAATAGATTTCGCACAACCTATTTCACAAGTCATCCCTTTTATAGTAAATTTTGCTGCGGTAAAATTTTCTAAATCATTAGCATTTTTCATCTGCTTTTGGTCAACCCTCACGGCTTCAGTTTTGCCATTTTCTACTGTTTTTGTAATAACCTCAGTTTTATTTTTACAGGAATACACAAAACAGATTAATAGCAATAGTGTCAAAATTGAGTTTAGAGTTTTCATGATTTTAATTTTAATAGGGTATAAAGTTATTATTTTTTTAACTCTTTTTTGATATAAATTAATCTAATTTGCAGCCTTAAAAAAGATTAATGCCCAATCAAAATCTAAAAAAATGGAGTCTTCTGATTGTCTTATCGCTGATTTGGGGAAGTTCCTTCATTCTCATCAAAAAGGGTTTAGTTGGACTTAGTCCCTTGCAATTGGGAGGTTTTAGAATCGTGATTTCTGCCTTGTTCATTTTTATTCCTGGTTATAATTCATTGAAAAACATAACAAAAAAAGAGTGGAAATGGCTTGCTCTTTCGGGATTCCTAGGCACCTTTTTTCCGTCTTTTTTATTTGCATTTGCTGAGACAGAGGTGGACAGTACTATAGCTTCGATATTAAATTCTTTGGTGCCTTTGAACACGATTATTATTGGACTTGTCATTTTTAATATTAAATCCAATCGCGTACAGACCTTTGGAGTTCTGCTAGGGTTTTTAGGTGCAGTTTTACTCATTCTAGAAGGGGCCGAACTCAATCCGCGACAAAATTATTGGTTTGCTGGTTTAATTATTTTGGCAACATTAATGTATGCCGCCAATGTAAATATCATTAAAAAGCATTTACAAAATGTCCGCCCACTGTCCATAGCAACAGCCAATTTTGTTGTTATTCTTTTTCCTGCAATCCTTGTGCTTTTATTCTCCGAAGGCTTAAGCGCTACAGCATTGGGAAATGACACTTTTTTACCTGCGCTTGGCTGCGTGGTTTTACTGTCTCTTTTTGGCACTGCTATGGCTAAAGTGATGTTCAATAGATTAATTCAGATTTCGAACCCAGTTTTTGCCTCTTCGGTTACTTATTTGATGCCTATTGTCGCTCTTTTTTGGGGTGTATTGGATGGCGAAGTTTTTGATCTGTTTCAAGGTTTTGCAGCGCTTTTGATTTTGGTTGGCGTCTATTTGGCAAATAAAAAGTCAATAAAAAAAGACCGCATATAGCGGTCTTTTTTTAATCTGAATTAGAGAATATTTTTATTTAAAATCTTCTTCGGTTACACCAGAATTCACTTGTACTTCACTAGCATTAATACTGATGACTTGTGGTCCTGTAGAGATTTTTCGTCCAAAAGGAATCAATACCCCATTGACTGCTCTATAATCCGAAATATCTTCGATGGAAGTTATCGTTTGTCCTTGTGCTTCTTCAGTCTTTTCTTCTCTTATGAGTAGCCCAGATGTGGCATCATAATAACGGAACGATTCTTTATCACCATTCACCTTTATTTTGTATACATCTGTACCGTTTAAATCACTTAAACTTACCAATTCAATGTCTTCTGCAGTATAGTGTGCCTCAGGGAATAATCCTTTTTGACTGGCTTGATCCGCAATTTGCTCCTCAGTCATCGGCTGTTTCATGCCTTGTTGTTCAGCATAACCAGTAGTTCCATCAAATTTTTGTTTCATGATGGTGCCCATTCCAGCAATACTCATTTCCATAGACGATTTGTTTGGTGCCATGCTTTTAATAACAGCAGTGGGCTTGAAAGGTGCGCCTTCAATGGTGACGTCAGCATTGAAAAGTAATGTGCTAACGGCTTCAATGGCTTCTTTTCCTCCAATGGCTTCTACATAGCTGCTCATGACTGTTAAAGCAGTCACACCATCAGGAATTGGCTTCGAAAACTCTGGCTTGTCTACTGGATTGGCATATTTATCAAAATAGTTGATAGGAATGTTTAGCTTTTCAAGATTTGCAACCACTTCACTACCTTTCCCTACAACAATAAAACGAGCATTATCAGCTGTAAAATATTTATTAGCCACACGTTGCACATCTTCAATAGAAACTGCGTTGATTTTCTCTAGGTAAGTCGCATAAAAGTCTTCTGGTAATTCATTGATTTTTGTGCTAATGGCATATTGAGCAATAGTGCTTGGGCGTTCTAAAGCCAACACGAAATCCCCAACATATTTTGCTTTTGCATTCGCTAATGCAGAAGCTTCAACGGGTTCTGATTGGAATCGTTTAATTTCTTTGATGGTTTCGACCATTGCACTGTCAGTTACGGCGTTTCTAACTGCGGCACCAGCAGAAAATCTAGAAATGTACTTGTCGGTTCCAACGGAAGAGCGTGCTCCATAAGTCCAGCCGTTTGCTTCGCGCAAATTCATATTTAAATAGCTGTTAAAACCCCCACCAAAAATTTTGTTGGCAATAAGTACTGCATGATAATCAGGATCACTCATTTTAAGTTTTACATTGCTAGTGATAGAGATGTTCGACTGTACTGCGTTGGGCATATCTATGAAGTTAATTTCCAAAGCGTCTACATTGGCATTGGCTTCAGGAACATTAGAATTGATTTCTGCTGTTTTTTTCCATTTGCCAAAGTATTTTTTGATGCGCTTGTACACCTCTTTAGTATTGACATCGCCAATAACAACTAGGTAGGCGTCGTTTGGTCCAAAATACTTCTTATAGTACGATTGGACGTCATCAAAACTGACACTGTTTACGGTCTCCTCTGTAACAAATTCACCATAAGGGTGTTCAGCTCCATAAGATAGTGCTCTTCCAACACGACCTGCAACGGCATCAACACTTTTTGCTTCAGACTTCAACCCTTCTAAGAGTTTATCTTTTTCTTTGCCAAATTCTTCCTCTGTCAAAAGCGGATTCATTGCAGCATCTGCTAATAATTGTAAAATTCGATCACTGTATTTCGTGAGTGAACTTGCGAAACCACCACTGAACCCAAAGCTTAAGCGAGCACCTAAGAAATCAACTTCTTCGTTGAAGTCATCTTTTGAAATGTTTGTGGTTCCATTACCTAGCATAGATCCCAACAAAGAGGTTACACCAGCTTTGTCACCTTCAATGATTGGATCTCTATCAATCGTAAGATTGTAAGAAACACGTGGGAGCTTGTGGTTTTCAACAATAAGTATCTTTAGCCCGTTTTTTAGTTCATATTCCGTTGGCTTTTCCAGCGAAATTTTTGGTGCCGGACCTGGTTTAGGTTGTTGACTACGATCTATTTGTGCTGTAAGACTTACTGTCACAAATAAAAAGGCCAGAATTGTATAAAATTTAGTTTTCATAGGAATGTCTTTTTTTGAATTATTCTTGTGCAGACTCTGGTAAATACTCCAAAAGCAGACGTTGATCTGCGTTTAAATACTTATTAGCAACTGCTTTTATTTCTTCGCGCGTTATGGATCTGTATATATCAATTTGGTTATTGATGAGGTTGGTGTCTCCATACAACATGTGGTAACGCGCTAAAGAATTGGCTATACCCTCAACACTCGAGTTTGAACTTACAAAGTCATTTTCAAATTTATTTTGGATTTTTTGGTAATCTCTTTCAGAAATAAGCTCAGATTTTAATTTTTCAATTTCTTCGTCCATTTCTTCAACCAAAGTATCTAGAGAAGTATCGCCTAGTGGTAATCCAAAAAGGATGTATATTCCGTAGTCTTCCTGACTCAAGTTGATGGCTCCTGCTTGGAGTGCAATTTTCTTGTCGTCCACAAGTTTTTTGTAGAGCTTAGAGGTCTTTCCGTCACTTAAGTAAGTTGAAACCATATCTAAAACGTATGAGTCTCTATCCTTAAAGGATGAGGTTCTGTAAGCGGCCATGATGGCTGGTATTTGAATGTTGGCATCATAAGCTTTAGCACTAATTGGTTCTGTAATAGGGTCTTCTTTTGGAAAGTCTCTTACAATATCTTCTCCGCGCGGAATTGGGCCAAAATAATCTTCAATCATTTTTTTAACTGCAGGCACATCTATATCACCAGCAATAACTAAAGTTGCATTGTTAGGGACATAGTATTTTTTATTAAATGCTTGGAATTCTTCTAGGGTTGCCGCATCCAAGTGCTCCATTTTTCCAATGGTTGTTCCTTTGTACGGATGCTTTTTGAACATGTGTAATTTTACATTTTCCAAAAACTTTCCGTATGGGCTATTGTCCACTCTTAGACGTTTTTCTTCTTTCACAACTTCATTTTGCGTATCTACTCCATCTTGATTGATGACTGGATGTAACAATCGTTCAGACTCCATCCAAAGGCCGAGCTCTACATTATTTGAAGGAAAGACTTCATAATAATATGTTCGATCATCTGTGGTGTTTGCATTATTGCTTCCACCATTAGAGGTCACAATGGTAAACCATTCTCCTTTAGGGATGTTTACAGTTCCTTCAAAAAGAAGATGCTCGAAAAAGTGTGCAAATCCAGTTCGCTCTGAGTTTTCATCTTTTGCGCCAACATGGTACATAACCGAGGTAGTTACTACTGGAGCAGTATTGTCTTGATGAAGAATAACGTGCATGCCGTTATCTAAATCGTATTCCTCAAACTTTACTTCTTGAGCCGAAACAGCAAAAACCGAACCCAGCAAACAAGAAAAAACAAATAGATAAGTTTTCATTTGAATGATTTTATTTAAAATTAATTATTATTAAGACGCTCATAAAGCTATTTTGTTACAGCGTGGTTCCAAATATATATAATTTAATGAATTTTTAAATGTTTTGAAGCGTTAAAAGTAAGCGGATAAATAGTTTGTAAATTGATTTTTAAAAATTATATTTGCACCCGCCTTTTTGGGATAAGAATAGAAAGGCATTAAACTAATTAATAAAAAACGTAACGCTATGTACGCAATTGTAGAAATAGCAGGGCAACAATTTAAAGTTGAAAAAGACCAAAAAGTCTTTGTCCACCGTTTGCAAACAGAAGAAGGAAAAAAGGTCGCTTTTGACAATGTACTTCTTTTGTCTGACGGCGACAAGGTCACAGTAGGCGCCCCCGCTATAGACGGCGCTCAAGTAGGAGCAAAAGTCTTAAAGCACCTGAAAGGTGATAAAGTAGTCGTATTCAAAAAGAAACGGCGCAAGGGATATAGAGTGAAGAATGGTCATCGCCAAGCTCTAACAGAGATCCAAATTGATAATATTACAGCAACAGGCGCTAAGAAAGCTGCACCTGCTAAAAAAGCAGAAAAACCTGCTACCAAAGTTGAAGCGCCAGCGCCCAAGGCCAAAAAACCTGCTCCAAAAGCAGAAGCTCCAGTGCAAGATTTCAGCAAAATGACAGTTGCACAACTTAAAGAACTAGCGAAAGCGAAAGGGATAACAGGAATTTCTGCAATGAAAAAAGCAGATTTAATCTCAGCCCTTAGCTAAATTATAATCATTTAAATCGAAATAAAATGGCACACAAAAAAGGAGTCGGAAGTTCGAAAAACGGTAGAGAATCAGAATCGAAACGCTTAGGCGTTAAAATTTTTGGTGGGCAAGCTGCTGTTGCAGGTAACATCATTGTTAGACAAAGAGGTACTGCACATAACCCAGGTGAAAATGTTTACGCTGGAAAAGACCACACCTTACACGCTAAAATTGATGGCGTTGTTAAGTTTGAGAAAAAGAAGAACAACAAATCTTATGTTTCTGTTGTTCCTTTTGAGGCATAGTTCTCAATAAACCTTACACAAAAAGCTCTGCATTGCGGAGCTTTTTTTTTGGTCTAGTTTACCTTATATAATAGTTTTTCATAGGCCAAGCGCTTGTCTCTATTTTCTAGATAAATAATTCCGCAGTACGCATAACCCATAGTTTTGAGTAGTTCTTGCATTCCTAAATTCTCTTCGTGTGTGTCGATGCGCATGGAAGGAATTTTATGTTCACAAAGCATCTGCTCACATTGCCTGAAAATGAACTTAGCGAATCCTTTTCCCCTGTGGTTTTTTGCAACTGCCATTCGGTGAATCACACCATATACTGTTTGATTTGGATCAGACCAGCTGCCTTCTATTTTTGAATAAGTCGCCTCATTTTTAGTTGAAAACATGGCGGTTGCAATAGGCGATTGATCGTGGGATTTCAGCAGGTAGCTTTCATTGTTGTCTATATCATTGCTAATGATAGATTCATTTGGATATCCATTTTGCCATTGATCAATGTTTTGGTTTGCCAACAGCTCCTGTGCATCTTTGATGATGTCCATAATCCCCTTCAAATCATTCTTTTTTGCTCGTAAAAGGTTCATTTTTTGATGACTAACAATTAATCGATTTCAAAAAAAAAGCCAAAGAATTAACTTTGACTTTATAAAAAACACTTAGCTTAATAGCGGTAATACTCTGGTTTAAAAGGACCTTCTTGCTTTACCCCAATATAGCTGGCTTGATCTTTTCGGAGCTCTGTAAGCTCAACGCCAATTTTTTCTAAATGTAATTTGGCTACTTTCTCATCCAAATGTTTAGGCAACATATATACTTTGTTTTCGTAAGCATCTTTGTTGTTCCACAATTCTATTTGTGCTAAGACCTGATTTGTGAAGGAGTTGCTCATTACAAAGCTTGGGTGTCCTGTCGCACAACCAAGATTCACCAGTCGACCTTCCGCCAAAATAATAATATCATTACCATTGACCGTGTACTTATCTACTTGTGCTTTGATTTCGTCTTTGGTGTATCCAAAATTTTCATTGAGCCAAGCCATATCAATTTCATTATCAAAGTGTCCAATGTTGCAAACAATGGTTTTGTCTTTCATGGCTTCAAAATGCTGACTTTGTACGATGTCTTTATTTCCAGTAGCAGTCACAACAACATCAGCTACAGGTAGAACAGTTTCTAATTTTTTAACTTCGAAGCCATCCATAGCTGCTTGAAGTGCACATATTGGATCAATTTCTGTAATGGTCACAATGCTTCCTGCACCTCTAAACGAGGCTGCAGTGCCTTTCCCTACATCACCATAACCACATACAACAACACGTTTTCCAGCTAGCATGGTGTCGGTAGCTCTGCGTACAGCATCAACGGCACTTTCTTTACATCCGTATTTATTATCAAATTTACTTTTGGTTACGGAATCATTTACATTTATTGCTGGCATGGCTAATGTTCCGTTGTTCATTCGTTCGTACAAGCGGTGAACCCCAGTTGTAGTTTCTTCACTTAGCCCATTGATTCCAGCCGTAAGTTCTGGATAATGATCAAAAACAAGATTCGTAAGATCTCCTCCATCATCCAAAATCATGTTCAGTGGCTTTCGGTCTTCGCCAAAAAATAAAGTTTGCTCAATACACCAATCAAATTCTTCTTCGTTCATTCCTTTCCAAGCATAAACAGGAATTCCTGCCGCTGCAATAGCTGCTGCTGCTTGGTCTTGTGTTGAAAAAATATTACAGGAACTCCATGTTACCTCAGCTCCAAGGGCAACAAGAGTTTCAATAAGTACTGCTGTTTGAATAGTCATGTGAAGACATCCAGCAATTCGGGCACCTTTTAGGGGTTGGCTGTCTTTATATTCTACACGAAGACTCATCAGCCCAGGCATTTCTGCTTCTGCAAGTTCAATTTCTTTTCGCCCCCATTCCGCTAAAGACATGTCTTTTACTTTATAGGGTACATAAGGGAGGGTTTTGACGCTCATAAGTTTAGTTTTTATAATTTGAACGTGTTTAGAATAAACGCCCAAAATAGTGTACTTTCGTTTTGGATTTAATTATTTGCAAATATAGTTATTAACTTTTTAAATTTTTATGCCACTCTACAAAACCATACAAGTTAATTCACAAACTAATGTTAAAATATGGCATATTGTTGAGTCTTTAGATTTTTTGATGTCAAACACCGATTTAAAAGAAGAAAGTCGTCAAAGGATTCAAAAAATGAAAAGTGAACTACATCAGCGTGCGTTTTTGAGCGTACGTCTGCTTTTAAAAGCCTTTGGGTACTCTGATTTTGATTTAATTTATGATGAATATGGCAAACCTCACCTTAGGGATGGACTCTTTGTATCGATTTCTCATTCCTACACTTACGCAGCGGTAGTCATTAGCACATCAGCTGTTGGGATTGATATTGAAAAACAACGCCATAAAATTACAGCTATAGGTTCAAAGTTCATAGGCTATGAAGCTGCTTACCTTAATATAAACTCAGAGCATTATATTAAGCAATTAACTTGGATATGGTGCATCAAAGAATCATTGTATAAGTTATACGCCAAGCTAGGAGTATCTTTTAAAGAACAGATGTTAGTTTTGCCTATTGGTGCTGATCAAGAATCAACAACGGCATGGATTTTGGACAAGAATCAACGGCAACGATTTGAAGCATTAGTTTTAGAATTTAACGGATTTGGATTTGCCATAACAATACCAAGCAAATGAACGATTTGATTGATTTTTTTGTAGCGCCATATACTTCAGCAACTGCACTAGATATTGCTCTTGAAATAGCAGCAGTTGTACTCGGTATTTTTAGTGTTTGGTATGCAAAAAAAGAAAACATTCTCGTATTCCCTACAGGAATTATCAGCACATCCTTATACATATATATTTGTTTTAAATTTTCTCTCTATGGGGATGTGATCATCAATAGCTATTACACACTGATGAGTTTATATGGTTGGTATATGTGGCGCCGTTTTATAAAAGGCAGTAATATTGAAGTTTCATATGCTTCGATCAAAGACATGTCCAATGCATTGATTATTTTTGTGAGTACGGCTACATTTGTTGTTTTAGTGTATTTTTATTTTGATCGTTTTGATCGACTAACCGATTATTTTGATACGTTTACAACTGCTGTGTTTTTTGCGGCAATGTGGCTTATGGCCAACAAAAAAATTGAACATTGGCTTTTTTGGATTGTTGGCAATTTAATCTCTATCCCTTTGTACTTTATTAAAGGGCTTGGGTTTTCAGGACTACAATTTATTATTTTTTTAATTTTAGCGGTTCAAGGATATTTTGAATGGAAAAAACAATTAGTCAAATAGCTTCAGCTTGTGTAAGGGTTGTTCTTTTTGGACCTGAATCCACAGGCAAATCTACTATTGCGGAAGAATTAGCGATACATTACAAAACAACTTTTGTTCCTGAGTATATGCGACAATATCTACAACACAAATGGGATCATCAACGCGCCGTATGTACCAAATCAGACCTAATCCCAATAGCTGAGGGGCAAATGCAATTGGAAAACAACAAAGCAAAGCTCGCCGATAAAATCCTTTTTTGTGACACCAATCTTTTACAAATTAAAGTTTACTCGGAAATTTACTATGATGGCTATTGCCCTCCCGAAATTGTATTAAATATCAAAAAAAACACATATGATTTATACTTTTTATGCGGTATTGACGTTCCATGGGTAGGAGACGATTTACGTGACAAGCCCAATGAGCGTGAATATATGTTTGAATCCTTTGAGGGGGCGCTTAAGGCGCAAAATGTACCTTTTATTGTTTTGGAAGGAACTAAAAGGCAACGATTTAATACTGCTACGGCTCATATAGATCAACTAATAAGCACAAAAAATTGAAGTTTACATCCAAAGAAATTAGTCAAATTATCGAAAGAGGATTAGATGTTAAAACGATAAAAAATCAACTTTCATGTTTTGCTAATATAAATACAAATATCAACTTGTGTGCCCCAGCTGTCGTGGGTAATGGTATTGTTCAGATCAATGACAAAGAAGTTGATACTTACGCCTCTTTCTATAAGAATTCAAAAGAGAATATATCTATTATAAAATTTGTTCCAGCATCTGGTGCAGCATCCAGAATGTTTAAAAGTCTTTATTTGTTTTTGGATAATTACAACATCAATAAAGAAACCATTAATTCCTATGTCAACAGAACAAAAAGTATAGATTTATTTTTGTTTTTTGTTACCGTTGAAAAGCTACCATTTCACGACAAAGTTTTTGCTGCATTGAAAAAGAATTACCCAGAATATAAACAAATGACTTTAGATCAAAGACGGTTATTGTTTGTAGAGATTATGTTATCAAAAGCACATTTTAATTTTGGTGAATACCCTAAAGGATTATTGCCTTTTCATAATTACCGCTCGTATGTGTCGACTGCTTTTGAGGAGCATCTGATTGAAGCTAGCAAGTACGCATCTGTTGGTGGTAAGGCTTCACTTCACTTTACAGTCTCAAAAGATCACCACCAACAGTTTGTAGCTCATTTTGAAACCATCAAAACCATTGTGGAGTCCAAAACAGAAACACAGTTTGAAATTGACTACTCTTTTCAAGACCCAAAAACGGATACAATTTCTGTACGCCTTGATAACACGCCCTTTAGATTAGAGGGCAAATTATTATTTAGACCCTCTGGACATGGGGCTTTAATTTCTAATTTAAACGCGATTGATGCAGATTTAATTTTCATCAAAAACATTGATAATGTGCTTATGCAGCAACGTGGGGATCTAATGGTATTATATAAAAATGTTTTAGCAGGGTTGTTGTTAAAAACTCAAAAGCTAGCTTTTGATTATGCTTTGGAGTTAGATGATTCATCAATTAATGAAAACAGAGTTAATGAAATTGCTAATTTTTTATCTGATCAAATGAATGTGTTTATCAGCAAAGAATTTGAGAAATATGCACTCCATTTTAAGATTGAGTATTTGAAATCGCGTATTCATCGTCCAATTCGCGTTTGTGGAATGGTTAAAAATGAAGGCGAACCTGGTGGTGGTCCATTTTGGGTTAAAAAAGAAAATGGAGAATTAAGCCTTCAAATTGTTGAAATGAATCAAATCAATACTAATTCCAAACACCAGAAAGCGATTTCAAAATCTTCAACTCATTTTAATCCTGTTGATCTTGTTTGTGGCGTTAAAGATTATAAAGGGGAAAAGTATGATTTAGAACAGTTTGTTGATTTAAGCACTCATTTTGTGGCGGTCAAAAACAAATATGGAAAGAAACTCAAAACACTTGAACGCCCCGGCCTTTGGAATGGGGGTATGGCTGGCTGGAATACCATTTTTGTAGAGGTGCCTCTGACTACATTTACTCCGGTAAAATCAATAGTAGATTTACTCAAAGCACCACATCAATTAGAGGATTAAAAAGTCTTTTAATAATTAGCATAAATATATTTTCTAATGTAATTTTGTGTCGTTCTCAAAAAGGGGTGCCGCATGGCTGAGATCATACCCATTGAACCTAGAACAGGTAATGCTGTTTAGGGAATCGTCTGAAACAAAACGTTTCAGTTTATATTTTATTTATTATTAACAAAGAATAATGACCTCTTTTTATTCGATTATTTAAAAACAATCGTATGAAAAATTACATTCTTTATTTTGCGTTCATTTTGGTAGTACCACTATGGGCACAAGAAGCACAACCACAGGATTCAACCCAAACACAAAATCTCGATGAGGTTTTGGTTAAAGCAGTCCGTGTACAACCCAATGCACCAATCACACATTCTAATCTCACAAAAAAGGATATTCGAAAGCGTAATTTAGGCCAAGACATCCCTGTGCTTTTGAATTATCTTCCATCTGTTGTCTCTTCCTCTGATGCTGGTGCAGGAATCGGCTACACTTATATTAGAGTACGAGGTAGTGATGCCACGCGAGTCAATGTCACCATTAATGGAATTCCCTACAATGATGCCGAAAGTCAGGGTACCTTTTGGGTCAATCTTGGAGACTTTGCTTCATCAGTTGAAAGTTTACAATTGCAACGTGGAGTTGGTACATCTACCAATGGCTCGGGGGCTTTTGGGGCAAGCTTAAATATCTTGACGGATGGTATTTCAGAGAATGCAGGCGGAGAAATTGCCAATTCATTTGGTTCTTTTGGGACTCGCAAGCACAGTATTAAATTTACGACTGGCCCTTTGAATGATCACTTTGAGTTTGCAGGTAGACTTTCCAAAATTTATTCTGATGGTTATGTTGATCGTGCTTTTACAGATTTGAAATCCTATTATTTGCAAGGAAATTATGTTGATAAAAACACTATTGTCAAAGCCATTACTTTTGGAGGAAAAGAAAAAACCTACCAAGCATGGTATGGTCTTTCTAAAGATCAATTAGAGGAAGACCGCACTCAGAATCCTTATACCTACGACAATGAGACAGATAACTATTGGCAGGACCACTACCAGTTGCATTGGATTGAAACATTAAATACCAATTGGTCGACTAATATTGGCCTTAATTACACTAGGGGTAAGGGGTATTTTGAGCAATTCAAAGACGGACGTAGTGCAGCGGATTACAACAATCTTATCAATGAAGATAGCGACGTTGTCGTTCGTCGTTGGTTAGACAATCACTTTTATGTAGCAAATGCCAATGCTACTTATCGAAAGAATGGCATTGAAATTATCTCGGGGATTTCTTACAGTGACTACACCAATGATCATTATGGTGAAATTATTTGGGGTAGTGATTTGGCTTCTGGAACAAATATTAGAGACCGTTATTATTTGAGTATTTCGGATAAGTCTGACTTTAGTATTTTTTCTAAATCCACTTTTAGAATGTCCGAAAAATTACAGGGCTTTTTGGATATCCAAGGGCGATTTGTAAATTATACAACTACAGGGCTAACATCGGACAGGGTGCCAATCGATGTAGATGAACGTTTTGATTTTTTCAATCCGAAGTTAGGATTTACTTATACGTTGAATCCAGGCAACAGTCTTTATGTTTCCTATGCGCGCGCCAATAAAGAGCCCAATCGGAACGATTTTGAAAGTAACGCTGCAGATGTACAACACGAAGAGTTGAATGATTTTGAATTGGGATGGCGTCATGAAAGTGACCGCCTACGCTTAAATGCCAATGTATATTATATGCAATACAACAACCAGCTCGTTCTTACCGGTGCATTGGACAACGTCGGCGAGTACCTTCGTGAAAATGTGGATAAAAGCTACCGTTTAGGACTAGAATTAGACGCTAGTATTGTGCTTACAGAGCAATTGTCTTTAATCTCAAATTTTGCGTTAAGTAAAAACAAAATCCAAGATTTGACTATCGATCGTGATGGTGCTGTGCAAAATTTAGGCGATACCAACATTGCTTTTTCACCTGATTTGATTACGACTCACGCTTTAGAATATGTGCCGAATACAAAGTTCAGAGCCGCATTGATAGGCAAATATGTTGGAGAGCAATACTTGAGCAATACTGATACAGCGGCCTCTAAGTTGGACAGCTATTTTGTGACAGATTTTAATTTTACGTATACTCTTCCCGTGAAGAATGTGTTTGAATCTATTGTCTTTACAGGTATGGTCAACAATCTTTTTGATTTAGAATATGTGGACCGTGGGTACACTTATCTGGATACTTGGAGTGGCCCTACAGCCAACGAAGTACAAGGATACTATCCACAAGCCACCCGCAACTTTTTGCTAGGGATGACCTTGACGTTTTAAATAAAAAATGATTTGATTATAAAACCCTGCACCTTTGTTGTGGGGTTTTTAATTATAAACAAACAATTCATTACCGTTGCGTTCTACACGATACGGCTTTAGCGAACAACGCAAATTAGTGTTTTGAAAAGGAAGACCAAGCACTAAATCATATTTGTGCGTTTCTTCACAGCTACTGACTCCGGTCCCATCAATAATTTCAATAAAACAATTATTGCTAAGTGGAGTATTGGGGTCTGCCGCATCAAAAGCAACATAACCCGTCCCTGTATTGTTGACAATAATACCGCCATTGCCTTCATTGGGGACATACACAGGATTGCTTGGAAAACTCAATTGGTTGTATTGTGATAGGTTTAGATTTAAGCTTACATTGACTCCTACATTCAACAGAAAATCACAATTTTCATCATAATTACTCCCATCTGAGCAGTTCAAGAGCAATAAAAACAGCAAAATATAACAAAAGAATTTTGTTCCCAAATTATATAGAAAAAGTAGAGGTTTGCGCAGCATTATCATATGGAATTTATAAAAGCTATGCCAAAATACAACAAAATACAGTAGAAGTTAAATATTTTGTATATTTGTATTCTAATCTCGTAGACGCGAGATTTTTTCTATTTTAGCTAATGGCTAAAAAAACAACCTAAATCTAAATTAAAACAACAACTTGAACTAATGAGTAAGGTTTCATATTATACAGCCGAAGGGCTAAAAAAACTGCGTGATGAGTTGCAGCAACTCAAAGACGTGGAACGCGTTAAAGCCTCTAAGGCAATTGCAGAAGCTCGAGACAAAGGAGATTTGAGTGAAAACGCCGAATACGACGCTGCCAAAGAAGCACAAGGTATGCTCGAAATGCGTATTTCTAAACTTGAAGACACCCTAGCTGGGGCACGTCTTATAGATGAATCGCAATTGGACACCTCCAAAGCACTGGTTTTGTCTAATGTGAAAATAAAAAATCAAGCCAATGGCATGGAGCTTACTTACCAATTGGTTGCCGATGGCGAAGCCGATTTGGCAGCAGGTAAAATTTCTGTGAATTCACCAATTGGAAAGGGTCTGCTTGGAAAAAGCGTAGGCGATATTGCTGAAATTCAAGTACCCAATGGTGTTATCAAGTTTGAAATTTTAGAAATCACTCGATAAAAATCAGCGATGTCTTCAATTTTCTCAAAAATAATTTCTGGAGAAATTCCCTGCCACAAAGTCGCAGAGACTGATGACTTTTTGGCCTTTTTGGACATCAATCCAAATGCCAAAGGACATACGCTTTGCATACCCAAAAAAGAAGTAGATCAACTTTTTGATTTAGACGAAACTACGTACAATAGATTGATGGCTTTTTCTCGAACTGTAGCCAGAGCAATGCAAAAAGCAATACCTTGCAAACGCATTGGGCTCACAGTCATCGGCCTTGAAGTGCCGCATGTACATGTGCATTTGATTCCATTGAATACCATGGAAGATGCACAATTCATCAAAAAAGAAAAATTAACTTCAGAAGACTTTCAAGCTACAGCAACGGCTATTTCTCGTTTTATATCGATTTCTTAAGCGTGATTTGAAAGGTAGTGCCTTTACCAAGTTCTGAAGAAAGCACCTTAATTTTACCACCATGATACTGTTCTATGATGCGTTTGGCTAGCGAAAGTCCCAGCCCCCAACCTCTTTTTTTGGTTGTGTAGCCCGTTTCAAAAATAGTTTTAAATTGTTTTTTGGAAAGCCCCTGACCCGTATCAGAGATCAATATATAAACCTCATGTGAAGTGTCTTCCATCAAAATGTTTAAATCGCCTTTGCCCTTCATGGCGTCAATGCTATTTTTTATCAAATTTTCAATAGTCCAACTGTAAAGCGCTGCGTTGAGGTCAATTAAAACAGCACCTTCAAGCAATTTGGAATTAAAAGTGATCATTTGACTGCTTCGTGCTTCCAAATACAAAATGGAATTCCTTGTTGCTTGGACAATATCTGTGGGTGTCAGTTGAGGGATAGAGCCAATTTTACTGAAGCGTTCAGTTATGGTTTCAAGTCTATTGATATCGTTGTTGATTTCGTCGATATATGTAGAATTTACGTTTTCATTTTTGAGCAATTCAGCCCATCCAATGAGCGAGGACAAGGGGGTCCCAATTTGGTGTGCCGTTTCTTTGGCCATAGCGGTCCATAATTTGTTTTGAGTAGCAATCCGTGAACTTCGATAAAAAAAGTAAATAAGTCCCAAAAATAAAACGATAATAAGTACCAGAGCCAAAGGGTAATATTTTAATTTGTTCAATAAATCTGAGTTGCCATAATAAAATGTTGATAGTACTTCGCCATTGTATATAACTTGAATTGGGGTGTTCTCTTTGGCAAATTTTTCACTTAATTTTTTGAGGTACTGCTGATTGTTTTCTGTACGTATTTCGACGTTATTGGATTGAAACACCCCTTTTGAATCTTCAATGATCATGGGTGTTGTCGTGTTGCTTTGAATAATTGTTAAAGGCAATTCGCTGATGTTACCATCCAGATCTTGGGTTTTCACAAGTTCTCTTTGCGCCTCAGAAAAATTCTCCATCTTGATGCGTTCTTCATCTTTAAACTTTTGAAAAAAGCGATAGGTATTCCACAAAATCAAGGAAACTATAATAAAAGATACCAGAATAACAACCCAGTTGATTATTGACCGATTTGAACTTAATTTCATTGGATATTTTTTTTCAGCACTAAATATAATGTAATTATGTTGATATTATTGTTTTAAATTTCCATCAACTTCTTTTATCTCACGACATATTTGTTAATTTTGTCATATATTTAAGCTTATGACTTCCTTTGTTCCAAAAGACTGCACTGTTCAACAAATGCAAGCACTTCTTTCTAGTGCTGTGGCGCCACGCCCTATTGCCTTTGCCAGTACAATTGATGCGGAAGGAAATCCTAACCTATCTCCTTTTAGCTTTTACAATATTTTCAGTTCAAATCCACCAATTTTGATTTTTTCACCAGCGCGTCGCGTTCGTGACAATACAACCAAACACACACTTCAAAACGTTCAAGATGTTCCAGAGGTGGTGATAAATGTAGTGCATTATGGAATGATTCAGCAAATGTCGCTCAGCAGTACAGAATATGCCAAAGGCGTTAATGAGTTTGACAAATCGGGTTTAACAATGCTAAAATCTGAATTGGTACGGCCTTTTCGCGTTGCAGAGTCACCCATTCAAATGGAGTGTAAAGTCATTGAAATAAAGCCCTTAGGTCAGGACAAAGGCGCAGGAAATCTGGTGATCTGCAAAGTTTTGAAACTCCATGTTTCAGACGAAGTGCTGAATATTAAAGGAGAAATTGATCAAGAAAAACTAGATTTGGTTGCACGAGGAGGAGGAAGTTATTATATTCGAGCCAAAGACGGGTTTCTAGAAATCCCAAAGCCGCTCAGAACATTGGGTATCGGTATTGATGCATTGCCAGAAGAGTTACGTAATAGCACTATTTTAACTGGTAATGATTTAGGACTTTTGGGCAATGTAGAAGTATTGCCAACCCAAAATGAAATCGACGATTTCTGTAAGAATCAGGAGCATAAAAATTTAAAAACAAGAAAAGAACTGCACCAAAAGGCCCAAGATTATTTGCGCGAAGGCCAAGTCCAAAAGGCGTGGTGTATATTATTAAAATAAAAATAAACGCATATTTAAACATGGAAATACAAGGGAAAATTAAATTAATAGGAGAAACACAAACAGTCGGGTCTAATGGCTTTAGAAAGCGTGAGTTGGTGGTGACAACCGAAGAGCAATACCCGCAACACCTATCGGTCGATTTTGTACAAGATAAAACGGATTTATTGAATAACTTTCAAGTGGGACAGCAAGTAAAAGTAGGGATTAATTTACGTGGTCGTGAGTGGGTTAGTCCTCAGGGGGAAACTAAGCATTTTAATTCCATTCAAGGCTGGCGTATTGATAGCTTACAACAAAATCAAGCTGCCGCTACTGCACCGCCTGTACCTCCAATGGAAGCTTTTGAGCCTGCTTCAGACTTAAAAGAAAATGAACCAGACGATCTGCCGTTTTAATCCTCCATTGTTGGCAATAACTAATTTGTAAATTTATCTATGGGGTCCTTGACAACTAAAGATTTCGAAGCACTTTCAGATGCAGCATCTTTTAAATCTGTTCTAAAATCAAAATTAGAACCAAAGAAGTATGCGGCTATTCTTGAGGGGGTACATTACGAAACAGAGTTGTTGAAACTTCAAGCAGAGCTTGTAGATTTACAGCAATGGGTAGCGAAGCACAAAAAGCGTGTTTGTGTGGTTTTTGAGGGCCGTGATGCAGCCGGAAAAGGAGGCGCCATTCGTCGTTTCACAGAGCATTTGAATCCGCGTTCTATGCGTGTGGTTGCGCTAACAAAACCAACAGAAGTAGAGCGTGGACAATGGTATTTTAGACGCTACATTAAGGAATTGCCTGAACCTGGAGAATTGGTGTTTTTTGACCGCAGTTGGTACAACCGCGCGGTGGTAGAACCTGTAATGGGCTTTTGCAACGACGAGCAATATAAAAAATACATGGTTCAAGTTCCAGAGTTTGAGCACATGCTTTATGAAGATGGCGTGATTATTATAAAATTTTGGTTTTCTATTTCGAAAGACGAACAATTAAGACGATTCAATTCTCGATTGGCCAACCCATTAAAACAATGGAAGTTTAGTCCTGTTGATAAAGAAGGGCAAAAGCGGTGGGATTTATATACCTCATACAAAGAACAAATGTTTAGTAAAACGCATACGTCTTTTAGTCCTTGGATTATCATAAAAACCAACAACAAAAAAGAAGCGCGCCTAGAGAGCATCCGCTATGTGCTTTCTAAATTTGAATACGATCGTAAAGGGCAATCGAATACCACAATTCTTCCGGATCCTAACGTAGTTCAGCGCTACCACAGAATGATCAACCAAATCGATTGATGATGAGTAATTTAACGCCAAAAAACATCAAAAAATTAAACTCTAAGCGCGGGTTGAAGCTCTTTTTTAAAGAAGAAGATATGACTGTAGCTAAGGCGCTTCGTATTTTAAATTACGAAGATAAGCTCAAAAAATTACAAGAGGAGTTGATTAAGCTTCAACAATGGGTAGAGGCGAAAGGCGAAAAATTAGTTATTGTTTTTGAAGGCCGTGATGCGGCAGGAAAAGGGGGAGCTATTCGCAGAATTACTCAGCATTTAAATCCTCGGGAATTTAATGTTGTGGCACTGCCAAAACCAACTCCTGAGGAAAAGGAACAGTGGTATTTTCAGCGTTATATTAAAAATTTACCACGCAGTGGGCAGATTACTTTTTTTGACCGCAGTTGGTACAACCGTGCCGTTGTTGAACCTGTCAATGGATTTTGTACAGAAACGGAGTATAGGATTTTTATGAATCAAGTCAATGGTTTTGAACAAATGCTTGTTGAATCTGGAGTCCGATTGGTGAAGTTTTATTTTTCTATCAATAAAGCTGAACAAGAGCGTCGTTTTAATGATATAAAATCAAGTCCAGTCAAAAAATGGAAATTTAGCCCAGTAGATCAAACTGCTTTGGAGCGTTGGGACGATTATACTTTGTATAAAACTAAGATGTTTGAAGAAACAGATACAAAATTTGCCCCTTGGATCGTCATTAAGGCCAATAAGAAAATGCGCGCTAGGGTAGAAGTGATTCAAAAACTTTTGGATCTTGTACCTTACGACGATACTGCTTCTTCACAGTAAAAGATCAGGCCTTATTTGTTTTAGAATTGTGCAGCTATGTTCAATTTGTTTGCAGTAATACTCTTTTTTTGGTCTTTGGCTAGAAAATAAGTTCCAGAAAAAGAGAAACACTACTCAATTTGTTTTCTTGTCGATATCCAAAACGTTTTCTCATAAAATCTATGCCAAACAAAATAGACTTGTTAGAGTTTTCAAGAAAATACTCACCGCCTAAGCCTATTTTATACAAAGTCCCTCTATTTAATTTGCTGTTGTGCATGAGAACACCATAGCCAAAACGTATAAACCCATTGTCGTCCTTATCAATGATGTTGTACCGAAAATCTAAAAATGCCGGGTAAAATCGATTGAACGGTTCAGGGTGAAAATTAGCTTCTAAATTTAACCCAATCGATGTTTTTGTACTAAATCTATAGCCTAAAGTATTGTTTATGAAAAGCGCATTAATTTTTAATAAAAGTTCATCATCATCTTTATTGAAAACTTCGTAATTCTCATTTAAAGCCAATGTTGTGGCAATCCCAATTTTATAAAACAAGCCTTGTTCTCTATCGTCGATTTGAGCGTAAGACGAAAGTAAACCAAAAAAAAGAGCGGTTGTGATTAAGTATTTTAGGGATGTCATACCGTGTAACTATTCAAAAATCAATCCAAATTTAAATTCTTTACGAACTCCTCAATGGAAATGGCATTTTCAACAGAGAATTCACCTATTTTTGTACGCCTCAATGCTGAAAGGTGTGCCCCAGAATCAAGTGCCCTTCCAAAGTCATGGGCTAAAGATCGGATATAAGTCCCTTTACTACACTGGATTTCAAAGTCAATTTCATGATCTTTAATATTTTTGATTTTAAAATAATCGATAGTAATTTCTCTTGTTGGAATTGCCACGTCTTTTCCTGCTCTGGCAAATTCATAGAGGCGTTTCCCGTCTTTTTTTAGTGCCGAAAAAATAGGGGGTTTTTGCTGGATTTTCCCTTCAAATTTTTTTGCGGTTTGATAGATCAATTCTTCTGAAATATGTTCTGTAGGGAAGTACTTATCAATCGCTGTTTCCAAATCATAGGATGGAGTTGTACTGCCCAGCACAAAACTTCCTGTATAGGTTTTTACTTGTGCTTGAAAGTCCTGAATTTTCTTGGTCATTTTTCCTGTGCAAATCAATAGAAGCCCGCTTGCCAAAGGATCTAATGTTCCTGCATGACCTACTTTAATTTTTTTTAACTCGAACTTTTTTTTAATATGCCATCTCAATTTATTCACCACTTGAAAGGAGGTCCATTCCAAGGGTTTGTCGATGGCTAAAAGCTGTCCATTTTTAAAATCCTCTACAGTCTTCATGTATTGAAAAATGTTGCGCACACTGCAAGAACTCCAATGAGACCGCAATAGAGTGCAAAGTATTTTAGTTTGCTGTTTTTTACAAGCTTAATCATCCATGTGCAAGCTACCAATCCCGAAAGGAAAGCGGATATAAAGCCAATGCTTAATGTTGTTAATTGAGTACTATCGTAAGTCAATTCTCCGCTTAATAAATCTTTAAAAATCTTACCAAATATCAAGGGTATAACCATCAAGAATGAGAAACGTGCTGCTTTAGTTTTATCTATACCTAGAAGGACAGCAGTAGAGATAGTTGCGCCAGATCTTGAGATGCCCGGAAGCATAGCTATAGCTTGTGCGAGGCCAACGGTAAAAGCGTTTTTGAAATTTACATTTTTGGTCGTGTTTTGTGCGCGATCAGCCAAAAGCAGCAGTAAACCCGTAACAATGAGCATGGCGCCAACTAGAGAAATATTGTTTGAAAAAAGAGATTCCAATTGAGATTCAAATAAAAGACCAATAAGTACCGCTGGAAGCATAGAAACAGCAATTTTAAAGACAAATTGCGTATTTACATTCCATTCAAATTTTGTGAGGTCCACAATAATTTCCAAGAGGTCTTTTCGGAAAACCACAATGGTACTCAGTGCTGTTGCAAAATGAAGAACAACAGTGAAAATCATACTTTCTTTTGATAAAGAAGTGTCGCCAAGCAATGCTTTTCCCAATTCCAAATGCCCGCTTGAGGATACGGGAAGAAATTCGGTGAGCCCTTGTATAACTCCCAAAAGAAGACTGTCTATTATATCCATCTAGGCTTTGGGCTTTAGAAGTATTGCATAGACTTGAATCCCGAACCCAATAAGAACAAGGGTGGGCGCCATGCGAATTCTTTGGGTGTTAAATATTGCATCACTAAACACATTTGGATCGTTCGATCCGCCTCCAGACATAAGTACAAAACCAAGAGCTATGAAAGCTAAGCCGATAAACATCCAGATATAATTTCTTTTTTCAAAAACAAAGTTTTGTTTTATTGCTTCTTTACGTTTTTTTTCTCCCATGCTTTTTTAATATTAGTAGTAAAGTTGATCGGTTTTTAGATTTAAGAAACGCTGTGTTGCCAAATGTGTGCTGATCCATGTGATAAAGATACCGATCAAAAGAATACTTAGAAATAGAGCGCCTAACTCAAGAGGATAATTGATGAGTTTAAGTTCAGGGAATGAGGCATTTAAATAATAAATTAAAAGACAATTTACTCCTATGCCTAAGAGTGCGCCTAGAATACCTAGACGTATATTTCTCAAAATAAATGGTTTTCTAATGAACTGTTTTGTAGCACCAACCATTTGCATGGTTTTAATCGAAAAACGTTTGGCATACACGGCCAGTCGTATCGAGCTGTTTATTAGCAACATGGCGATAAGTGCAAACAGGCCGCTGATGGCCAAGATCCAGCCTCCCAGCCGTTTTACATTACTGTTCATTAGGGCAACTAAATCCTTGTCGTATTTTACATCCTCCACAAAATTTTTCTGAAGCGCTTTTTCTGAAATACTATCTAATTTTTTTGCAGTAACATAAGGGGCAAGTAGATTGACTTCAAGAGAATTTTTGAGTGGGTTATAGCCGACATCGTCTAGAAAGTCTTTGCCGTATTCCGCGGTCATAAATGCTGCAGCTTCATCTTTCGAGATAAATCGTGTTTGTTTTACATAGCTAGCCAAACTTAAACTTTTTTTTAGTTGATTGATTTCAATGGGTTTTGTTTCATCCTCCAAATAAATCGTAAGCACGACTTTTTCTTTAAATTCATCAGAAATATGTTTTGTATTAATCAGTAAAATTCCTAAAACGCCTAATAAAAACAGCACCAAGCTGATGCTGATTACGACCGAAAAATAGGAGGAAATTAGTCGTCTTTTCTGATGTTTTTCAAATGTTGAGCCCATTGCAGTTGTCTTGGTTCTGTAAAAATATAAAACTTCCTCAAATAAAATGTAAATTTGCAATCAATAAAGTAGGAATTATGACGTACAATTTCAAGGAAATTGAAGCTAAGTGGCAAAATTACTGGGCGCAAAACAAGACCTTTAAGGCGGAGACTAACACTAATAAGCCTAAATATTATGTTTTAGACATGTTCCCTTACCCAAGCGGAGCCGGTTTGCATGTAGGGCATCCACTTGGGTACATAGCCTCTGATATCTATGCGCGCTATAAGCGTCATAAGGGCTTTAATGTGTTGCATCCCCAAGGCTATGATAGCTTTGGACTTCCTGCTGAGCAATACGCCATACAAACGGGTCAGCACCCTGTTGTCACCACAGAAAAAAATATTAACACATATCGTCGTCAGCTAGATCAAATTGGTTTTTCATTTGATTGGAGTCGTGAAGTACGCACCTCTTCACCAGATTATTACAAATGGACACAGTGGATTTTTATTCAATTGTTCAACTCGTGGTATGACAAAACGGATGATAAAGCAAAACCTATTACAGAGCTAATTGCGCACTTTTCATCAAAGGGGAATCAACACATTGATGCAGTCTGTGATGAAAACACAGCAGTATTTTCTGCTGAACAATGGAATGCTTTTTCAGCACAACAGCAACAGCAACACTTGTTGCAATACCGATTGACGTATTTAGCAGAGGCGGAGGTAAACTGGTGCCCAGAATTGGGAACCGTTTTGGCCAATGATGAGATTGTCAATGGGGTCTCTGAGCGTGGAGGTTATCCAGTAGTTAGAAAAAAAATGACGCAATGGAGTATGCGTATTTCTGCTTATGCCGATCGCCTTTTGACAGGTTTAGAAAAAATAGATTGGACAGACGCTTTAAAAGAAAGTCAGCGCAATTGGATTGGAAAATCTATTGGAGCTTCTGTTCGATTTAATGTAGTTGGTTTTGATGCTAAAATTGAAGTCTTTACCACTCGTCCCGATACGATTTTTGGAGTATCATTTATGACCCTAGCGCCGGAACACAAGTTGGTGAAATCCATCACTACGGAAGCTCAGAAAGAGGCTGTAGAGCAGTATATTTTGGCCACTTCCAAGCGGAGTGAACGCGAGCGCATGGCCGATGTAAAATCCATCTCAGGAGTGTTTACTGGAGCATATGCGGAGCACCCTTTCACCAATGAATCCATCCCCATTTGGATTGGTGATTATGTGCTCGCAGGGTATGGAACAGGTGCTGTTATGGCAGTTCCCTGTGGTGATCAAAGAGATTATGATTTTGCTAAACATTTCAATATTTCCATTCCTAATATTTTTGATGGTGTTGATATTTCAGAAGAAGCATTTACAGAAAAGTCAAAAACTAAAATTGGGAACAGTCAATTTTTGGACGGATTAGATTTTAAGTCTGCCACAAAACGTGTAATTGAAGCATTGGAAGATATAAGTCAAGGGGAAGGAAAAATAAATTACCGCCTACGCGATGCTGTCTTTTCTAGACAGCGCTATTGGGGTGAGCCATTTCCAGTATATTATAAAGACGGCTTACCACAAATGATTGATCAAAGCCATTTACCTATAACACTTCCTGAAGTTGAAAAATATCTTCCAACTAAAGAAGGAGAGCCACCTTTGGGACGCGCTGAGGTTTGGGCTTGGGACACTCAAAAAAACACAGTGGTAAGCAATACCGCAATTGACCACAAAAACATATTTCCATTAGAACTTAACACTATGCCAGGTTGGGCAGGCAGCTCGTGGTATTTCAACCGCTATATGGATGCTCATAATAGCGATGAATTTGCAAGTAAAGAAGCCCTAGATTATTGGCAACAGGTTGATTTGTACATTGGAGGAAGCGAGCATGCCACAGGGCATTTGTTGTATGCGCGTTTTTGGCAAAAATTCTTATTTGATTTGGGCTATCTTCCTGTCGATGAGTTTGCGAAAAAACTCATCAACCAAGGGATGATTTTGGGAACCAGTGCTTTTGTTGCTCGAATTGAAGGTAGCAACACTTTTGTATCTAACGACAAAATCACCAATGAAAACGTTCAATACATTCATGCGGATGTTAGTTTTGTAAATGCTTCTAATGAATTGGATATTGAGGCGTTCAAATTGTGGCGAAAAGAATTTTCAACTGCAGAGTTCCACTTGTCTGATGACGGTAGTTTTAAAGTAAAGCGTGAGGTCGAGAAAATGTCAAAATCAAAATATAACGTCGTCAATCCAGATGAAATCTGCGAAAGCTATGGCGCCGATGCATTGCGCTTGTATGAAATGTTTTTAGGGCCGTTAGAGCAGTATAAACCTTGGAATACCGCAGGAATAACTGGGGTGAGTACTTTTCTAAAAAAACTATGGAAACTATATGTAAACGACTCAGGAATTAAAGCGACTGATGAATCACCCTCAAAGGATGCGCTAAAAACACTACACAAAACCATCAAGAAAGTAACGGAGGATATAGAACAGTTTTCGTTCAACACATCGGTTTCTAATTTTATGATTGCTGTAAATGAGCTTACTGCTCAGGGTTGTTCGAGTCGTTCGGTTCTCGAACCTCTTTTAATTCTGATTTCACCCTATGCGCCACACATTGCTGAAGAGTTGTGGGCCAAATTAGGGAATCAGGATTCTATTTCAAGTGCAAAGTTCCCTGTCTTCGAGCCCAGTTATTTGGTAGAAAGTTCAAAAAATTATCCAATTTCATTTAATGGTAAAATGCGTTTTACATTAGAGCTTTCATTGGATTTAAGTAAAGATGAAATTGAGCAAACGGTTTTGGCTCACGAAAAAACCATTGCACAACTGCAGGGAAGAGTACCTAAGAAAGTGATTGTTGTACCTGGAAAAATTGTTAATATTGTTGGCTGATTTAGATCTTATTGAAGGTGTTGGATTGCTTGCTGCTGCTCTTACTACGTATTCGTTTTTGCCGCAAGTTTACAAAACATGGAAAACCAAGGATGTGTCTGCATTTTCTCTGACTACGTTTACTTTGTTTTTTATTGGGATTGTCTGCTGGTTGATTTATGGAATTTACAAAGAAAGTTTATCCATGATTTTAGCCAATTCCATAACGATGGCATCGTCATTTGTGATTTTGCTTTTTATTATAAAATACCGAAAACCTTAACTGCCAAAATTTCACTTTTTCAAGAATTGGCGTTATTTTTGATATAAACAAGCTAAAAAAATACTATGGGAACCTATTATTTGTTACTTGGAATCATAACTTTAGTGAGCTGGATGGTAAGCTCTACGTTGAAACGTAAATTTGCAAAATATTCAAAAACACAATTAAGGAATGGCATGTCTGGTGCCGAAATTGCAGAAAAAATGCTTGCCGATCATGGCATAAACAATGTACGTGTGGTTTCTGTCAAAGGACGATTAACAGATCATTATAATCCCAAAGACCGAACGGTGAACCTTAGTGAAGCCGTTTATCATGAACGCAATGCTGCTGCTGCTGCTGTTGCGGCACACGAATGTGGCCATGCGGTACAACATGCTCAGGCCTACAGTTGGCTGGAAATGCGTTCTGCTTTGGTGCCTTTAGTGAGTATTTCTTCGCGGCTTTCCATGTGGGTGATTTTAGCTGGACTGATGCTTGGCTTTGGTGCAGGGCTAGGGCTTGGGTATTGGGTAGCTGTACTTGGTTTTGTGTTGATGGCTGTTGCCACATCTTTCAGTTTTGTAACCCTTCCTGTAGAGTACGATGCCAGTAACAGAGCATTAGCATGGCTAAAGAACAAAAATATGGTCTCTCGCGAAGAATACGACGGTGCACAAGATGCCCTCAAATGGGCGGCACGCACTTATTTAGTGGCTGCATTAGGTGCATTGGCAACTTTGATATATTGGGGACTTCAAATTTTTGGAAGAGATTAAATTTTAATCTGCCTGTCAAGTTGTTGGTTTAAAGAAATAAACGTTTCTGTTCTGGAAACGCCAGAAATATCTTGAATACTTTTATTGAGAACGTTCATTAAATGTTCGTTGTCTTTGCAAAGGATTTTAATAAGAATACTCCAATCGCCTGTGGTGTAGTGGCATTCTAATACTTCTGGAATACGCTTGAGTTGCCGTACAGCATCGGCATTGTTTTTTGCTTTTTCTAAATAGACACCCACGAAGGCCATTGTTTTGTAGCCCAAGACTTTGGGGTTAATTATAAATTTGGACCCTGCAATGAGTCCTGAATTTTCTAATTTTCGCAACCTTTGATGGATTGCAGCACCAGAAATCCCTATACTTCGCGCAATTTCAAGAACTGGTGTTCGTGCATCTTTCATTAATGCTCTTAATATTGTTTTATCAATACCGTCTATCGAAACTTTGGCCATTTTTTATTATTTATTAGGTTCAATGACGCAAAAGTATGTAAAAATTTTATAATTTATAACTAAATCAAGTGTTTAGTATATTATATCCTAAGTATTTTACTTCTTTTTCTTTGAAAATGATATCAAAATATTCTAATTCTTTCAAAATTGATTCATATATTGATTTTTTTGTTGGAATTTCAACACCTTTTAGGTCAAATTCGTTATTAAGCATTTTTATTGTAGCTATAGCAACAGGTAAACCAACGGTTTTTGCCATAGCGGTGTAGGTTTGATTTTCGCCTTTACATACCATAGTCGCATCAATTTGGTGTTTTTTCCCATTTAATTTATACCCAAATTTATGGTACATCACAATCATGTCTTTGTCCTCTTGTTTGAGGGTCCAACTGTCCATGAGAATTTTTTGTAAAATTTGTGCTGGTGTAGCATTTTTGAGTCCTACTTTTTTTTGGGGATTAAATAAATCCAATTCTTCCAGCTTTTCCCAAATGATATCATCTTGATCAATCTTTAATTGATGTCTGAGTTTGAGCTCTACTGAATCGGTATGGCTATATGGCAAAAAGGAGTTGATAAAATCGCGGTAACTCATGTGTTCGCTGTCATCAATGGTATAGCTGTCGTCCGTCATGCCTAACATGATAAATTTTTGCCATGCTTTACCAAAGCCCACGCGTCTGATGGTGCCACGATACAGGGTTTGGATCTGGTCGAGTCCATAGGCGCTTTGGTATTTGAGGGAGTCTCTATTGGCATAAGCTTCAAAACGGCCATAGCCGTCGACTTCCAAAAACTCTGTTCTTCGAAACAAGCGGTGGTAGGGAATGTATTTAAATTTACCTTCTTGTAAAAACTTTGCCGCGCCGCCTTGACCAGCGGTAACAACATTTCTGGGATTCCATGTAAATTTATAATGCCACAAATTATCATCACTTTCGGGGGCTACAAGTCCACCTGTAAACGACTCAAAAAGAATCATCTCGCCACCTTCGGCCTTGATGCGGTCTATGACTTGCATGGCACTCATATGATCGATACCTGGATCGACGCCCATTTCATTTAGAAACAACAGGCCTTTGGCTTTGGCAGCATCATTTAGGGCTTGCATTTCGTCACTTACATAAGAAGCGGTGATCATATTTTTTTCAAAATTCAAACAATCTTTGGCCACTTCAATATGAAATCGCGCGGGTAACATGGACACCACTACATCTGCTTTTTGTATTTCTTTTGCACGTTGCTTTGCATCAAAAACATCAAAAGCGATGGCTTTCCCGTGGGGGTGTTGATTTATAAGTTTTGCCGCGAATTCAATATTTTTATCAGCAAGAATAACTTGTAGTTGCTCAGCTTCAGATTTCTCCAACAAGTATTTTACGAGATATGCTGTAGATTTACCAGCGCCAATAATGAGGATTGTTCGCATATTGTGGTTGCAATGATTACTTTTGTGTCTAAAGTTAAATATTTAAAATGAGTATAGAAAAGAAAATATTTTTGGTGGCCTCAATTTTGGGATTGATTGCTGTAGTTTTGGGTGCTTTTGCCGCGCATGGACTTCGTGATGCGCTTGTTACTACGAGTTTAGAAAGTTTTCAAACAGGGGTACGCTACCAAATGTACCATGTGTTTTTTCTTTTTGTGGTTGGGCTTCTACCACAGCTGACACCGGCTCAAAAAAATCGTCTTTTTTGGCTCACTATTATAGGGGTAGTGCTGTTTTCGGTATCTATTTATTTGTTGTCTTCCAACACGCTAACCCCCATAGATTTTGGGTTTCTTGGCCCCATAACCCCCATAGGTGGGTTATTTCTGATTAGTGCTTGGGTAGTGTTGTTTTATCATTTGTTAAAAAATAAATTTTAGTTAATTTCTAAGCTGTTTTTAAAAGAATATTTAACTTTGTTGCTTTAATGTAATTCACTTTTTATGGAACACGTACGCCAAGTTACGAAAACGATTTCGTTAAAAAATTATGGAATCAATTCAGGGTCAGTACATTACCAACTTTCACCAGAACAATTGCACGACCAAACCATAGCACTCCAACAAGGCGTAGAGGCCTCTTCTGGTGCGCTCGCCATCAATACTGGGGAATTTACAGGGCGTTCGCCCAAAGACCGTTTTATTGTCAAAGACAGCATTACCAAAGACAAAATCTGGTGGGGGGATATCAATATTCCATTTTCGCCAACCGCCTTTGACAAGCTCTACACCAAAGTAATTACGTACCTCAATGATAAGGAATTGTATGTTCGTGACAGTTATGTCTGTGCCGATCCCAAGTATCGGGTCAATATACGAGTCGTTAATGAATATCCGTGGAGCAACTTTTTTGCTTATAATATGTTTATGCGTCCTAGTGCTTCAGAACTTGAAGATTTTATTCCCGAGTGGACGATTGTCAATGCGCCTAGTTTTATGGCCATTCCAAAAGAAGATGGTACACGGCAGCACAACTTTGCGATATTGAATTTTACAAAAAAAATAGCCCTTATTGGGGGTACCGGCTATACCGGAGAAATCAAAAAAGGGATTTTTTCTGCGCTTAATTTTATTCTTCCTGTATACAAAAACACACTGCCTATGCATTGCAGTGCCAATGTTGGAAAAGATGGAAGTACAGCCATATTTTTTGGACTCTCTGGTACAGGAAAAACCACATTATCTACAGATCCAGAACGTCAACTCATTGGCGATGATGAGCATGGCTGGACGGCCGAAAACACTATATTTAATTTTGAAGGAGGGTGTTATGCCAAGGTCATCAACTTGTCAAAATCCAAAGAACCAGACATTTATAACGCCATAAAAAAAGGGGCAATTGTGGAGAATGTCGTGATGGATAAAGACGGCAATGTCGATTTTACAGACAAAAGCATCACCCCCAACACGCGGGTGAGTTACCCCATCCACCACATCCAAAATATTCAACCCAATTCTATAGGGGGGAATCCAAAAAATATTTTTTTCTTAACGGCTGATGCTTTTGGTGTATTGCCCCCCATTTCGAAACTTACACCAGGTCAAGCGGCATATCATTTTATTTCTGGTTACACTGCAAAAGTGGCTGGAACAGAGGCGGGAATCAATGAGCCGAAACCTATTTTTTCGGCCTGTTTTGGGGCGCCATTTATGCCGCTTCATCCCACTACATATGCCGAAATGTTGAGCGCCAAAATGAAATCTTCAGGCGTTACCGTTTGGTTGGTCAATACAGGTTGGACAGGTGGCCCCTACGGCATAGGAGAACGTATGGGGCTTAAGCACACCAGAGCCATGATTGCCGCGGCAATGGACGGTTCTTTGGAGGCCGCCAACAAAGATAATTATCATATTCACTCTGTTTTTGGCGTACTACAGCCACGGGTTTGCCCCAATGTCGCAACAATAGTTTTGAGCCCTAGAAAAACATGGAACAATGACGATGGGTTTTATAAAATTGCTTATCAACTCTCTCAATCTTTTGTCGATAATTTTAAGCAATATGAAGCTTATGCCAATGCCGAAATCATGGCTGGTGCGCCAAATTTAAGACCTAATTAATGATAACTTAACCTTTTTAGCCAATTTGTCAATATTTCTTAACATTTTGATGTAACATATTTAGTATAGCCGTAAACCAAAACTTACACAAGGGTGTTAAATTTGAATTTATGAAAAATTCAAAACGTTTGGTTGACCTCGTGGTAATTTCCGACACCCACTTGGGGACTATCGGTTGTCGTGCCGAAGAGTTGAATCAATACCTAAAAAGTATACAACCAAAAACTATAGTGTTGAATGGCGATATCATTGACATTTGGCAGTTTAGCAAACGTTATTGGAATAAATACCATACAAAGGTCATCCATCAGCTTTTAAAATTTGTTTCAAATGGCGTCAAGGTTCATTATATTGCTGGCAATCATGATGAGGCCCTGAGAAGATTTCTAAATTTTGAATTGGAGGGCTTTAAAATTACCAATAAATTAACGCTTGATTTAGATGACAAAAGAGCATGGTTTTTTCATGGTGATGTATTTGATGTCACTATGGAACACTCGCGTTGGCTCACACAGATGGGGGCAATTGGTTATGACCTTCTAATTTTTATAAATTCTACAGTAAATAGAGTATTGACTTTTTTTGGTCGTGAAAAATTATCATTTTCTAAAACGATAAAAAATAAAGTTAAAGCTGCCGTTTCATTCATCAATAAATTTGAATCCACAGTGGCAGAAATTGCGCTAAAAAACAACTATGACTATGTGGTTTGCGGTCATATTCATCAACCGTGTATTAAAACTATTAACACAAAAGATGGATGTTTGACGTATCTAAATTCAGGCGATTGGATAGAAAACATGACGGCTTTAGAATATCATGACAATAAATGGACCTTATATAATTATGAGTCTGTATTTTTTGAACATAAAAATTTGGATGATCACGACTATAAGGACGCCAAAACACTATTTTCTGATTTGGTGGCCGATATTAACTTAAAGTCAACAGAGTTATGAAAGTACTTTATGCTATTCAAGCCACCGGAAATGGTCATATTTCAAGAGCTAAAGAACTCATACCATTATTACAAAAAAATATTGAGGTTGATGTGTTGTTGAGTGGAACTTCCGCGGATATTGAATTAGAGATGCCCGTACGTTTTAGGTTCAAAGGGCTTAGTTTTGTCTTTGGGAAGAATGGGGGAATCAACATTTGGAAGACGATTGTTAAAATGGATTTTTGGCGTTTTTTCAGAGATATAAAACAAGTACCTTTAAACGAATATGACTTTGTCATCAACGATTTCGAACCCGTTTCGGCATGGGCTTGTAGGCTTCATAAAAAACATTGTATTGCACTTAGTCATCAATATAGTTTGCTCAATCAAACTGTTCCAAAATCTCCAAAAAAAGCTCGATTATCGAAATTTATTTTACGCTATTATGCACCATTTTCAGTTGGCTACGGTTTTCATTTTAAATCCTATACTTCAAACATATATTTGCCTATTATTAAGAACCAAATCAAAAAAGTAAGTCCAATTAAAAAAAACTATTTTGTGGTTTATTTACCAGCTTTTGACGATCAAAAAATCGTGAGCATACTTTCTAAAATATACAAAACGAATTGGGTGGTATTTTCTAAACATACTAAAGAAAAGTATAGGTATGGAAATGTAAAAGTAAATCCAATCTCAACCAAAGGTTTCAATAAAAAATTAATCAATTGTAGAGGGGTTTTGTGTGGCGCGGGATTTGAGACTCCAGCTGAAGCGCTCTATCTTAAAAAGAAACTTTTGGTGATTCCTATGAAAAATCAATATGAACAACAATGTAATGCGGAAGCTTTAAGGGATATGGGGGTCCCTGTGCTTTATTACCTAAATCAAACTAGCATTGAGGATATCAAAAGCTGGGTAAAATCAAAAAAAATAGTAAAAGTAGACTATACTCAATCTCCTCAAAAAGTCATCAATCAAATGTTTATTGATTATATCAAACGGTATTCCAAACAAAAGTATTTTTACAAATTTAATTCGGTCAGTTCTTAGCAGTGTTTTTACAGTTCAAATTAAAAGCGTAATTTTAGTGTTTACAATAAACCAATGCGCTCAGTAGTACTGTTTTTTTTATCGATATGCCTGTGTTCTTGTTCTTATTTTGAGAAAAAGAAAATGGATTCACAATCAATTCTAGAACAAGAATTAAAAACGTTTTCGTGGGATGAAGTGGATCAATTCCCAAGTTTCGAAAGCTGTGAGGACATTATCAATTTTAATGAAAATAAAATATGTTTTGAAAACACATTATCGAATTACGTTTCTGAAGTCTTACAGCAAAATCAGAATGTTGTGTTGCCTTTTGTCACAGATACTATTGATGTGCGGTTTTTAGTTTCTAGTACAGGGGTTCTTACGCTTAATGAAGTAGCAACTCACACTACAAAAGACCGCTCAACAGCAGATTTAAAAACAGTTTTGGAAACAGCATTGAACGATTTACCTACTCTTTACCCTGCCATTAAACGAGGACAACACGTACAAGTCGAGCTTGTATTACCCATTATTTTAAATGCCAAATAACTACAATGGTATAACCCAACATCACTATGACCACATCAAATACTAGCGAAAAAATTATTCTGGGGATCGACCCAGGAACTACAATAATGGGTTTTGGTTTGATTAAAGTCAAAGGTAAAACGATGGAATTTTTACAATTAAATGAATTGCAGCTCAAAAAATACAGCGATCATTATTTGAAGTTAAAGCTCATTTTCGAACGCACTATAGAACTTATTGATACTTTCAATCCGGATGAGATTGCGATTGAAGCTCCGTTTTTTGGAAAAAATGTACAAAGTATGCTCAAGTTGGGGCGTGCCCAAGGAGTAGCTATGGCTGCTGGACTGTCTAGAGAAATTCCCATTACGGAGTATTCGCCAAAAAAAATTAAAATGGCGATTACTGGCAATGGAAATGCCAGTAGAGAACAAGTGGCCAAAATGCTGCAAAGTCTTTTGCAACTGAAAGAATTACCTAAAAACTTGGATTCTACAGATGGTTTGGCCGCTGCAGTGTGCCATTTTTATAATGCGGGTAAAGTGACTGCAGGGAAAAGCTATACCGGGTGGAGTGCTTTTGTTAAGCAAAATGAAAAAAGAATAAAAAAATAAACTTTCATTTGGCAGGACTCTACATACATATTCCCTTTTGCAAAAAAGCATGTCATTATTGTAATTTTCATTTTTCGACCAACCAAAAGCATAAGCAAGATTTTATTGAGGCCCTTTGCAAAGAACTTCAGCTTAGAGCAAAAGAGTTGAGCCCAGCAGTTTTTGAATCTGTTTATTTCGGTGGAGGAACACCGTCTTTATTAACGAATGATGATTTAAATATTATTTTTCAAACTATCAAAACTCACTGCCAAGTATCGCCAAATGCTGAAATTACGCTAGAAGCTAATCCAGATGATCTTACAGAGGATAAACTCATAATGCTTTCTGAAACGCCAATCAACAGGTTGAGCATCGGAATTCAATCTTTTTTTGATGAAGATTTGAAACTAATGAATCGTGCTCATAGCGCCAAGGAAGCCCATAAATGTATAGAATTGGCAACCCCATACTTCGATAATATCACTATAGATTTGCTGTATGGGATGCCGCAAATGACTAATACGCGGTTGCGCGAGAACCTTCAAATCGCCTTTGATTTGGGATTAAACCACTTGTCGAGTTATGCGCTTACGGTAGAGCCAAAAACAGCTTTAGAACATTTTATCAAAACCGCACAACATCCCCCCATGGACGATGCTGTGGCGGCTGCACATTTTCAAATTTTAGTAGATGAAACCGCCAAAGCGGGATTTACTCATTATGAAGTATGTAGTTTTGGTAAACCGGGTTATTTTTCCAAACACAACAGCAGTTATTGGTTGGGGAAACCCTACCTAGGTCTTGGACCATCGGCCCATTCTTTTGATGGTAAAAAGCGATCTTGGAACGTCTCCAACAATAAAACGTACATTAATGCTTTGGCCAATGCTAATTTACCACTAACTTCTGAACTACTAACTCCAGAAAATTGTTTCAACGAATATTTAATGACTGGATTACGTACTATTTGGGGGGTATCTCTGGAACGCATCGAAAAAGAATATGGAACTGCTTTTCAAATACAACTTCTAAAAAATGCTCAAAAACATTTTGATGCCAAAACACTTATTTTAGATCAAAATCATTTAAAAACAACCCAAAAAGGGAAGTTTTTATGTGATGGTATTGCTTCAGATTTATTTATGCTGTAAATTTTTATTAAATTTAGTGAAATCTTCATTTTATGAAAGCCATTATCCATGCCAACAGCAGGACGTACACTATTTTTGTAGATCAACCTATTGATATTTCAATCCCCTTAAGGGCGACTAAAGACAACGTTAATGCATGGTATTTACCGCCACCTAAAATTTACCCAGCGGCCATTAAAAACTGGACAGGAAGTGTTAAAAGTGGTGCCTCGGTCAATTTTAATTCTATTGAATTTAACCCACATGCACACGGCACGCATACCGAATGTGTTGGGCATATTACAGAAGAAGTACACAGCATCAATACATGTTTAAAACAGTTTTTGTTTGTTGCTGAGGTTATCACGGTTGTCCCTGAAAAGAATGGAGAAGATTTGGTCATCTCTGAAAAACAACTGCGCTATGCTATTGGCAATAAAAAACGCGAAGCTGTAGTAATCCGTACCTTGCCCAATACCAAAGACAAGCTTAATCGACAATATGCAAATTCTAATCCGCCTTATCTGTCTGAAGCTGCGGCAGTATATTTAAGGAATAAGGGGGTGAAACACCTATTGGTGGATATGCCTAGTGTAGATAAAGAAAAAGACGATGGTCAATTATTGGCCCACAAAGCCTTTTGGGATGTTGATGGCGATGTACGTATGGAAGCGACAATTACTGAACTGATTTATGTCCCTAACCGTGTCAAAGATGGTAAATATATTTTGAATCTATTAATTGCACCATTTCAAAACGATGCTTCTCCGAGCAAGCCAGTTCTTTACATGCTTTACGATTAACAAATGACCTCATGACTATTGAAGATATTCGTCTATTTTGTTTGCAAAAACCCAAAACAACAGAAGAATTTCCTTTTGATCAAGATACTCTAGTGTTTAAAGTACTGGGCAAAATATTTGCTCTTTGTCCTCTGAGTCAGTGGGAGCGAGGTGCTGCATCCATCACCTTGAAATGTGATCCAGAATACGCTTTGGAATTGAGGAGTGAATTTGACTCAATCCTTCCTGGTTTTCACGCCAATAAAAAACATTGGAATACGATTCACTTAGCCACGAATGAGCTTTCACCAAAATTTATTTTAGAACTTATTACTCATAGTTACGAAATGGTAGTAAACAACATGAGTAAAAAACAGCGTAAAGAATTCGGTTTCGAACAGTGAGGTCTACGGACCTATTGGCGTCCTTCTTTTAAATCCACAAAATATTTGTAAAACAATGGGATGGTCTCAATGCCTTTAAGGTAATTAAAAACACCATAATGTTCGTTTGGAGAATGAATGGCATCGCTATTGAGGCCAAACCCCATGAGGATTGTTTTGCTCTTTAGGTGTTCTTCAAAAAGAGCAACAATAGGGATGCTTCCACCACCTCGTTGTGGAATGGGGTTTTTACCAAAAGTATCAAAATATGCTTTTGATGCAGCTTGATATCCAATATTGTCGATTGGAGTTACATAACCTTGCCCACCATGGTGAGGGGTGACTTTTACGCGAACGCCTTTTGGAGCAATATTTTCGAAGTGTTTTTTAAAAAGTGCTGTTATTTCGTGATGGTCTTGATGAGGGACCAAGCGCATCGAAATTTTTGCGTGAGCCTTACTGGCAATGACTGTTTTAGCACCTTCCCCTGTGTAGCCACCCCATATTCCATTCACGTCGAGTGTAGGCCGGATAGAATTGCGTTCATTAGTACTGTAACCATTTTCACCATATACCGCCTCGATATCTAGTGCTTTTTTATAATTCTCTAGCGAAAAGGGTGCTTCGGCCATAGCTGCACGTTCATCTTTTGATAGGTCTTCTACTTTATCATAAAATCCAGGAATGGTAATGCGGTTGTTTGCGTCGTGTAGTGAAGCAATCATTTTTGATAAAATATTGATTGGGTTTGCGACAGCACCACCATAAATTCCAGAGTGTAAATCTCGATTTGGTCCTGTAACTTCAACTTCTACGTAACTAAGGCCGCGCAGTCCTGTGGTGATGGAAGGGGTATCTTTGGAAATCATGCCTGTATCTGAAATAAGAATAACATCGTTGCTGAGTTTTTCGCTGTGTTCTGCAACAAAAGCACCCAGGTTTTCGCTTCCAACCTCTTCTTCACCCTCAATCATAAATTTGACATTACAAGGCAATTGGTCTGTGGAAGTCATAAACTCTAATGCTTTGATGTGCATGTACATTTGGCCTTTGTCGTCGCAAGCACCACGTGCAAAGATTGCACCCTCAGGATGTAATTCTGTGGTTTTTATAAGAGGTTCAAAAGGAGGTGAGTCCCACAACTCTATAGGGTCCGCTGGTTGAACGTCGTAATGCCCATAGACCAATACGGTGGGGAGTTTTGGGTCGACCAGTTTTTCGGCGTAAACGATTGGATATCCCTTTGTTTCACACAGTTCGACTTGGGTACACCCTGCTTTTTCTAAGCTCTTGGCGACAAATTTTGCTGTTGCGATTACGTCTTTTTCATAAGCAGAATCGGCACTTACAGAAGGGAGTTTAAGTAAATCAAAGAGTTCATTTAGAAATCGTTCTTTGTGCGTTTCAACATAAGTTTTAAGTCCTTTCATGGGTTTTTTGTTTTTTTCAAAATTACGAAATGCCATTAAATAATTTTCTATTGTTCAGTTTGAATTTATAAACTATTGTTTATATTTGCGTCCCTATAAATTAGGATTTAGCGGGCGTGGTGGAATTGGTAGACACGCTAGACTTAGGATCTAGTGCCGCAAGGTGTGGGAGTTCGAGTCTCCCCGCCCGCACAGCAAAAAAAGCTTCTCATCCTTGAGCAGCTTTTTTTTTTATTTTTGACCTATGGAACAATATGATGTGCTTGTGGTTGGCGGTGGTGCTGCTGGTTTTTTTGCTGCGATCAATACTGCCGAACGGAATCCTGCCTTAAGCGTGGCTATTTTGGAGCGCGGAACGTCTGTACTAAACAAAGTGAAAGTTTCTGGCGGTGGACGTTGTAATGTTACCCATGCAGAATTTATACCTAACGAATTAGCATCTTATTACCCCCGAGGCCAAAAAGAGCTGAAGGGACCGTTTCATTCTTTTATGACTGGAGATACAATGGCGTGGTTCGAATCCCGTGGTGTCCCCCTTAAGATTGAAGACGATGGACGGGTTTTTCCAGTGTCAAATTCCTCACAAACCATAATAGATTGTTTTCTAAAACAGAGTCAAAAATATGATATAAAGCTTAAAAAAAATCATGCGGTTCGTTCTATTGGTCAAACAGGCGACTCTTGGGCCGTTGAAACAACAAAAGAAGTTTTTTATTGTAAAAAGCTGATGATAGCAACAGGGAGTAATCCTAAAATTTGGCAGATGCTGCAGTCTCTTGGGCACAATATTTCGCCAGCAGTGCCATCACTTTTTACTTTTGATATCGATGATCCACGCCTTAAAGATATTCCTGGAGTTGTTGCAAAAGACGTTGCCGTTGAAGTGATGGGAACTTCTTTACATTCTGAAGGGCCATTGTTGATTACGCATTCAGGGTTGAGCGCTCCTTCAATTTTAAAACTGTCTGCTTTTGGGGCAATAGAACTCGCTCAATTAAATTATAAATTTGAAATTAAAATTAACTTTATACAACAAGATGCCGCTTCTTGTCTTGAGGTTTTAATGAAAAATAAATTAGAATTATCCAAAAAACTCGTACGCAACACCCCTCTTTTTGAACTTCCAAAACGGTTGTGGATTAAGTTAGTACAAGCCTCTGCTATTGCTGATGAGTTGCGTTGGTCTGATTTGAATAAATTACAACTACAATCGCTTTCAAAGCAACTTACTAAGGCTGTTTTTCAGGTTCATGGGAAAAGCACATTTAAAGAAGAATTTGTAACAGCAGGGGGGATAGACCTGAAAGAAATTAATTTTAAAACCTACGAAAGCAAGTTGTTTAAAAATCTATTTTTTGCCGGAGAAATCATTAATATTGATGGTGTGACAGGTGGATTTAATTTTCAAAACGCTTGGACCGGCGCATATTTGGCAGCACAAGAATTGAGCAAATAACAAAAAAACAAATCGAAGTTAGTATCTTTGCTGTAGTAGACCGAAATTTTTATGCTTGTAGAAGAATTTATTCCTAATACCCCCTCGAAAAACATTGGCAGTGGTGCCATCGGATTCTCTTCGCCCAGTAATATAGCTTTGGTAAAATATTGGGGTAAAAGACCACATCAAATTCCAGCTAACCCCTCTATTAGTTTCACTCTTAGTAATTGCAAAACAAATACGATTTTACGTTACTCACCGAAATCGACAGACGATTTTTCTTTTGATGTATTCTTGGATGGAAATAAACAAGCTGATTTTAGACCAAAAATTCAGCAGTTTTTTGAGCGCATCCTGCCTTATGCACCTTTTTTAAAGTCTTTTCATTTCGATATTGAAACAAGCAATACATTCCCGCACAGTTCCGGAATTGCCTCATCGGCTTCTGGTATGAGTGCTTTGGCCATCTGTGTTGTTGCTTTAGAGAAATTGATTTGTGTCGATTTGGACAGTGCGTTTTTGAAACGAAAGGCGTCCTTTTTGGCTCGGTTAGGCTCAGGGAGTGCCTGCCGCAGCATCGAAGGTGGATTGGTGGTTTGGGGAAAACACAATTCAATTTTGGGGAGTTCAGACTTAGTGGGCTTTCAGTTTCCGTTTGAAGTCCACCCTGTTTTTAAAGACTATCAAGATGCAATTCTTTTGGTCGACAAAGGAGAGAAACAAGTGAGTAGCTCTGTAGGCCACAATTTGATGCATAATCATCCTTACGCAAAGCCTCGTTTTGAACAAGCACACACGCATATGGACCAGCTGATTCCAATACTTGAATCAGGTGCTGTTCAAGAGTTTATGAATATTGTAGAAAAAGAAGCCCTAAGCTTACATGCTATGATGATGAGTAGCGACCCGTATTTTATTTTGATGAAACCTAATACTTTGGAAATCATAAACAGCATATGGGCTTTTAGAAAAGAAACGCAGATTCCTGTTTGCTTTACTTTGGATGCTGGAGCAAATGTACATGTTCTGTATCCAAAACAATATAACTCTGAAGTTGAACGCTTAATAAAAGATCAATTGTCTGTTTATTGCCAAAATGGTCAGTATATTCTTGATCATGTAGGGCTAGGTGTAGAACCAATCAAAATTTAGTATATTTGAATAGCACTAAGAGATTAGTATTTAAAATTGATTAAACCGTATGAAAGGACCACTATTTTATTCCAAGATTTTACTTTTCGGCGAATATGGAATCATCAAAGATTCCAAGGGTTTATCTATACCATATAATTTCTATAAAGGGGCTTTGAAGTCTGACCATAACAGCTCGGCTGAATCCCTTGAGTCCAATACTATTCTTTCTGAATATTTAATATATTTAAAAACCTTAGACAATACTGTAGTGCAGTTCAATTTTGAACAAATGCAAAAAGATATTTCTAATGGGATGTACTTTGACTCTTCTATACCTCAAGGTTATGGTGTGGGCAGCAGTGGGGCTTTAGTAGCGGCTATTTATGATAAATATGCAACTGAAAAGGTCACTATTCTTGAAAATCTTACACGTGCAAAACTTTTGAAATTGAAAACTATTTTTGCGCAGATGGAATCGTTCTTCCACGGCAAATCTTCTGGATTAGATCCCTTGAACAGTTATTTAAGTCTTCCTATTTTGATTTCTGCACAAGACCAAATTGAGGCTACGGGCATTCCCTCCCAAAATACAACAGGAAAAGGAACAGTTTTTCTTTTGGACAGTGGTGTTGTAGGCGAAACGGCTCCAATGGTACAGATTTTTATGCAAAAAATGAAGCAAGAAGGTTTTCGATCGATGTTGAAAGATCAGTTCATCAAACATACCGATCATTGTGTAGATGCGTTTCTTGCTGGTGATGTGCACACTCTTTTTAAAAGTACTAAACAGCTTTCTAAGGTTGTTTTAAGTCATTTCAAACCCATGATTCCGAAAAAGTTTCATCAACTCTGGGCTTCAGGAATTGAATCTAATGATTATTATTTGAAGCTTTGTGGCTCAGGTGGTGGTGGTTATATTCTTGGGTTTACTGAAGATATTGACAAGGCACGTAAAGCGCTTTCAGACTATAAATTAGAGGTCGTTTACAACTTCTAAACTACGCCCGATGCAATCCAATTTTAAACATACACTGCTAAAGGTTTTTAGCATGTTTTCTGTTGTCCGTGGCTACAATATTGGATTGATTATCCTTGCGCAATACCTAACGTCTGTATTTATATTAGCGCCAAACACCCCAATTTTTGATGTCCTTCTGGATCCATTTCTCTTAGCAGTAGTTTTAGCGACTATTGGAGCTGTGGCCTCTGGTTATATTATTAACAACTTTTACGATCAAGAAAAAGATATAATAAATAGGCCTCAGAAATTTATTTTGGACCGCATGGTTAGTCAGCAAACAAAACTCAAGCTTTACGTTATTTTGAACTTTTTAGTTTTACTTGCGGCCAGTGCAATTTCTTTTCGTGCAGTTTTATTTTTTGTTACTTATATTTTTGGAATATGGTATTATTCCCACAAAATAAAAAAAATGCCCCTTATAGGTAACCTTAGTTCAGCCCTACTTTCAATAAGTCCTTTTTTTGCCATCTTTCTTTATTTTAAGAATTACAATGCGTTGATTTACATTTTTGGGTTTTATTTGTTTCTTATTCTTGCCATGCGCGAGTTGATTAAGGACTTAGAAAATATTAAAGGAGATTTGGCTCTAGACTACCAAACCGTTCCCGTGGTGTATGGCGAGAGTCTTACCAAATGGATATTCACTTTAATGGTTTTGATCAACACAGCAGTAAGCCTGTTTCTAGTGCTCAATTTTGATTTAGGCCTGATGGACTACTTTTTTCTATATTCAATTCTTACCTTGATTATCTGTTTATGTTTAATTTGGCTTACCACATCACACAAGCATTATAATCTTGTACATAATATGTTGAAACTCTTGATTTTTTTAGGGGTTTTAAGTATCATATTACTGGATCCAGCATTAATAATCAATAAGATTTTTTAGGTACAGCGCCAACAGATCCTATTTTATACTGTACCTTTGAAAAAAATTAGCCGTATTAGTGAAAAACCGTGATAAAATAAAACCGTCTGTCAGTAAGGATAAAGAGAGTTCCCAACGTATTCGATTGAATAAATTTATTTCAAATTCTGGAATTTGCTCGCGTCGAGAGGCTGATATGTTCATTAGTATTGGCAATGTAACTGTGAATGGTAAAGTGGTCACCGAAATGGGTTATAAAGTAAAACCGGATGACGATGTTCGTTTTGATGGTGCGCGAATTAACCCAGAGCAAAAGGCTTATGTTTTATTGAACAAGCCCAAAGGATTTGCTACCACTACAAGTGAAGGAAAAGGGCGAACAGTAATGGATTTGGTCGCTAAGGCAACGACTTCTAAAATTCGGCCCATTGGGCGCTTAGGGAGAAATTCGCTAGGTTTAATTTTATTTACCAATGACGAAAAGCTACATGCTAAATTCACGAACTCCAAACATGGCGTAGCACGACTTTTTCAAGTAACACTAGACAATCCTTTGCAGTTTGAGCATCTCAAACAGATTCAGGAAGGCTTTAAGCATAAAGGGAAACTCATTCGGGTTGAAGCCATTAGTTATGTTGAAGGCGCTAAGAAGAATGAAGTTGGAATTAAGATTAAAAATACAGGCAATACTCTTTTACGAACAATTTTCACACATTTCAACTACGAAATTGAAAAAATTGATTGTGTATCCATTGGGCCACTTACTAAAAAGGATTTACCAAGAGGACATTGGAAACACCTTTCGACACAAGAATTTAGCTTGATGATGATGCTCTAAGCCCCTTAGCGATGCTAAGTTCATACAGCAGATAAGCTCCAACACTAAAATATTCCACCGCTTCCCACAAACTATTATCACTTACGAGATCCTGCTGATAAGCAAAGTAGCTCAAAAAGATAGTACCACTCCATACTAGAGCAAATCGGTATTTAGTAAAACAACACAACAAAACTAAAGCGCAAATATACCATGGGTGTATCGTTGTGGAACATAGATAATAGATGGTCAAAACCCATAAAAACAAATGAAGTATTCCTGCTGTTGTAGTTTTTTTTAGACGTATAAAGCAAAGCAGTACAATTGACATGAGTAAAGGGGCGATAAACGGCATATACTTTATAAGATTTAGATTGAAAATATGCAACATCAGTTTTTTACTAAGAGCGAATATGCTAGAATTGAATTCAAAATTTGTAAACCATAGTCCGATAGTATTGCTGTAATTTTTTAAAAATTCAACTTCAAAAAAGGGTAAAGTAAACAGTACTGAACACAATATAATAACTCCAAAGTAGCGCAAGGAGTTTTTGCGTCCTAGCCGTTGTATTAAAAGAGGTAAAAAAAGAACAGGAATGAGTTTTGTAAGTATAGAAAAGCTCATAAAAATTCCCGAACGAAGAATCTTATTCTGCTGTAAAAAATAGACAGCAGCAACTAAAAAGAACAGCATTAACCCCTCAAAATGTAGGTTCCCAGTCAGTTCAATAATAACTAGTGGGTTTAGAAAGTAATAGGCTATGTTTTTAGTTGGCAATTTTAGAGCCTTCAGTAGTTTCACTCCAAAAATAAAGACCCCGATATCGGCTAAGATAATGATCATTCTCAGACCCACAATACTTCCTAAAATTGATGTGCTGGAAATCAGAGCTGTAATGACAAAAGGAAGTTGATGTACAGGCGGGTAGTTAGAAAAGTGTCTTGCGCTTAGGGGACCCATGCTTTCATACAGTAGTTGTATTTGGGGGAAGAGGGCTTCACCAGAGTTAATGACAGATTTTGGAGTAAACAAATAAGGGTTTAGCCCGTTTAAGACCATTCGTCCGTCCCATATAAAACGGTAAAAATCTTGTGATAAATTCGGAATACTTAATAAGAGCACAAGTCTAAAGAACAGTCCTGCTCCCAGAATTAATGTATTGTTGTTTAGTGTTTTTAATATGTAATAGTAGGCTGCAAAAAGCAAAGCCGCGCAAAGGCTTAGTTTCAAATGTTCGTGCCGCTGTACTGAGTGTAAAAAGTAAAAATAAACAAGAGCCGATTGGATGCAGCTCAAAAAAATGAGGCGTGCGTTTTTGGTGCGGGGTCTTGACATCATGGTCAAGGGTGTTAAGTTTTAGATTTGAGGGAGTTAAAAAACACAAAGCCAAAGCCAACAAACAACATCAAGTGGAATGGGAATAAACCAAAGTCTCCACCTTGATCGCCAACGATAAAAGCACTGTACATACCAAAAGCAAAATACAGCATCAAAAGCCCTTCTAAAACAACATTCAGTGATGGTTTTTTGCGAATATATTTATTATTTTTCCAACTGTCGGTTAGCGAATTTATGTTGAATTTTGGGGTACGAACAAACTCACTTCGTTTGCCAATATGACCTTCAATAACAGCGATAGAATTGTGTAAAGAGAAGCCCATTGCGATGGAAAAAAATGTAAAAAACAGTACAATATATTGTACAAAACTCTTTAGAGAAGTACCGTGTGTCTTTTTGTACATATACCAATAACATATAAAAAATATGAGCGTACTAATAACAAAGAAACTCATCACATAAAAATAAGCTTTCAAGTGAGCATATTCATTTTTGATGTACAACATAGGGATGCTTAGAATACCTACGATGAGTACATTCAAAAACATCGTACTGTTGAGCAAGTGCAACATGCCGTGGATTTTCGTTTTTAGAGATAAGTTTTTGCTGGAAAATACACGCCCAATCATTTTTCTAAAATTTTCAGCGCCCCCTTTGTTCCAGCGAAATTGTTGTGATCGTGCGGCACTGATCACCACAGGCAGTTCGGCGGGGGTTTCTACATGCTCTAAATATTTGAATTTCCAATTTTTCAATTGCGCACGATAGCTTAAATCTAAATCTTCGGTCAGGGTGTCGCCTTCCCAGTTACCGGCATCAATAATACATTCCTTACGCCAGATTCCTGCCGTCCCATTAAAGTTTATAAAGTGGCCTTTTGTATTTCGCCCTACTTGTTCTAAAGTGAAATGTGCATCGAGTGCAAATGCTTGCACTCTTGTAAGTACAGAATAGTCCCTATTGATGTGTCCCCAACGTGTTTGAACAACACCTATTTTATCATTTTTGAAGTAGGGAATAGTACGCTTTAGCCAATCAGATTTTGGGAGAAAATCGGCGTCAAAAATAGCTATATATTCACCTTTTGCCACAGTTAGACCCTCCTTTAGTGCTCCTGCTTTAAAGCCTGTTCTATTTTCCCTTCTTATATGTTGAATATTAAACCCCTTATCTTGTAGACGTTTTATTTGTTCTGATGTAGTTTCGATTGATTCATCTGTGGAGTCGTCCAAGACTTGAATCTCAAGTTTATGACTTGGATACTCTAATTTGACAATGTTGTCCAAAAGGCGTTCCATGACATACATCTCGTTGTATACTGGAAGCTGAATAGTAACAAATGGCACTTGATCTGGATTAGATAAATCGAATTTTTCTTCCTGGGAGCTGGACTTAGGGGCGCCTAAGTAGTTGAACAGCAGGTTCAATTGGGCAAGCGCATACATGAATATTAGGATGAGCGCTGTTGAATATACAACAATGATGATAGACTCTAAGAGCATTACTTGAAACTGTATTTAAAAATCCATGTTAGGATTTTAATCCCTGCAAATATACTACCTTTTAAAGTACCAGACACTTTAGAAACACCAATTCTATTTCTGTAATGCACAGGAATTTCTAGGTAACTGCACCCCTTTTTAAGTATTTTGAGTTGCATTTCCACTGTCCAACCGTATGTTTTATCCTCCATTTTCAGAGATTTAAGCACTGAATATTTGACTGCTCTAAAGGGGCCAAGGTCCGTAAATTTGGCATTAAAAAACAGCATCATTAAAGTTGTTGCTAGCCAGTTTCCAAAGATTTGTTGCGGTTGCATCGCACCAGCTTCCCGGAGCGAAGACACTCTTGACCCCAATACAAAATCGATATTATCCTTTACAATAGGCGCCACGAGCAGATCAAGTTCTTCGGGATAGTCGCTGTAGTCGCCATCCAGAAAAACAATAATATCTGTTTGTGCTTTTAATTTTTCAATATATTCCAACCCTTTGAGACAAGTATTCCCATATCCTTTATTGGGTTCAAACAGTACTGTTGCTCCAGCTTTTCGTGCCGTTTCTGATGTCATGTCTTCAGAACCATTGTCTACAACTACAATTTCAGCTACACTTTTAGGAATCGCTTTAATCACATGATTGATCGCATTAGCTTCGTTATAGGCAGGAATGATGACTCTAATTTTGGGATTCAAAGTCTTCAGTTTTTTATGTTCAATTCTTTTTGTTGTGCAGGCACAATGTATTCGTCAAAATACCAAGCTGACCATTTTTCTAAACTCAAAAAGAGGCCAATTCCGAGAGTTAAAATAATAACGCTTAGTAATATTAGGTTTTTCTTCTTGCGTCTAGGATCAATAGAACACTGGTTTTGTTTTTTTCTGAATTTGTATACACCATAAATTCCAATGCATAGGGCTAAGATTTTTAAAATCCAGGCTCCAGTACCAGAACCTCCATCTTCTTCATAAAAAAAATCAGCAAATGAAATGGCATAAACGCCACCCATGAGGCCAAACATAAATAGAACAGCGGGAGCTACACAGCATAAAATACCTGCTAGTGCAGCACTTATGGAGTATTTGACGCCCCATTTAATAAGGTTAGGGTCTTTTTTTTGGGTCATAATTTGTAGTTTCAAACGCCAAAGTTACTTAATATGTTTGATATAGTAGTTTTCAAGTTGTTTTGCTGATGCGCCAAAATACCATTTCAGATGGATAATTAAAAAGTGATATTGGAGTTGCCATACCCCGTTGGATTTGTACCGCCGGGCAGAGCTTGTTACCCAATGCGGCAAAACAATAAACTTATGTTGTTTGTATAACTTAGCTATAAAATGATTGTCTTCATAAATTAGATAGCTTTCGTCATAACCATTGAGTTGATTAAATACTTCCTTAGTTACAAATAGACTTTGGTCACCTCCACGGCAAATTTTTAAATTAAAATGTGTGAGCCATCCAGAAATTACAAGCCACCAGTGCTGGGAATCAAATTTCATTTTAAAACACCCTGAACTTGCTCCATTTTCAATGTGTTTGCTTATAATTTTATTGTAATTTTTGGGCGGAAAGGTATCGGCGTGTAGAAAATATAAAATCTTGTATTTTGCTTTTTTTGCCCCCATATTCATTTGCTTAGCACGGCCTTTTTTGGACTTTAAAATGTGTATATCTTTATTTTCTGAAGCAATTTCGGATACAATCTCTACAGATCCATCCCTGCTGCCGCCATCTACGACAATCACCTCTGTAGGAACATCATCGTGTTTATTTTCAATCAAATAATCTAGAAGCCGCTTTATGTTTTGTGCTTCGTTAAAGACAGGAATTATGACACTAAGACTATTCATTTAGGGACCAGTCGTAGTTTAAAAAATTGATTTTGGCATCCAAATCTATTTTAGTTGTACTGTAGCGGTTTAGGAATTTTATAAACGCTTTGTTTTTTGGAAAATCTGCAGCAAACCATTTAAAAATCTTTGACAGCTTTACCACTTTTTTACTGATGCTGTTTTTTTCTTGATCATTGATGAATTCCTTTGTTGCGTTCTCAAGCACAAGATCTAAATTTGAAGCTTTAAATGCGCTGTTTTGTAGTTTGGGACAGGATTTTGACGCACATACAATTGCAAAGTGGATTCGGGGTTCGTTCATTTTGCGCAATATTTCATGTTCGATTGTGTCTAAAGACAGTTTTTTGCCCTCAACCACAATCAATTTTTTAGACCAAGGCCGCCAAATGTTTTTTATGCTTTTCAGCGGATATACTTCAATGATAAGTTGTATTGTAAGGGCATTATATGCATTTATCCAATAGGCTAAAATTTCATTTTTAGTCCATAATTTACTAGGGGCGTTTAGACTTAAAAAGGTGATATAATCATTAAGTGCTTTGTGGTCTTTTTGAAAGGCTTTATAATCTACGGCTCCATTTGGAGAAACGTTTTTCTTGAGCAGAGTAGTCCACTGCTGGTGGTTTATGTTTTGTGAAAATCCAAACAAGACATTTATGTAGATAAAAATGATAATACTCAATTTCATTTTACTGATTTAGCAACACCCACCACCGTCGTAGTGAAAGGTTGATTTACTTATAAAAATATCTTTCTGGTTTAATTTTTTGAGCGCTTTAGCAGTTTTATCACAAATAGCCAAAGGTTGATTTTTGAGGAGTATATGACCTGCTTTATCGTCGAAATAATCATCGCTCCCAAAATAAATAGCAGCTTTGCCAGTAAAGACGCATGGCCCATCGCTAGGCATGGGGTCTTTTATAGCTGCAACTTCAATAGACTCTATATAAATAATTTCGTCGGTATTATAGTGTTTTGGGTCTAATATCCGATAGGGTTTTCGTGCTCTTATTTCAATTGTACCAAACCCTGCGTCGGTGAGCATGCGTACATAATCATTAATGGGAATACTACCACTTAGGCATAATGCACGTAGTTGTTCGTTTTCGCGAAGTTCATCGCTCATGGGCTGTTCGCAGGTTGGATCGCTCATGACCAAGCGGCCATGAGGTTTAAGCACACGAAACATTTCTGCAATTGCTTTTTTCAATTCTTCAGTTTTAAAGATATTGAATAGACAGTTTTGAGCCGCAACATCAATACTGTTGCTGTCCACGGGAAGTTCTAGTGCATTTCCTTTTTCAAGGCGTACAAAATCTTTTTTAAACCATGGATTGAGGGCTTCTGCTTCAGTGAAGTTTTGTGCCGAGGCTTCAAGCATTTCATCAACAACATCAACGCCAATAACGCCATTTTTTTGCCTACTGAAATAAGCAAACTGCAAAAGTTCCATACCTCCACCCACACCAACGTACAAAATTTTTGGGTTATTGGTCAAATCCCGCGCATGAACTGTACTTCCACAGCCATAGTTCATTTCTTGCATGATTTTGGGAATCTTCAGCCCCGGTAATTCCCAAATCGGATTGGTTGTACAACACAGGCCAACATCTGGCTTTAGTGCTGCGGCTTTATAAACATTGTGTGTAGTTTCTAAGTAGCTCATTTAGAGTGTTTTAATTAGTTCTTTAAATAAAATAATCATTTTGGGCTCAGCCAAAGCAGCCATATCCATAATATCTTGAATGTCTACTGGCCTGAGATGATTTGGATCGCATTCATCAGTAATTACTGAAACAGCAACAACTTTAATGCCTAAATGATTGGCAACAATGACTTCGGGAACTGTGCTCATCCCCACAGCATCCGTACCAATGAGTTTCAACATTCTGTATTCTGCACGTGTTTCGAGTTGGGGGCCATAGACACTAGTATACACACCACTGTGCAGCTTAATTCCTTCTTTTTGAGCTATAGATTTTAAGCGCTCATTCATTTTTTGATCATAAGGTGCACTCATGTCAACAAAGCGTTCACCGAGTAGTTCAACTCCTTTAAAGGCTAGGGGAGAGCCCCCTTGTAAATTTATGTGGTCATCAACGAGCATAAGCTCACTTTTTTTAAAATTAAGATTGATGGCACCAGAGGCATTTGAAACCAAAAGCTTTGCCACACCAAGTGCTTTCATGATGCGTACAGGATAGGTAACATCTTGCAAAGAGTAGCCTTCATATAAATGGAAGCGCCCTTGCATTACGATTGTTGTTTTGCCTTCAATTTTTCCAAAAATGAGTTTGCCTTTATGAAATTCTACTGTTGCTGTAGGAAAGTTGGGAATGTGGTTGTAGCTGACTTCGCTTATGATCTCGACCTCCTTGATGAGTTGACCAAGGCCAGTACCAAGTATAATGCCAATTTCAGGAGATTCGAATCCCTTATCTTTTAGGTAAGTAACCGTTTCGTTGATGAGTTTAACCATAAATATTTAATTGTTTTAGAAGTTGAGGTTCTTTTTTGAGATCTTCAAAATGATCAATATCGTTGAGCGGTTCTAGCAAGCTGATGTTGAATTTTTTTAAATCCTTTAAACTGTTTTCTAAAACCGTACTGCTGCCCCATTTTTTGTGTTTAAATAGTTCTGGAATCATAAAATTTAGGCCCAATAAATAATACCCTCCGTCCTTGGCCGGTCCAATAACTACATCTTTTTTTGAGAGTTGAGCAAAAGCAGTTGTGATGTGTTCTGTTTTTAGACTGTAAACGTCACTTCCGACAATGACTACCTGTTTGTAACCCAAGCTGAATGCTTGTTCAAAAGCAGCGGACATTTTATCACCCAAGTCGCCTTCTGCTTGCTTTTTTTTCTTGCACTCTAGTAATGTCCAGGGGTCTTTATCTTCAACGTATTGAGAATAAAATACAATTTTGTCTGCTGTGCTTTTTGCAGCAATTTTTGCGGTGTGTTTGGTTAAGATTTTATAAGTCTCGAGCGCTGCTTCATCGCCAATAGCTTTGGCTAATCGCGTTTTTACGCGTCCCAACTCTGGATTGCGTACAAATATAATAATCAGTTGATTACTCATAAACTTTTTTTCCTTTCGAGAGGTATACACCCCATTTTTTTGAAAAGACATGCACTTTATCTGTTGTCTTTTTATTATCGTCATAGACTGCATACCCTTTGTTTACCCAGTCGAAAATACCACCATATAAGTTATATACTGAAGTATAGCCGTTCGCGATTAGTTTTTCTGCTATTTTTCCAGATCGAACCCCAACAGAGCAATATACAATTAGGGTTGTGTTTTTATCTGATATTAGATCCTTCATCTGGTTTAAATCAAAATTCTTATAGCCAATATGCAATGCATTTTCAATTCTACTTACTTGGTATTCCTGTTTTTCCCTTGCATCCAAAACTACGCTAGTCGTTTGAACTTTGTACAAGTATTTGGCAGAGATAAACGGGGCTTTAAAGTTGTAACCAGCCATGAGTTCATCAATACTTTTTTGTCCATAAGTACTCCAGCTTAATGTCATAAAGAATAAAATTAGGATTTTCATTTTCTTTTTAATTAGTCACACTGCCTTGGCAACTACTTCCAGCTCCTGCAGTACAGCCGTAGCAGTGTTGCGAAATTTGAATATTGCGTTTATTCAACAGGGCCTCATCAAAATCTTTAATATGCACTACAGCCCCCTTAAGTTTCAAATTCAGCATCTGATTAAAGTCACAATCATACAAATACCCATCCCAGCTTACAGATATTGTATTTTTGCACATCACATTTTGTACAGCACTGGGATTGAAGGCCTCTACTAGTGTAAGCATGTAGTCTTCATAATTCTCTGACGCCAAAAGGTAATCTAAGAAGCGGCTAATAGGCAAATTTGTAATCGCAAAAAGGGTATTGAATTTTATGCCAAATTCGTCTTGAAGTTCTTTTTTAAACTCAAGCTCCAAGCTTTTTTGATCTGCGGGTAAAAATGCGCCCGATGGGTTGTAGACAAGGTCTAATTTTAGTTTCGAATCGCTTTGAGCATAACCCGCACTATTGAGTTTTTTTAAGGCTTCAATAGATTTGTTGAAAACACCATCCCCCCTTTGCTTATCTGTTTTGTCTTTGGTCCAGTGCGGCATAGATGAGACCACGTGAATATTGTGTTTTTTAAAAAATGCTGGTAAATCGTTATAATTTTTATTGGCCATAATGATGGTTAGGTTTGAGCGTACAATAAAGTCGTTCACTCCTATTTTACTAGCTTCTTCAACGAACCATCTAAAATTTGGATTCATTTCAGGTGCACCTCCAGTAAGGTCTAAGGTGTGTACATTCGATTTTTTCAGTACATCTAGACATTGCATCATGGTGGCTTTGGACATGATTTCTTTTCGATCCGGTCCGGCATCAACATGACAATGCGCACAGACCTGGTTACACATATAGCCTAGGTTGATTTGTAAAATTTCAATGGTATTGGGCTGCAGAGGAAATTCATTTACAGTTTTTAGGGATTCAACAAATGTTGGTAGTTCGTTGTTGTCAAAGATTCCATTGGATAAAATTTCCAACTGTCGTTCTGTATTTGCCAGTTCGTTTTGCCGCTGTTTCAACGATTTTTTCAACATATCTACATAGAAAGTTTATTGTACTTATTCATCATTTGCACCCCGTGAACAAGTGTTGCGCCACTTTCTATAGCAGCACCTGCATGTACAGCTTCCATCATTTCTTCTTTTGTGATTCCGCGCTCTAAACCGTCTTTAGTATAGGCATCGATACAATATGGGCATTTCACAACATGTGCTACTGCTAAGGCAATAAGGGATTTTTCACGTGCACTTAGTGCACCTTCTTCAAATACTTTTCCATAATAGTCAAAAAACTTTTGGCCGAGTTCTTCGTTCCATTGGGAGATGTTTTTAAATTTTTTTAGGTCTGCTGGGTCATAATAGGTTTTGTTCATGAATTTGAATTTTTATGTTATTTATCCCTAAAGCTAATTATTAATTTTTGTTTTTTAAACTTTAAAAACTAAAAAATATAAAATAAACTATACAAGGGCTATACAGTAGCTCGGGTTTATTTTTTTTGAACATTGATTAGACTGTATAAATGTTTAATTAATATTCTTAAATTATAAGCACAACTAAATAAACAAGCAGTTTTAAAACGGTTAGTTTTTTTACATTATAATGTATCAAAATTGTAGTGGTGTTAATGATTATGATCAGCACACAAATAATTAATTTTGTTTTGTTGTGAATTTTTGTTTTATGTTTTAAAAATTAAAAATATTAAAGCCAAAACAGTGCATCTTCTATCAATTTTGAAGTTTTGTTTACCTAGTTATAGCAGAGCATAAAAGCAACAAACTAATTAGATTCGTCTAATTTGACTAACCAACTTAACTTGAAAAGGCATCTTTAGGGATGTCTTTTTTTTGTTTTTACTTATTTTAATTTTCTTTAAACAACTTAATTAATAACACTAAATTTGTTGAGTTTTTATGCTTAAAGTATGTCTTTTTTTAGCGCTGCAACTGCAAGAGATGTACAACTAGTGTATGAGCATATATATTGTATGGTTTTAGTAGTGCTTAATTATTTTAGAGTTTAATCTTATTCTTTCTAAATTTAAAAAAAAAACACACAAATGAAAAAAATTACATTATTGTTTGGCCTTGTTAGTATAATCTCATTTGGGCAAACCAACGTAGATTTTGAACCAGCAGGCGCAGGGGCGTCATGGACTTGGATTGTTGATGACAACGGAACCAATCCTCCGGCATTAGAAATAGTTGCTAATCCTAATGCATCGGGCATAAATACCTCGGCCACAGTTGCAAAATTTATAGCCACAGAAGGAGGACAGCCTTGGGCGCTCACGTACACTGATAATATCGGGAGTTTTACATTTTCAGAAAACAACAATATTGTTAAAATCAAAGTCCGCAAAGATATTCCCACTATAGTAGGGGTTAAATTTGAAGATACTTATGAGACACATTTAGCTACACAAGTTGAAGTGTCTAATACACTAGTTAACGGCGACTGGGAAGAATTAACATTTGATTTTAGTATAGCCATTGGTAAGACCTACAACAGGATGGTTATTATCCCCGATTTTTATGATCGTTCTGTGGATACCACAATTTATTTTGATGATATTTCATTTAATGCTGGGGGTAATGTGCCCAACTATAACTTAGAAGATATTGATTTTGAAACCCCCGGTTTTGGTGCAGATTGGGTATGGACGGTGCACAACAACAACACTAATCCAGCATTGGAATTTGTCCCTAACCCCAATACAAGCGTAATCAACAGTACGTCAACGGTAGCTAAATTTACTTCATCAAGATTTGGTGCGGCTTGGGCGTTGACCTTTACCGACTATATTGGTTCATTTACATTTAATCAAAGCAACAAAATTGTAACCTTGATGGTCAACAAATCAGTAATCTCAAATGTAGGCATTAAGTTTGAGGTAGCAGGGACTGGAACTCATGTTCAGCTTGTAAAACCCAACACAGTTACCAATGGCAATTGGGAACAATTGACCTTTGATTTCAGTGATCAAATTGGTAATACTTACAACAGATTGGTTATTATCCCAGATTTTACATTTCCGAATGATGAGCGTACTCAAGATAATGTGAGTTATTTTGATCAGCTTTCATTTGGCAGCACTGCAGGTTTTAACGACAACCTATATAATGCTGTTAAAATGTTCCCCAACCCTGCTAAGGATTTCGTTCAGTTTTCTAAAAACTCAAATGAGCAGTTAGCTATTGAAATTTTTGATGTCCTTGGAAAGTCTTTAATGAAAGTTAAAAATGTTCAAGATGAAGTCAATATTTCAAGCTTAGGTTCTGGTGTGTATTTTGTACAGATGACTCTCGGGACAAAAGCCACCACAAAAAAATTAGTAGTAAATTAATAGTATTCCTACTCACCAATTAAAATTAAAAGGCATCATATGGTGCCTTTTTTTTGTGCTTATAATCTATCGCTATAATAAAGCGCTCTAATTTGTTTTTTTAATAAGTTTTAGAGCTTTTCTTACTTGTTCCAATGGCATCTTACAAGTGCCATTTACGCATACATAAATTAACGTCCTGTTTTCAATAAACTTATTAGTTAATAATGGCAAATTATTTTCAAATGTAGCACCAGCAACAATAGTATTTGGGATATAATTAGCACGGAGCTCTTTCAATTTGTTCTTGGCTTCTTTACCACTTATCGCAACTTCATAGAAAGGTGTTGCAAAGTTTAAGTATAGTTCCAACCAGTTGGTGTATGCAATCGGAGAGTTATTTATATCTTTATTTATATTACTTAGCATTTGTTTAGAAAGATCAGTATATGATTTATCATAATAATAGTGTCCTAACTTGAAAAGGTTGTTGGCTTGTATTGAATTTGATGAGGGTATGACATTATCAAAGACTTCTGTTTTGCGTGCAATCAAATTTTTGACATCATTTGATGTGAAATAGAACATACTATTTTCATTATTTAAAAAATGTTTTATGGAATAGTCCATTAGTTTTTTTGATAAATCGAGCCAAGATTGATCCAAGGTCGCTTGATATACATCGATATAAGCGCTTATGAGTAGTGCATAATCTTCAGCAAATCCTTTAATAGAACTAACGCCATCTTTGTAACTATGCAATAATTGTCCGTTGGATTGAAGTTGCTTTTGCTTTAAAAATTGAGCATTCTTGAGTGCTATTTTGAGGTATTTTTTCCCCCCTAAAGTACTGTAGGCATCCAGATAGGCTTTAATCATCAGCGCATTCCATGAAGTTAAAGACTTGGTGTCTAAACGCGGAAGATTTCGTTTGTTACGCCGATTGGAAAGTGATTTTTTCCATTGTCTTAATTTTGAGTGAAGAACTTCAACACTAATGCTTTTTTCTTGCGCAAATTCTTTATCAGATTTAGTTTTATATAAAATATAGCGCCCTTCTTCCCAAAGACCAATATTATTTATATTGTAATATTCTCTAAAAAGCTCATAATCAGTATCCAGTATAGTTTTGAGTTCGTCGATAGTCCAAGTGTAATAAACACCTTCTTCGAGCTTTCCTTCGATATTTTTACTGTCTGCATCTATGGATGAATAAAACGCGCCTTCTTTGGAAGTCATTTCTTTTGCAACAAAATCCAAAGTTTCTTCAATTATGATTTTGTAATTTTCATTTTTTGTGAGCTTGTGTGCCTGTGCGTAAACACTCACCAATTGAGCATTATCGTACAACATTTTCTCGAAGTGGGGAACATGCCATTTTTCGTCGACCGAATATCTAGAAAATCCACCTGCAATTTGATCATAAAGACCCCCGTTTGCCATTTTATCAAGTGTATTCAAAACATAATCCATGAGCTTTCGATCTTCAAACTGAACGGCGTATCTTAGCGCAAAGCTGAGGTGGTTTGGCATTGGAAATTTGGGGGCATTTTTTAGTCCACCTAAATCTAGATCTAGACTTATTTTTAAGTTTGAGACAATTTGTTTTAATGTATCTTTTTCAAATTCAGTATTTTTTTTGCTAACTTCAATCAAATCCGCTTTTTGTAGACCATCGGTAAGCTTTTCGGCGTATGAAATTACACGCTCAGGGTTAATTTCAAATAAAGAAGATGTCTGCTTCAATACTTGCATCCACTCTTCTTTGTTGAAATATGTACCCCCAAATATTGGACGTCCATCGGGAAGTGCAATCACATTGAGAGGCCACCCAGCACTTCCGGTCATTAATGTAACGGCATTTACATATATTTGATCAACATCTGGTCGTTCTTCGCGGTCTACTTTGATGTTTATAAAACGCTCATTCATTAGTTTTGCTACGCTATCATTTTCAAAACTTTCTTCCTCCATAACATGACACCAGTGGCATGCAGAGTAACCTATAGAAATAACGACTAGTTTATTTTGCTTTTGCGCTAGTTCCATTGTTTCATTGTTCCATGCATACCATTCAACGGGATTATAAGCATGTTGTAATAAATAGGGGCTAGTTTCATTAATTAACGAATTTGTCTTTATGTTTTTATGATTTGTAGATTTCATATTTTGTTTGCAACTAAGACCCGTGATGAAAATGATTGAAAGAAGAATATGTTTAGTCATTTATCAAGTTGTTTGAATGAACTAATTTACTATTTTTATGTGGTTCAATAAAAAAAGCGTGTTTATAAATAATAAACACGCTTTACTTTTTTTAAAAAACTTCTAAACTATCTTTTGATTAGTTTAACTGTCCTTGTTCCATTTACTGCTTGAATTCTTGCGAAGTAAATTCCAGTACCCAATGAGGATGCATCGATTGATGCTCTAGTACCATTTGGAGTCATAGTCATAACTTCTTTTCCTAGGATATCAAATAACGAAACTTTATTAATTTCTGTATTACCAGAAATATTCCAGTTTGTATTCGATGGATTAGGTGAAACGTTAAATTTCAAAGCACTTAAATCACTTGTACTTGCTGTAGCATCTCTATAAAAATAAACGTTATCATAATAAATGTTAGTTCGTGGTCCTCCCCATGTTACAGGGATTATCCATTTAAGTTGAGAAAAATTAACGCCAGTATAAGTAGATAAATCAATATCAATTGAATGCCACTGATCAACAGGTAGAGCACCTCCACCAGGGACTTCAATTTCTTGATTTGACCCGTCTAATCCTTCAAATTTAATTTTAAACGGACTAGGAGTTAAGTCACTAGAAGTGTAAAAGTCAATGTGTAACATTGTCATGTCACTAACATCAAAGCCTTGAGTTTCGTTTCCAATTCCATGAATAGCATGATTTGAAGCTCTTCTTATCAAAGAGTTACCGTCTTGTGTAGTTATTTCTCCATCAATTGTAGCATAATCACCAAAAGGATTGAATTCCACATTATCTTCGTCAGTATATGAGTTGTCACTGCCACCGTACATAGAAATTACATCCCATTCATTTCTAGCTAAGGGTGCTGTTGGTCCTGAATTAGGAGTAAAATCAACTACTGGTGGAACCCCAAGAACACCTCTTATGTTATCATAGTAAAGAGTTTTTTCTGCGCAACTACCATTGTCGGTACAAGTCCACGCGCCAGCACCAGAACCTGAGTCATTTGCATTCCATAGGTTGAATAAATATATTTTATTATAAGCTCCTGCTGGAGTAGGTTGATTATCTTGGGTTTGGCCATCGGAGAAATCAAACTCTACTGTTTCCCAACCTGTACCTCCATGTATTCCATCTGCGGCTGAATCTGCTACAGCAACTCCGGTTGTTGTATCTATACCACCAGTTACTCTTATCAGTACATCAATTGGTTCAGTAGAATAAACGTCTATGGACATTGTATTTGTAACCGTTGGTGTCAAATCAACATATTTATCTTGAAGTGTCAATTCTGCTTGTTGCCATGCAACTCCTGCAGCATCGGTAATAAATCTCAGTGTGTTGCCATTGACGCCCGTAGGGTCAGGTACAATTTCTGCTGTTGCAGTAGTACCATCCGTATTTGCCAAGCTTATTATTGGTGCTGTAGCTCCATCAAAATCCTCTAAAATTTCTGTTTCTGCAGCTTCACAAGGAGCACATGATGATCCTCCACAATCCACTCCCGTTTCATCTCCATTTTGAAGTCCGTCAGAACATGAGATAATTGCACTACCGGCAGTAGCATTTATGTTATCTACATAAATAGTAAAATTTGTTGGTAAATTCCAGTCAGCATTAACGCCACTTGTCCCACTTTGGTTTCCAGCCCAGTTTGGGAAGAAAGAAACCTTTCGGTATTCTCCATTAGCAATACCTAAATTGTCTACAGATGAGTCGTAAGTAAAAACTAATGTTTGCCAACCGTTACCTGAAACATAGCTTTGTTGAGCTCCTGAAGTTGTTGCGCCTCCTCCATCTACATCTTCTACTTTAAGCATCATGTTAAAGTCTTGAGTTGCATAAACATCAACTGAGATAGTGTTGTCACTTGATAAATCGGCTCTGTTTGTTTGGAGTAGTAAATCCGCTTGTTGCCAAGATTCACCTGCAGCGGATGAAATAATTTCGGCAACTTGATTGTTCGCGTCTAATGGGTCAGCTGTCACGCTGACTCCGCCAAGACCATTTGCAGTGCCCCAGCTTGGTACACCTCCATACTGAGCGTAGTTGCCATCAAAATCTTCTAATGTGCTTTGGGTGAAACCAAAAGCAAAAAACATTGAAGATAGTAATAATGTAATTTTCCTCATTTTAATTTATTTAAAAGTTTAATGAACAAAGAAATCGTTTTAGTTAATCAATTGCAATAATAATAACACTACAAAAACTATACAAAATTATATTTTAAACAAAGTATCTAATCTTAATTACAAAATATTAGTTTCTAAGTAAGCTTAGTATTCAAAAAATAATTCATCATTAAATATCAAACTAAATTTATTTTATTTTGTTGAATAATTTTAATTTTTCATTGTTATTGGAGATAACAAACATTTTTTTATTGCCAGATTTTATTTCTCCTAAGTGCCGACTATCATAAGGGACATAAAAACCACTTTTACGAGCTGGGATGACTTCGTATTTACCATTTTTTGACCCAAGAAGAACAATTCCATGCCCAGCATCGTAACGGGTTGTCTCTACTTCAACACCATAATGATTACCTACAGCGATAATGTCATTTATACCATCGTTGTTAACGTCTCTTATTAAAGAAGATTTTATTGGAGAAACCTGAGCAGCATTTGGTAGTTTTTGTTTTATCAATTTATTGTTTTCATTAATTAGAACAATACTTTCAAAATTTTTAATTTCATATTTCACAGATCCTTCGACTTTATCATCAGGCAAAATATCTAATAAATTTGAGCTTGCAAAGCTGTGATAATCACCAAATTTTTCTGCTACATATGGCATTTGTTGGCTTGTACATTCTCTTCCACGGACAGGAACATAATCATCTTTATAAAACTTTGCTAGTACAATGTCATTTGTTCCATTGTTATCAAAATCATTAGTATATACTTTGAAAGGATGCTCCTCAGTTGCCTTAAATTTATTGTTTTTTCCTAAATTTCCGATCACATAATCATCATCACCATCACCATCCAGGTCTCCTGCGGAAATTGACCACCAAATTCCTCGGCTATCATTTAAGCCATACTCAGCTGATTTATCCAAGTATTTACCATTAAAAGTCAAAAGGATTTTTATATCCATCCATTCTCCAACTATTATTAAGTCTGTATTTTTATCATTATTAATATCTGTAAACACAGCATCTGTAACCATTCCTATATTTTCAAGTGCAGGAACTTTAGCTTTCTTAAATACACCATTTTCATTTATTAGTAAGTAGCTTGTAGCAGGGAATGTATATTTACTTGAAATAAGTCTGGTCCCAATAAACAAATCTAAGTCTCCATCATTGTCAATATCAGCAGATTTTACACATTGGCTACTTTCTCTAATAATAGGTAATGCGTTTTTACTTTTAGTAAAATCTCCATTACCATTGTTGATATACAATCTATCAGCTAGAGAACTATCTCCAGTTTTAAACTCATTTCCTCCGCTAGCTACAAATAAATCTACATTTCCATCACCATTGGCATCAAAAAACAAACACCCAAGATCTTCAGACCCCTTATCGGAGTTCCATGGCTGGGTTTCATTTTTATTAAATTTTCCAGTTTTAGTTTGTAAGTACAAAGTTCCCGATTGGTTTTTTGCACCCCCAACAAATAAGTCATCTAATTGATCACCATTTACATCAGCAATTGCAAAAAACGGTCCATTTTGAGATAATCTGTGAGGTAATAATATCTGCTCTTCCCAATCATCGAATTCATTTTCCTTGTGTAAGTAATCTATCCCTAAATTATTTGGATCAATGTTCTGAAAAAAAGTATTTGAATTGTCTTTTTCTTTTGTGTAATATTTAGCGTCTCTAATGTCAACTTTAATTTTTTGGTTAACACTGATTTTATTTAATTTATTTAACTTCCCGTTTGGCCAGATTACCTCAACTTCATCTATTAAAGTGTCTTTGCCCAATCCGAAAAACAGAGTAGGAGTGACCGAAGACAAGAAGCCTCTAGTCAGTGTTTGTTCAACCATTTGAGTCTTGCCATTATGTCGAATAATTACCTTTGCTCCAATACCAAATTTATTTTCTCTCTCTCCTTTTACTTCTATTTTTAAAAAATTACCAGTTGATTTATTTTCATAAACAAAAGCACTAGCATCAATGTTGTTAGTTATTACATCCAAATCTCCATCATTATCTAAGTCACTGTAAGCCATTCCGTTAGAAAAACTTGGTTTGTCAAATCCCCATTCTTTGGCTACTTTTTTAAAATTAAAATCTCCATTGTTTTTAAAAACGTAATTAGATACAGGTTGAGATGGAGTTTCTTTACTTAATTTATATAAAGTTTCTGCTGTTGCATTTTTACTAAGTATTGAGACTTTATTTCTGTAATCATTGTTGTCAACGTCTTTTTTTATTCCATTTGAAACAATTACGTCTTTTAAACCATCATTGTCTAAATCTACCAATAGACTTGCCCAACTCCAATCCGTGTAAGCTAAGCCTGCCATGTTACTAATATCTGAAAACGTTCCCATACCTGAGTTCACTTGAAGCGCATTAGCCATATATTGATAATGAGCACCCGCATCAACCATTTTATTAAATGCTTCCGTGCTCATTGATGCCATATTAGTTTTAGACCTGTAGTGATCTTCAGGGGTCATATCCGTAGTAATCAAATCGATAAGGCCATCATTATTAATGTCACCCGTATCAGATCCCATACTGAGTTGAGTTATATGTTTTAATTTTTCATTTATTACATTGGTGAATGTTCCATCGCCATTATTGTAATACATAAAATCAGGTTCTGCATAATCATTTGCTACATACAAATCTACCCAACCATCGTTATTGAAATCTGTTGCATTTACACTTAGGCCATAGGCAACGTCTCTTGTAATACCTACTTCATCCGAAACATCTTTAAACTTTCCATTATCATTTCTGTATAATCGATCTTTGAAATACTTATATTGATTTGGTGGAATTTTATTTATAAGTAATAGCTTTTTATCAGCTAGTTGGTTAACTTGATACATGTCTAGATCACCATCGTTATCCATGTCAAAAAATACGGCTTGAGTTGAAAAGCCCATATCTCCTAAGCCATATTTTATGGCAGATTCAGTAAATGTAAAGTTTTGATTATTGATGTAAAGCTGGTTTCTTCTGTCTGAAGGATTTTCTGAATTTCCATTTCTACTAACATAAATATCCAAATACCCATCAGCATTGATATCTACCATTGTTACACCCCATGTCCATCCAGAGTTAATTGCAATTTTTGATTTTTTTGTTACGTCTTCGAATTCAAATCCCCCTTTGTTTTTGTAAAGACAATCTGAAACTTGATTTCCACCAAAAAATATGTCATCAAGACCGTCATTGTCTAAATCTCCAATTGCTACTCCAGAACCAACATAAATTTGGCTGTAGTAATAATGATTAAAGTATGTTGACTCATTTATAGAGTTGTTGAAGCTTATTCCAGTTTTTTCTTCATTAAGTAATTCAAATCCCCCTTTAATTGTCTCAGGATAAATATTTCGCTCATTATTGTTATCGCAATTAAATAGAATAACTACAATTCCAAAAAGTTGTAAAAATCGCTTGAACATATTTTTGTGTTTTAAATTTTAATCGCCAACAAATATACACAATTTCAAAACTTTTAATCAGGGTGAGTTGTCACGATTAGGGCGTCATTTTTTTGGACCAGCAAACTTTTATTTATTTAAATTATTAAAAATTTAGCTTTTATCTAAAGAAATTAAAAACTCTACCAAATTTTGCTTTCTTTCTAAGCTTAATTTTTTTCTCAATCTATATCTTGCAAGTTCTACACTTCTGGTTTCAATATTTAATAGTTGTGAAATTTCTTTAGAGCTCATATTCATCCTTAGCAAAGCTGCAAGTTTAATTTCTCTGGGAGAAAGACGAATATTAAGTGAATAGAGTTTTTCTAAGTAATTCCCATGTACTTGATCGAAGTGATGAGCAAATTCATCCCAATTGTCATTTTTAGTAACCTCGCTATCGATTGTTTTTAATAATCTTTGTAATTGTATTTTTGAATTTCCTTCTTTAAGGGTAGATTCGATTTTATCTTGAATGTTTAAAATAAACTCTTTGTTTTTCAATAGTTGCATTGTTATTGAAGTTAACTGTTCATTTTTCAGCTTTAGTTCAGATTTTAATTTTTCTGAGTTTAGTTTATCAAGTTCCTCTTCTTTTATTTTTAATTCTTTTTCAATTTCTTCTGCAACTGTTGTATATCGCTTACTCTGTATTACCGGGATAAGTATAAATAATAATAACCCTATACTAAAGTAGCCAATCTTTGCAGATTTTGAGGCATACCATGGGGCTTTGAATGTAAAATCTAGTCTAGACGAAATACTTTCTTCGCCATAGATATTCCTAGCTTTAACTTCAAATTTATAATTTCCATATGGGAGATGGTCATAGCCCTTAGAGTTGTTTGATGACCATTGAGACCAACTTTTATCCAAAGGTAAAAGTCTATAACTGTATTTTAAATCTTCAAATCCATCAAAATAGGGTGATGAATAATTTATTTTTATTATTTCTTCTGAGTTTAGTTTTATGCCTTTAGCATAGTCAGGGTTAATCTTTTTTACAGAGTCATTATTCTCAAATATTTCAATTTCTCTAATTAATGTTGAAAAGTTATCATTTCTCTTGTGTAATTTGGATGGACTGAAATGTATGAAACCTTCTTTTGCCCCAATAATGATATTTTCTTCGTCTATGGTTGTTATTTTCGGAAGGTCATCATTAATAAGCTTATTTATGTGTTTGAATATTCCAGTTTCTTTGGAGAACTCTCCAAAGTTTTTTTCTTTCAAAAGACCAATCTCTTTATTTTGTATGTAATAAATTGTATTTTTTTTATCACTTTCCAAAGCACTTACATGCTCCTTTCCCAATATTTTATTAAACACTTTGTTTGGTTTGAATTTCATCAAACCTGGGTCATAATCAAATATGCCATTTTCAGATGTAAATACAAGTTTATCATTAAGGTTGTATGCACTAATTAAAATATTTGATGGGAATCCATTTTCTAATCCAAAATGTTTTACGCGGTTTTTCAGTTTATAATTATCGTCAATGTCAATTTTATAAGCTCCTTTATAGCCATGAGTCATCCATAAAGTTGAATCATTTTGGTAATGAATAATTCTAGAAGATTCACTCAGGTTTGGTATTTCCCCAATATTTCTCCATTCATTATTTTTCTTTTCAAAAAAGCGAATTCCTTGGTAGTCTCCTCCAATAATTAAATTAGGGTCTTTTGTTTTGATAAATTTCCAGCTTCCAATATCATGAAACTTATTAAGTTTTAAGTTTTTAATTTCATGAGCTCCATTATGACTGTTTAGAAAAATAGAGTTGTTAATTTGAGAAAAATTATAAACTTGTCCTTCGCTGCCATTTAAAAAGCTGAAGCTATAATTTTTTGTTATTGAGTTTTTTTGTGTAAAAACTCCATTACTAGTTCCAAGATAAATTCTGTCATTATATTTATGAGCTGCATATCCAGTTCCTAAAACTCCAACTTCTTCATTTATTAGAGCAAAAGGGAGGCTCATTTTTAAATAATCAATTCCATTGTTAAGTGCTAGCCATAAATTATTAAAATTATCCTGATAGATAGCTTTAACAGTCGAATTAGATAATCCACTATTCTTTGTATAGTGATTTTTGATAACTAAATTTTTGTCTAATATGAATAAACCTTTATTTTGAGTTCCAACTGCAAAATCTCCATTGCTTAATTTTAAAACGTGATTAAGTGTTCCAAATTTACTTGAATACTTTTTGTAAGGAGTCTCAAGGTTTTGTTCTTTGAATATGTCACCGTCGTTACAAAAATAAATTCTTTCATTTTCGATGCTAAATATAGAAGTTAAATCCGGAATTTCTTTTGTGTTTCTAATAAGTCTAAATTTATTATTTATATATTTATAAATTCCCTTATTGTAGATGTGCGTATAAAGAGTGTCATTAATGTTAAATGAATTCAGAACATAGCCTGGAACATTTAGTTTTCTTACTTTACCTTTTTCAAAAAGCAATAAGTCATTATCGGCATTGAAAAATATCTCGTCATTAATTTTTAAAATCTTCCACACTTCAGTTATGGATTTATTTTCACTTATAATTTTATTATTTAGACTAGTGTATTTAAATCCGTTAATGGATTTGGTGAAATACCCTATTTGATTTTGTCCACCAACAAAGATTTTATTTGATTTATCTATTTTAATAGCTCTAATTCTTGTTGAAAGAGGAACTGTTAGCTGGTTCCAGTTTTCTCCGTCAAACTCCAATACACCATCATTGTTTGCTACATAAAGAATTCCATTTTTATCTTGATCGAATTCCCAGTTTTGAATCCCAGCATTGTAATTGTTTTGATCGAAATGTGACCTAAGTGGGATTTTATTTAATTTGAAGGGTTGTTCAGTTTGTGCAAGGATATTGAAACATGTAATTATTAAAATTGATAAAATTTTATGCCTTAGATTGGTTTGCATGAGTTTTTAATAATTACACGTGTGATATATAAAAAACAAAATTAAGAATATAAATTTTATAATAGAAAGTTTTTGATGAGTTATTTATTTATTTTATGAGAGTTTTTGATGAGTTATTTTTAAGATTTTAGAATTATATTTTTAAACTTAAACCATAATTATTTGTTAAATTCGTAATCGTTAATTTATATCTCAAACGATTGAAATTTTTAATATGAAAAAATCTTTACTATTTACATTGTTGTTTTTCTTGAATTTGTCTTTTTCACAGGATGAGGTGGTTCATATAGATTTTGACGACAACGGTCCTGCTGTTACTTTCGAAAGTTGGAATAATTCTAGTACATTCACTCTAACTGCAAACCCTATACAGGATGAAATAAATGCCTCACAAAACGTGGGACAATTTACTGCAGGTGCAGATGATGGTGGTAACTTTGATTCTAACATAGGTATTGGTGTTACTAACCCTACTACTGTGTTTACTTCTCCCTTTGATTTAACTTCTCTAAGTTATTTTAAAATGAAAGTTTTTGCTCTTGAGGAGGTTACTGTAACTTTTCACATAGAGAATTCTCCTGATTGGGGTAACTACCACGAAGTTTCTGCTTCTATTGGCCCTGATCAACTAAACCAATGGGTTGAACTAACTTTCGATTTTGCAGGAATTACTAACATTTTCATGAATAATATTGTTATTAAGGTTAGTGGAACTGATTGGTTTGTAGGAGATTATTTGTTTTTTGATGATATCACTGGTCCTGAACTATATACCTCACCAGCATTTATTTATACCCCTGAAGACGGTTCAAATGAAATCTCTGTTGGAGCTATCATGAATATTGAAACAAATGATAATTTTTATGATCCAGGTGCTGTTACTATTACCGATTTTTCAAATAAAGTAGGACTGAGAGTTGGTGATGAAAATGGTGAAGATGTTCCATTTCAAGCTACTATTTCAAATGATAGTAAGATTACTATTACACCTGACAATGATTTGGATTATTTGACTACATACTGGTTTGGTGCAATTGACAATACAATGTATCATTCTAATGGTTCATCTGTTAGTGGAGTTGGTGCTAGTTTTACAACCAAGGAGCCTGTTTCTGGCGACATCAATTTAATGATAGTTGATTATGAAACACCTGAAACTAGTATTCCTTTTGAATCTTGGGGTTCTGCTGGATTTGAACAGACTCCAAATCCAGCTCCTGACGACATAAATTCTTCGTCAAACGTAGGTCAATTCACCCATCCTGGCGGTGAGTGGTCCTCAACAATTGAAACTTCTCCAGAATTAGATGTAATTGATTTTGCAGAAACTCCGTATTGGAATGTCAAAGTTTGGGCAGATAAAGCAATTAATATTGTATTCAAACTTCAAAACAATGTCAACTGGGGGGAAAACACAGAATTTACTTATTCTCTTTCTGAAGATGAAACTAACCAGTGGGTTCAATTATCATTTAATTTTTCAGGAGTTACTGCTAACAATTACAACAGAATTCAAATGTGGTTCGATGGCAACATTGAAGGAGGCTCTGAAGCTGGAGATGTTTATTATTTTGATGATATTGAAAAAAGTAGTGTTCCTCCACCTGCTGTAGTAGTTTTCACACCTGAGACTGGATCTTCTGATATTATTCAATATTCTCAGTTAAGTATAACTTCAAATTTTGCATTTGTTAATATTGATGGAACAGATATCGAAAACCCAGTTTCTGTTCTTGAGTTAAAAGAAAATAATAGTTCTGGAGCATCAGTACCTTTTTATGCCACTATATCTGAAAATAACAACACCTTTACTATTGTTCCAGTAGAAGTATTATCTACAGGAGGTACATATTGGTTTGGAGTTCAAGATGGTGCAGTTAAATTTGATGAAAATCAACAATCTGTTAGTGGAATTAACTCGACATTTACTGTAACTTCAAATCCAATGCCTAATATGGAAGTTTATGAAGATTTTGATGGTAATTCCCAGTGTTTAGTTGTTGAAAGTTTAGGAGATCCTGCAGGTTTATATAATTTAACTGCTTTAGATCCATCTGGAGCTGCAAACACAGTTATTGAATGGACAAAAGGGTCAAGTTGGAGTGGATGGGAAAGAGTTCATTTTCAATTGAATGCACCTTTTGATGGAACTCTTGATGATGTATTTTCTTTTAGAGTTTTTTCACCGGTCACTACAGGGATTAGATTTAAATTAGCTGATGCTACGGATGACTGGGAACAAACTGGTAATTATGAGTCAGGTTCTGAGAATTTTCCTGATCCATTGATTGTTGTTGAAAATCAGTGGCAAACATTTTACTTAAATATTTCTGATTTAGCTGATGGTGTCAATTTTGACCATATATTTATATTCATCGGCCGTGGCGATGGTGAACCTGGAGTTGGATCTACATTTTTCATTGATGATTTGATGGGGCCTGCACTACAAGGATCAGCTTCCACAAGTGATTTTGAATCGAATGATGTAGTTTTGTACCCAAATCCTGCTAAAGACATAATTCATATGAAAAATGTTTCAGCTGATACGTTGATTAAAATATATAATATTAATGGTAGACTAATAAAAGAAACAAATGTAATTTCTAATTCGATTTCAATTTCAGATTTAAACAGAGGTTTTTATTTTGTTGAAATCAATGGACAAATAAAGAAATTAATTAAAAACTAAAAATTAACTACAGCAATTAGATAATACATATTTTTAATTACTAACCAACCAATCTTAAATAGTAATGTATTTATATAACAAATATTTGAAATCATTTTTAACCTTTTTGGTACTTCTTTTTAGTATAACTGTTTTTAGTCAAGTAGCTATAGTTAAAGGTACAGTTGTAGACGAAACAGGAATGCCTTTGCTTGGAGCTACTGTAATTGTAGAGGGGACAGCGAACGGGGTAACCACAGATTTTGATGGAAACTTTTTGATTAATATTAAAAAAGATAATGCAGTTTTAGTGTTTTCCTACATTGGATTTGAGACACAAAAAGTTATCCTGGCAGAACAATCAGTTGTTAATGTAATCATGAAAGAGGATTTAAATTCTTTAGAAGAGGTTCAGGTTGTAGCTTTTTCAAAACAGAAAAAAAGCTCTGTAATTGGTTCAGTTTCAACCATTAATACATCAGATCTAAAATTGCCGTCTACAAACCTAACATCGTCATTTGCCGGCCAAATTGCTGGTATGATTTCATATCAAAGATCTGGGGAACCTGGTCAAGATAACGCTGAGTTTTTTATACGAGGTGTGACTACATTTGGATATAAAAATGATCCTCTTATACTTTTGGATGGTTTACAAATTACGACTTCTGATCTTGCAAGAATTGAACCTGATAACGTGGCCTCTTTTTCAATAATGAAAGACGCAACTGCAACATCTCTTTATGGCGCAAGAGGTGCTAATGGTGTAATTTTAGTTACTACTAAAGAAGGTAAAGTTGGTAAAGCAAAAATTTCAGTTCGGTATGAATCTTCTTTTTCCAGTCCATCAAAAGTGAATGAATTTTTAGGTGCTGTAGATTACATGAAGCTTTATAACAAAGCTTTAAGAGCTCGAGATCAATCTGCTCCATTATTATACTCAATTCAACAAATTTACGGAACCGAAAATGGTGGTGATCCTAATATTTATCCTGATGTAGATTGGTTCGACGAATTATTTAATGATTATGCTCAAAATCATAGGGTTAATTTAAATATCTCAGGGGGTGGTGATGTTGCTCAATACTATTTAGCATTGTCGCATATAAATGAATCAGGGCTTTTAAAAGTAGAACCTCTCAATAATTTTAACAACAATATTAATATAAAGCGATCTAACTTAAGAGCAAATATTAATGTAAATCTTTCTAAAACGACTAAAATTGCTACAAAATATTATTCACTATTTGAAAGATATAATGGACCAACAACCAGTGCAAATGATATCTTTGGTATGGTTGTTCAAGCTAACCCTGCAAATTTCCCAAAAGTATATTCCCCAGATGAAAACACTATGAATTTTAATCACTCTTTATTTGGAAATAAAGGAAACGGAGGATTTCCTAACCCCTACGCAGAAATGGTTAAGGGTTATAAGGATAGGTTCTCAAATACAACTTTAGCTCAATTTTCGGTTGAACAAAACCTTGATGCAATTACTGAGGGACTAAGACTAAGAGGTATGGCCTCAGTGAGAACTTATCTTTCTAATGAAAACTCTAGAAGTTTTACCCCATTTTATTATGGCCTTTCTGAAATTCAAACCGATGAGGGTGTCGACTACTCATTGTATAATATTCAAGAAGGAACAGAATATTTAAATGCTCCATCTGTATCTAATGCAGGTAACAGTAACTTCTATTATGAATTAGTTGGTGAATATAATAGAGAGTTTAATGATAAACATGAATTTGGTGGATTACTAGTAGCAAATTTTACTGAAGCATTGAACACCATTGGTGGTGGCAACACATCATTTTCCACTCTTCCATCTAGAAACATGGGTGTTTCAGGGCGTTTCACTTATAATTATGGAAATAGATATTACACAGAATTTAATTTTGGATACAATGGTTCTGAAAAATTTTCTGAAGAAAACAGATTTGGTTTCTTTCCTTCATTTGGTCTAGGATACATAGTTTCAAATGAGACATGGTTTGAAGAGAAATTTCCATCAATAAATTTATTGAAATTGAAATATACATATGGATTAGTTGGAAATGATGGTATTTCAGCACCAAGTGATAGATTTTTTTATCTATCAGATGTAAATCTTAACAATGGTGGGACAGGATACGCTTGGGGAGCTGATTACAATAATTATTATAATGGATATTTTGTTAATAGGTATGACAATGATAACGTTACATGGGAAGTAGCTGAAAAATCTAATTATGGTTTAGAATTTGGGCTTTTTAATAAAATGACATTACTTGTAGATTACTTCCAAGAGCACAGGAAAAATATTTATATGCAACGGGATTACATTCCAGAAACTATGGGATTAACTACTACAATAAGTAGTAATGTTGGAGAGGTGAAATCTAGTGGTATAGATTTATCAATTGATTATAATCATGTTTTTTCGTCTGGTTTATATGTTTCTGGAAGAGGTAATTTCACTTATGCAACAAACGAAATTTTAGTTAATGGAGAACCAGAATACCAAAATCAAAATTTAAGTCGAATTGGCCATCCTATAAATCAACAGTGGGGTTACATTGCAGAAAGACTATTTATTGATCAAGAGGATATTAACAATTCACCAGAGCAATTTAATGGTTTTTCATCAAACAATGCTTACATGCCTGGGGATATAAAGTATAAAGATGTAAACAGTGATGGTGCAATAAATGAATTGGATATGGTGCCAATAGGGAAACCATATGTTCCAGAAATTGTATATGGTTTTGGTTTTTCTGCTGGATACAAAAACTTTGACTTTTCCATGTTCATGCAAGGAGTTGCAAGAACATCGTTCTTTATTCAACCAGAAAACATTTCACCTTTTGTAAATGAAAGAAATGCATTGAGTATAATTGCAAATAATTATTGGTCTGAAAACAATCCTGATCCAAACGCTTTTTGGCCTAGGTTATCAACCAATACGGTTGAAAATAATGAAAAACCTTCAACATGGTGGTTAAGAGATGGAGATTTTCTTAGATTAAAAAGTATTGAATTTGGATATACTATACCTGAAAAATTTGGAAACTTCTTTTCTGATGTTTCCGCCAGAATTTATTTCACAGGATTAAACCTTTTATATTTTTCAAAGTTTGATTTATGGGATCCTGAAATGGCTGGGAATGGATTAGGTTATCCTCCACAAAGAGTTTTTAATGTTGGTTTACAAGTTAAATTTTAAGATATGAAAAAGAGTATTTTAATTAGAAATGTATTGTTATTATTCTTTACATTAATAACATTTAGTTGTGAGGATTATCTGGATATTGTTCCAGAAAGAACACAGGAAATAAGCTTACTTTTCAATAGGCGAGAATCAGCATTCAATGCTTTGGCCAATTGCTACAGTTATCTGCCAAAGAATGATGATATTTACGCTAGTTTTGTTGTTGCATCAGACGAAGTGACAACTCCTATCCAAAAAGAGCCTAATGCTATCAAATTAATGAAAGGAGAACAATCTGTTTCAAATCCAAAGATGAGTTTTTGGTCAGGTTATTCTGGAGGTGCTTACCAAGGATCAATTTGGGAAGCTATTAGAAGTTGTAATATCCTAATTGATAATATAGATTTGGTTATTGATATGCAGCAACAAGAAAAGAACGAGTGGAAAGCAGAAGCGAAATTTCTAAAAGCTTATTATCATTTCTTGTTGCTAACATATTATGGTCCAATTCCTATAGTTGATGTTAATATTCCAATATCAGCTGATGATTCACAGGTTAGAATAGAAAGAGAGCCATTTGATGATGTTGTAAGTTATATTGTTGATACTATAGATGAATCAATACTTAATTTGCCTTTACGTGTAACCGGAAGTAATGATCTTGGTCGAGTGGATCAAGTAATAGCTAAGGCAATTAAGTCCAGAGTTCTATTGTATAGTGCCAGTCCTTTATTTAATGGAAATTCTGAATTTTATTCTGGATTCACTAACAATGACGGAGAAAATTTATTTAATTTAAATTACGATGTTCAAAAATGGCAATTGGCTGTTGATGCTACAGAAGAAGCAATTATCGCGGCAACCGGTCAAGGGGTTTCATTATATCAATACACAGGAGATATCCCAACATTTGATGAAACAAATTACATAAATCCTTTTATAAAGACTCAATATGATTGCAGATATTTAGTAACTGATCCATGGAATTCGGAATTAATTTGGGGGAACTCTAGTCCTGTTAACAGCTGGTGGAGATTACAATCTGGATCACTTATGAAAAACCCCACTGCATCATCAGGTGAAGCTGCCTGGCAATGGATAGCTCCGACTATGCGAATGGCTGAATTATTTTACACAAAAAATGGATTGCCAATTGAAAACGATTTATCATTTGATTACAACAATAGGTATGATGTAACTCCAATTTCATTTATTAATCGCTATGTAGCTCAATACGGACAAAGCACAGCAAAACTTAACCTTGATCGCGAGCCAAGGTTCTATTCTTCACTTACATTTGACAGAGGTCTTAATAGGAGTTGGGGTGAGCTATGGAATCTTAAGATGCGAAAAGGTGAGAGTCATGGAAGAAATGCAAATACTGGGGACTACCTTATTACAGGCTATGGGTTAAAAAAAATCGTTCACCCTGATTCTGAGGGAGACACATATGACAAACTTATACGTTATCCTTTTCCTATTATAAGATTAAGTGAATTGTATCTTAACCTTGCGGAAGCATTGAATGAATTAAATGGACCTAGTCAACTAGTATATGATGCAATAAATGTGGTTAGAGATCGTGCAGGAGTTCCAAATGTTCAAGATAGTTGGAGTGACTCAAGTCTAACATCTGAACCAGGCAAACATACTGAGCAACATGGTCTTAGAGAGATTATTAGACAAGAACGACTTATTGAACTTTGTTTTGAAGGTCATAGGTATAATGATATACGCAGATGGAAACTTGGTCTTGAATACTTTTCTACTGCAGTTAAAGGGTGGTCAGTTGATGAAGATAATCAATCTGATTTTTATAATGTAATTGATGTAGGTTTGAGAGCTTTTAATTCGCCAAGAGATTATTTACACCCAATAAGCTTTAATGAGCTGAATATTAATCCAAACTTAGTCCAAAACCCTGGTTGGTAAAATTTATAAAGAAAATAGAATTATGAAAAAATTACTTTTATTAACGATTTTAATTTTTACAATAGGTTCTTGTTCTAAACGAGATGATGGTGATACTACACGACCTTCAGTTTTAACTGTTGATAGTGTTACACCAACTAACGGAGGTGGGATTATTTCTTACACACTTCCCAATGACAACGATATCCTATATGTAAGAGCAGATTATACAAACTCTAATGGTGTGGATGTCAGTAGAGCATCTAGTAGCTATAATAATTCAATTGAAATTGATGGCTTGAATCAAACAACAGCTTTGATAATAACTCTTTACGTTGTTGATGAAAATTACAATCAATCTGCACCCATATATGTTGAACTGGTGCCACTGGAGTCATTCATATATTTAGTTCAAGAGAGTATTGAAGTTAATACGGATTTAGGTGGATTCAGAATAACTTGGGAAAATATTCAATCAAAAACTGTTTATGTATTTGTTCATATTGATAATGGTGTAGAAGAAGAGATTAGAATACTTTCATCCAATAACTCTAGTGAATCAATAGCTGTAAGAGGTCTGCCATCTGAGGAAATATCTATTTCAACACGTATTGAAGATTTTGATGAAAATTCAACCACTCTTGAAGAAAAAGGAACATTAACTCCACTTTTTGAGCAAGTTATTGATAAATCAACGTGGACTTTGGTTTCTTCTCAGTCAGTGAATGGAAATGCTTGGGAAGGTGCTTCAGCTAATTTTTGGGATGATGTGATTGATACTACAAACAATAATTCTGATAATAGTTATTTTATGATATGGCGAGATCTTAACGGAGGATCACTTGATTGGCCTTTAGATTTAGTTATTGATCTTAATAAAAACGTAAAAATAACACGATTCACAGTGTGGCAGCGTGCTTTTTGGTATAATGGTCCTTCAGATGTACCCTATTATTTTCAAGAAGAAAATATGAAGAGTTTTAATCTTTACGCCAGTAACGATGCTCAAGTTTGGGAAGAATTAGGTCAGTTTGATATTGGTGATCCTAGAGATTCAGAAGGAAATATTCCACAATCTGCTCTTGACTCCGCCGCCAATGGTCATGAGTTTGAACTTGATGAAGTTTCTGAGACATTTAGATATTTAAAATTTAGAGTTACATCAAATTATGGTAGTGAAGCCTATGTCAACGGTTCAGAAATTACCATGTACGGATTAGACAACTTATAGTAAATAACTTTTATGAGAAATCTATTTGTTCTATTTCTAATATTTAACCTTTCAAATGCTCAGATGTTAACTACATCTGATTCTCAAATTATTGATGACAATAATCAACCAATTCTTCTTCGAGGAATTGGATTGGGAGGTTGGATGTTGCAAGAAGGTTATATGATGAACTCAAACGGTGCCGCTGATACTCAATACGAATTTAAAGAAAATTTAATTCAATTAATAGGTGCAGAACAAACCCAGATTTTTTATGATAATTGGTTAGATAATTTCGTTACAGAAACAGATATTGAAGATCTTGCAAATCAAGGATACAATAGTGTTCGTTTAGCTATGCATTATAATTTATTTACCCTTCCAATTCAAGATGAACCTGTAGAGGGTGAAAATACATGGCTGGATAAAGGATTTGAAATGGTTGATGATCTATTGGATTGGTGTGAAGCTAATCAAATGTATTTAATTCTTGATTTACATGCTGCTCCTGGTGGGCAGGGTTATGATTCTGGTATCTCTGACTACAATCCAGATCTTCCTTCTTTGTGGGAAAGTGAATTCAATAAAAGTAAAACAGTTGCTCTATGGGGTGAGTTAGCTAATAGGTATAAAGATGAACCTTGGATCGGTGGTTATGATTTGATAAATGAAGTGAATTGGAATTTGGGCACATATGAATTAAGAAATCTATACATTCAAATAACTGATGCGATAAGAGCTGTTGATAACAATCATATTATATTTATCGAAGGTAATTGGTTTGCAAATGATTTTACAGGACTAACACCTCCATGGGATGATAACTTAGTTTATAGTTTTCATAAGTACTGGTCCTACAATAACGATAATTCGCTAGATTGGGTTTTAGGAATTAGAGATCAATATAATGTTCCTTTGTGGTGTGGTGAAACAGGAGAAAACTCAAACACATGGTATAGAGATGCATTTAAATTATATGAAGACAATAATATAGGATGGTCTTCATGGCCATTTAAAAGAATTGAAACTATCGCTGCGCCATATTCGATTTCATCAAATCCAAATTATGAATCAATCATTAATTATTGGAAAGGAGAGGCTTCTGCACCAACTGTTAATGACGCTATTTTGGGGTTAAATCAACTAACTACGGATGTTTTAAGTACAAATACTACTTTCTTTAAAGACGTCATTGATGCCCAGCTAAGGTTGCCGCAGGATTCTTCATTGTTACCTTACAATAACCATCAAATTCCAGGAGTTCTGTATTTATCTGATTATGATATGGGAATTTTAGGAGTTGCTTATAATGATGATGATTTTGTTAACTACAGTTTGGAAACTGATGAATTTCAAGCTTGGAACTCAGGCTGGAAATATAGAAATGATGGTGTTGATATTCAAACAAACAATGATTCTTTTAACTCAAATGGATATCATATTTCATATGTTAATGATGGCGAATGGATGAAGTACACTGTAGATATTTCTGAAACAGGTTTTTATGACCTTAATATTAGATATGCTTCTGTTCAAGCTGGTGGTAAAATAAAGCTTTATTGTGACGATATTGACATTACGCAACTAATTTCAATTTATAATAGTGGAGGGTGGTCAAATTTTGTTAACGGTTTTTATAATGGTGTTTATCTTGAAGCCGGTTCACATGTTCTGAAGCTTCAAATTGTTGGAGATGATGAATTTAATTTAAGCAGTATTGAATTTTTGAATTCCTCTCAAAATACTCCAGATTTATCTCCTATTGGCGCAAATGTTTTAGAAGACGAAAAGACAATTCGATTAGTTCTTAATCATCCAATTATCGAAGCTCAAGAAATATCAATCAATGATTTTAATGTTAATATTGATGATGTTTCAGTTTCAGTTGAATCAATTGAACTTGATCCCTTAAATAACCGAGCTATCTTGTTTCAAATGACAGAGTTTTTGAATTTTCAACAAAATATTACTATTGATCATGTAGGCGGAGTAATCTATTCATTCTTTGATAACAGCTTATTATCCGAATTTTTAGATTTTCCAGTGACCAATTCTCTTCCTCAAAGAGAACTAATTCCTGGTAAAATTGAGGCTGAAGATTACTATCATCAGTCTGGACTTAGCGTAGAAAATACCCAAGACGTTTTTGGAGGACAAAATATTGGATCTACTGACTCTGGAGATTATTCAGAGTATCTGGTTTTAGTTGAGCAAACTGGTATATATGATTTAGATATAAGATATGCTTCTAGTTTTCAGGAGGGAATTTTACAATTAGAAATGGTTGGAAATGATACGACTCAAAGCTTGGGGTGGTTTCCTATTCCGATCACAGGAGATTGGCAAAATTGGTACACCCTCTCTAACGAAATTGAACTCTCAGAAGGGTCATATACTTTAAAAATGACCGTTTTACAGCCAGGTTTTAATATTAATTGGTTAGACTTTAATTATTCAGATCAAAACTTAAGTATCAACGATTTATCAAATGATTCATTTATTATTTCTTACCCAAATCCAACCAACAGCATATTACATTTGAATTTACCATCAAACAAGATTATAAATTCTGTGATTATTTTTGATGTTAATGGGCGTAAAATTTTTCATCAAAACTTAAAAGATAATAAATCCTCACATGACTTAAATTTATCTAATTTTTCATCCGGTATGTATATAATTCGTATTCGTTCAGGATCTGAATTATATCATAGTAAAATTTTTAAAAAATAGTACCAATCAACAATTCATTCAATGCGATTAAATCATTTTTCAACCTGTTTAATATTATGTATTACTCTTATACAATTTAATTCCTGCAAAGATATTCTATCTCCTTCTTCAGATATTTGGGAAGTTGATTTTTTTGATGATTTTAAAAAATTTGATACTAATAATTGGCAAGATCAGAGAATATGGGTAAATGATGAAACTCATTGCTATGTTCCGGATAATGAATTTAATACACGTGAGGTTAGCAATGGTACTCTAAAGTTAAGAGTGGTAAACATTGGTGAAAAACGTCCATGTGATAATTTTGATAAGCAAGGAAAACAACACCCTGACACTGAATATGTAGCTGGTCGTATAGCATCTAAAAATCGCAAAGAATTTATTAAAGGGAAGTGGACTGCACGATTAAGATTAAAAGATAATGGTGAAGCTAGTATGTTTCCAGCTTGGTGGTTACTTGGGTCTCAAAATAACGAGCCCCCAGTCCAAGAAGCAGATGAATATATATGTTGGCCAACTACCGGATCAGGTGAAATTGATATTTTTGAGCATCATGGTGATCATCAAAAAGATCATTTTACAACAGGGGCTATTAAAAATCTTGGGGAGTGTGACAAAGCCGATTGGTGGAGTTTAAGAAAAGGTTTTGATTCAACTTTAAATGAATATCATGAGTACTCTGTTGAATGGGAAGAATCAGATTTAGTATACAGACTTGATGGAGATGAAATATATAGAAATGAAAAGTTAGGGGATAATTATCCTGAACCAATGTTTGCGATTTTAAATTTTGCGAAAATTACTGACTCACCAATGAAAGGTGAATGGGTTATGGAAGTGGATTGGGTTAAACACGAATATAGAAAATAATCTATCTAAATATTTTTATGATAACTAATCAGCAATATATATTTTTACAGAGTTTCTTAATATTATTTTCAATATGTTTATTTGGTCAAAATTCTGTTGCAAGAGCTTTTGATAGTGATATATCTAAAAAGAACATTAAACTTTACACAACAGCTAAGGATACAAATTTACGGCTGACTAGATTAGAAGATCACTTTTTTTCAAATCTTGTTCAGCCATTGGAAACAGAAGTTGCAATTTTTATAAATCCAAAAAAGACATTTCAAAAGTTTTTGGGAATAGGAGGCGCCATAACAGATGCGTCATCTGAGGTTTTCTCAAAAATCAGTAAAAAAAACCAAGAGAAATTGCTCACAGCATACTATAGTGAGGAAGGTATAGGTTATAATATTATTAGGACAAGTATTCACAGCAGTGACTTTGGATTAGGTAGTTACACCTACATTAAGGACGGGGACTCAGAGTTAAAATCTTTTTCAATTGAAAAAGATTTAAAAAAACGTATTCCAATGATTAAAAAAGCACAAGCTATTATTGGAAAGAACTTAGTATTCTACGCGAGTCCATGGAGCCCCCCTGCATTTATGAAAACAAACAAAAACATGTTGAGAGGAGGAAAGTTATTGCCAGAGTTTCGCCAAGCTTGGGCTAATTATTATGTAAAATTTATCAACGCTTATGAAAATGAAGGAATACCTGTTTGGGGATTAACTATTCAAAATGAGCCTATGGCTTCTCAGCGATGGGAGTCATGTATTTATACAGCTGAAGAGGAAAGAGATTTTTTAAAGAATTTTTTAGGGCCAACTCTTGAAAAAGCCGGATTATCTGATAAAAATATTGTTGTTTGGGATCACAATAGAGATTTAATTTCTAACAGAGCAAATACTATTTTTGAAGATCCAGAGGCTTCAAAGTATGCATGGGGGATAGGTTTTCATTGGTATGAAACTTGGACTGGCAGTTTACCAAATTATGATAATCTGAAAAATATAAAAGATTCTTTCCCAGCCAAAAATTTATTGTTCACTGAAGGTTGTCAAGAAGGTTTTAACAATGAACGTTTACACCATTGGCCCAATGCTGAAAGGTATGGTAATTCTATGATTAATGATTTTAATAGTGGTACTGTAGGGTGGACAGATTGGAATATCTTATTAGACGAGAAAGGCGGACCAAATCATGTTCAAAACTTTTGCTTTGCACCGGTTCATGCTGACACCAAAACAGACACTTTGATTTTTACTCCAACATATTACTATATTGGCCATTTTTCTAAGTTTATAAAGCCTGGCGCTTTACGTATAAGTACGACTACTAGTAGAACAACTATTGAAAGTACTTCATTCCAAAATAACGATGGAACTATTGTAACTGTTGTAATGAATCCAAATGACAAAAAAATTACATATAAATTAGTTGTTGGGGATTTAGAAAGTAAATTCGACATAGAGCCTAGAGCTATGCAAACAATTATTTATTAATCTAATTTATGATGAAAAGACATATTTTTTTTATAGCCTTTATTGTCTCGCTGGGTGGATTTTTATTTGGATTTGACGCTGGAATTATTTCAGGTGTCATGTCTTATGCTGGCCCTGAATTTAATTTGACTGAAATACAGTCTGGATGGGTTGTTAGCTCCCCATCATTTGCTGCGATGTTTGCAATGCTTTTTTCTGGACGTTTTAGTGATTTTATTGGTAGAAAACCCCTTTTAATAATTGTTGCTTTACTTTATGCAATATCAGCTTTATTATCGGCCTTTGCAATTACTTACGTTATGCTTTATGTAGCTAGAATAATTGGTGGTCTTGCTTTTGGAGCAGCTTTAGTATTAGCTCCTATTTATATAGCAGAAATAGCTACTGCCAAGGACAGGGGTAAATTAGTAACTCTACAACAATTGAATATTGTTTTTGGTTTTTTTGCAGCTTTTTTGAGTAATTATTTTTTTAACATGTACAATAACACAGATGCTTCTTTTTTAAGCGATCAAACTGTTTGGAGATGGATGTTAGGTGTTGAGTTTTTTCCTGCTATTATTTATTTTATTTTCTTATTTTTTATACCTAAAAGTCCACGTTGGCTTTTTTTAAATGGATATTCAGAAAAATCTTTTAATGTTTTATTTAAAATACATGGTGAAAAAGTTGGTCAAAAAGAAATACTTTCCTTAAAAAAGGGTGTAATTTCTGAAAAAAATAAAAGTAAGATTAATTATAAAGATTTAATTAATAATTCATTTAGGTTTGTATTTATAGTCGGCTTAACTATAGGTGTGCTTCAGCAAATTACTGGAATTAATGCTGTTTATTTTTATGCTACATCAATTTTTAAGCAAATTGGTATAGGTACTGATGCGTCATTTTCATCTGGAGTTTTGTTAAGTAGTGTATCTGTTATCTTTACTTTTATTGCAATTTATTTGATTGATAGAATGGGGCGTCGCCCTTTATTGTTAATTGGTACAGCAGGAATTGCTCTTAGCTTATTATTATGTTCATTTGGTTTTAGCCAAGCTACATACAAATTAGAGCGATCAGACCTCTCTAATCTTAGCTTTTCAAATTCAAATAAATTAGAATCAATTACAAGCAAAACTTATTATAGCGACGTTAATTTTAAAAAAGATGTTAAGAGAATTTTAGGGAATCAAATATACAGTAAAAATGATGGTGAAATATTAGAGATGGCTACTAATATAAATGCGAAATTAGTGTTAACGGGTATTTTGGTATTTATAGCTTGTTTTGCTTTTTCATTAGGTCCAGTTATGTGGGTGTTGTTATCTGAGTTATTTCCATTAAAATTTAAGGGTGTAGCAATTGGAATAATTTCGTTTATTAATTCCCTTGTAAGCTCGTTAGTTCAGCTTATTTTTCCTTGGGAACTTTCCACCCTAGGTAATGCATTTACTTTTTTCATATTTGGTATAATTGCTGTTTTTGGCTTTTTCATATTATTGAAAATATTGCCTGAAACTAAGGGGAAGTCGCTAGAAGAATTAGAGTCCATATTGGTTAATTAGTAGCCATAATATTTCAGACTACAGCTAATCAGATAACTAAAGGAATATCTAATGATTTAAGTTTTAATAATTTATACTTTTTAGTAAACTTTAAAAACTGCTCTTTTCCTTCAACTTTTAGCTTAAAATTTGAAGAAAACATCCAACCAAGTCAACATAATTTTTAGGCTACATATACATTCCACAGCTAACCCTCCAAACAGAAAACCATCTTAAAATCAATAGGGGGGTATGGTTTTTTGGTCTTTAGCTGGAATTTTTGGCGTTTTTTCTTAATGGTTGTCAAAAAAGAACCGCAAAACCTTTTATTAAGAAGGAGATGCGGTTTTATAAGTACTCAAGGTGGGAATCGAACCCACACTTCCGAAGAAACTGGATTTTGAATCCAGCGCGTCTACCAATTCCGCCACTTGAGCTAAAATTTGGATTGCAAATCTATAAAATTTATTCTTTATTCAAATACAAAATAGTTGGTTTTATGCTTTTACAGTTCAAATAAATTCATAAATTTGCCACTCGATAAAAATAAACATCGTAAATCATTCAAAAACAGCACAATAAAATGTCCAAGCCCGCCTTACAGCCCAAAATTTTCGCCTGCACCAACTCCAAGGTACTTGGAGAACGCATAGCCAAAGCTTTTGGCGAAGATCTAGGGAATGTGATTACTTCGACGTATAGCGATGGTGAATTTCAGCCCTCATACGAGGAATCCATTCGTGGGACACGAATTTTTGTGATTGCCTCAACAAATCCAGGACCAGAAAATTTAATGGAACTTTTGTTGATGTTAGATGCCGCAAAACGTGCGTCTGCACGACACATCACAGCGGTAATTCCGTATTTTGGATGGGCCCGTCAGGACCGAAAAGATAAACCAAGAGTGCCAATTGCAGCCAAACTAGTCGCCAAAATGCTCGAAACAGCTGGCGCTACCCGTATCATTACAATGGATTTGCATGCTGATCAAATACAAGGCTTTTTTGAAAGACCTGTCGATCACCTATTTGCTTCAACTATATTTTTGCCTTATTTAAGGGCCCTGAATTTAGACAATCTAACGATTGCATCCCCTGATATGGGCGGTTCCAAAAGAGCCTATGCCTACTCCAAAGCACTAGATAGCGATGTGGTAATTTGCTATAAGCAACGCGCTAAAGCCAACGTCATTTCACACATGGAGCTTATTGGCGATGTAACTGGAAAAAATGTTGTCCTTGTCGATGATATGGTCGATACGGCCGGAACACTCACCAAGGCTGCAGATCTTATGATCGAACGCGGTGCAAAAAGCGTACGTGCCATTTGTACACACCCTATACTATCGGGTTCAGCATATCAACGTTTGGAAGATTCAAAGCTCGAAGAGCTTATTGTCACAGACTCCATACCAACAACACAAAAAAGCGCCAAAATAAGAGTATTATCATGTGCAGATTTATTTGCAGATGTGATGCATAAAGTGCATCAAAACGAGTCAATTAGCTCAAAATTTATAATGTAAACACTTAAATTAATATAAATGAAATCAATTACAATCAATGGATCGAAAAGAGAAAGCGTGGGCAAAAAAGCAACAAAAGCCTTGCGTAATGCTGGACAGGTTCCTTGCGTATTATACGGAGGAGATCAGCCAGTACATTTCTCAGCAGCAGAATTGGCATTCTCTAAACTTGTATACACACCAAATGCGCATACAGTTGTGATTGCCTTAGGAGACACCACTTTCAATGCTGTACTTCAGGATATTCAATTTCATCCTGTAACAGAAAACATCTTGCACATCGATTTTTATCAACTTTTTGATGATAAAGAAATTGCAATGGATATTCCTGTAGTTTTGACTGGAAATTCTGTTGGCGTACGCGCTGGTGGCGTATTGAGAAGAAACCGTCGAAAACTAAGAATAAAAGCCTTACCAACGAATTTGCCAGATAATATCGTTGTTGATATTTCTAAGCTAAAGATTGGAAATAAAGTATATGTTTCTGAACTTGAAAACGATGGGTTTAAATTTTTGCATACAGACAATACTGTTGTGTGTCAAATCAAACAATCTAGAGTTTCAGTCGACATTGAAGACGAAGAAGACGAAGAAGGAGCAGAAGGAGCAGAAGGAGCAGATGGAGCTGCAGCTGAAGGTGGTGCTGAAGGTGCCGCAACAACAGAGGCCTAAATTTCATCTCCTTTAAATTAAATATAAAAGCATTCTGACGAAATTCAGAATGCTTTTTTTATTTTTACACATGTTCAAGTGGTTATTTAAATTTAAAAAACAGCAACAAGCAACGCATTCAATGGCCAAGAAATTTTTAATAGTAGGTTTGGGAAATATTGGAGCAGATTATGTGCACACGCGCCACAATATCGGATTTAAAGTATTAAACCATTTAGCAAAAATAAATGCATTGGAATTCGAAACCCGAAAATTAGGAACCCTGGCAAGCCACAAATTTAAGGGTCGAACTTTTTTTCTACTCAAGCCTAATACCTTCATGAATTTAAGTGGTAAAGCTGTAAAATATTGGCTTGAAAAAGAAAATATACCACTGGAAAACCTGCTCGTTATTACGGACGATTTAAATCTCCCATTTGGAACACTTCGTCTAAAAACTAAAGGATCTGCAGGTGGGCATAATGGCCTTAAAGATATTCAGGACAAACTCAAAACTACTCAATATAACAGATTGCGTTTTGGAATTAGCGATGATTTTTCGAAAGGAAGACAAGTCGATTATGTTCTTGGAGCATGGTCCGACGAAGAATCATCCAAACTAGACGAACGACTTCAGCGCACATCAGAAGCCATCATCAGTTTTGGTATGGCAGGGGTCAACACCACTATGAATCAATTTAATGGGACATAAAGTTAAGTGTGAATAAACCCCATCCGCATTACTTTTTTTATCTTCGTCATTTAAAGCCACGATACTATTTTGAAAATTAAAACAGCAGCCGATTACAAACGCATTAAAAATTCTGTTGTAACCATCGGAACGTTTGATGGCGTACATGTTGGACATCAAAAAATCATAAATCGCCTTGTTCATATTGCTGAAGCCAATAAGCTTCAGGCGCTAGTACTTACCTTTTTCCCCCATCCACGTATGGTGGTTCAAAAGGATTCAAGCATCAAACTCATAAATACAATTGACGAAAAAGCAGCCCAATTGCAACAACTTGGAGTTGATCATTTGGTGCTCAAAGAATTCACTAATACTTTTTCAAGACTTTCAGCTTTAGAATATGTACGCGATGTCTTAGTCAATAAGCTTAAAGTAAAACACATTATTGTGGGTTACGATCATCATTTTGGTAGAAACCGAACAGCAACAATAGAAGACTTAATTGAATTCGGTAAATTTTACGGATTTGAAGTCACTCAAATTGATGCGCAAGAAGTGGGTGATGTAGCTGTAAGTTCAACCAAAATAAGGGTGGCTTTGCGTGAGGGTAATATGCGAGTTGCAAATGATTTTTTAGGCTACAATTTTATGTTAACGGGGACAGTTGTAAAAGGCAAAGGCTTGGGAGCAAATCTGAGTTTTCCAACTGCAAATATATTTATCGAAGAACCCTATAAGCTTATTCCCAAACAAGGCGTTTATTTGGTGCAATCTAAAATTGAAAATCAACTCGTTTATGGAATGATGAATATTGGGAAAAACCCCACCGTTTCTCAAGACAATAAAACCCATATAGAAGTTCATTTCTTTAATCTCGACGCAAATCTGTACAGTAAAACTTTAAAGATTGAACTTTTGGAACACCTGCGCAGCGAAATCAAATTTCCCAATATTGAAGCGCTGAAAGTACAGTTGGAAAAAGACAAAGCATTGGCTCAAAAACGCATCGATTTATTATTAAAAATCTAATTCACTTTTGATTCAATTGATTAAATTTGTCAAATAAAAGTACGCTACATGTTACAAGTTGCATTCATTAGAGAAAACAAAGCAGAAGTTGTCGAACGTTTATCGAAACGCATTGATCATGCTGGAGATACTGTTGAACAGCTCTTGGCTTTAGACCTTTCTCGTCGAACAACCCAGACACAATTGGACGCCACAGCCGCAGAGCTGAACACACTTTCCAAAGAGATTGGTCAGTTTTTTAAATCGGGGCAAGTCGAAAAAGCAAATTTACTTAAGCAAAAAACCGCAGATCTCAAAGATCAAAAAGTGAAACTCACCGATTCTTTGAACGCTACTGCTGATGAATTGCAACAACTACTGTATCAAATCCCAAACCTTCCGCATGCCTCTGTACCTGTAGGTAACTCTGAAGATGACAACCTAGAAGTGTTTCGAAATGGTTCAGTACCAGAATTGCATAAAAACGCCCAACCCCATTGGGAATTGGCTAAAAAATATGACATCATAGATTTCGAGTTAGGCAATAAGATTGCTGGAGCAGGATTCCCTGTTTACAAAGGAAAAGGAGCTCGTTTACAACGCGCACTTATCAATTATTTTTTAGATAAAAATACCGCAGCCGGATACAATGAAGTACAAGTACCCCATCTTGTAAATGAAGCATCGGGATTAGGTACAGGTCAGCTTCCAGACAAAGAAGGACAAATGTATTATGTCTCTGCAGACGATTTGTACCTTATTCCAACGGGGGAGGTCCCTGCTACAAATATTTTTAGAGGCCAGCTTTTACAAGAAAATGAATTACCCAAGCAACTCACAACATATACCCCTTGTTTCCGAAGAGAAGCGGGGAGTTATGGCGCACATGTACGAGGGTTAAACCGATTGCATCAATTTGATAAAGTTGAAATACTTCGTGTGGAGCATCCAAAAAATTCTTACAATGCGCTCGATGCCATGGTAGAACACGTCAAAGGAATTCTTGAAGAATTAAAATTACCTTACAGAATTTTAAGACTGTGTTCGGGTGATTTGGGCTTCACGTCTGCACTGACTTACGATTTTGAAGTGTTTTCTACAGCTCAGGATCGATGGCTCGAAATCTCTTCTGTGTCGAATTTTGAAACCTTCCAGGCTAACCGCTTAAAATTACGTTTTAAAAACGCTGAGGGGAAAACTCAATTGGCACATACCCTAAACGGTAGTGCATTGGCTTTGCCACGCGTTTTGGCAGGTATACTGGAAAATTATCAAACCGAATTAGGCATCGAAATACCTGAAGTTTTACGCCCCTACACTGGCTTTGATCGAATAGACTAAATCAGTTTCAATTCTTGTCTGTACATTTACTATCTTTACCAAAATGCTGAGATGAAGCCATTTATTTTTTTGTTTTTTGGAATGTTTAATCTGCTTTTGTGTGCCCAAACAGATTTTGATTTGGCCGAAAATTACTATGACCAAGGCGAGTTTGAAAAAGCACTTTTTATCTATCAAAAACTCCATAAGGAAGCACCATCAAATTCAAATTTAGTTTTTAGAATAATTGAAATACAACAAGAATTACAGCATTTTGAAGAATCAAATGCATTCATAAATCATCAACTGAGTCTTAGAAACAATCCACAGATGCTTGTGGAAATGGGCTATAATTTTCATTTACAAAACAAATTAGAACAAGCCAGTGTATACTTTAAAAAAGCCATTGCTACTGCAGAAACTACACCAGCTTACAGTTACTCCATAGCACTTCGATTTGAAGAGCACAGTCTTGTTGATGAGGCCATTGAAGTTTATAAATTAGCAATAAATCAAACCAATAACACGAGTTACGAATATCGCCTTGCGGGCTTGTATGCACAGAAAAAAGATATCCAAAACATGTTTTTGAGTTATTTGAATTTTACTGAAAACAACCCCACTTTTCTTTCTCAAGTATATCGTTTATTCGATGATTATATCTCAGAAAACCCAGATGCTGAATACAACCAAATATTAAGAAAAATCCTTCTGAAGAAACTGCACACCTCGCCATCTATTTTTTGGAGTCAAATGTTGAGTTGGTTGTACACTCAGCAAAAAGATTACCAAAAAGCATTATTGCAAGAAAAGTCCATCTATAGGCGTAACTCAAGCAGTCTTCAAGGGGTAATCAATGTGGGCTTTAGAGCAAAATCAGATCAAGTTTATGAAGTTACTGTTGATGCTTTTAATTTTATTATTCAAAATGCTCAGGACAGCAAACTTACGATTGAAACGCATAGGCAGTTAATCGAACTTGAATTAATCCAGTCTAGCCCCCAGGATTTAAACCAAATTCAGTCAAAGTACAATAACCTATTTGAAATTTACGGCCGGTCCTCAGATACGCTAACACTGCAATTGTCTTATGCTCACTTTTTGGCTTTATATCTTCATAATTACCCTGAGGCAATTAGTTTTTTAAAGACTGCAATCAATACTCAGCTGTCTGCGAATGAGTTGGGGCGCATCAAATTAAAATTGGCTGATGTTCTTATAATCGATGAGCAGTTCAACAAAGCTCTTCTGTATTACGCTCAAGTTTATACCACCCTCAGAAACAGCCCTTTGGCTCAAGAAGCCCGTTTCAAATCTGCAAAGGCAAGCTACTATTCAGGAGATTTTGAATGGGCTGAATCCCAATTAAAGGTTCTAAAATCTTCGACCTCACAGCTTATTGCCAACGATGCACTTGAACTCAAGCTTTTGATTACTGATCACAAATTTGGCGACAGTTTGCAGTCGCCTCTACGCCAATACGCTAAGGCAGACTTGTTGAATCACCAAAATAAAAAAATAGAGGCTATTGAGGTACTCAATAGATTAATCCAAGATCACAGTACCCATGCCATTGTTGATCAGGCTTTATTGTTTCAAGCAAAATTGTTTGAACAAAACAACCAATTCACAAATGCCTCTGAAAATTATCTGAAAATTATCACTGATTTTTCCTCTGAAATTTTAATTGATGATGCCCTTTATGCAATGGCCCAACTACTTCAAACTAAACTCAGTCAAGATGAAAAAGCAATGCCGTATTACGAAAAAATTATATTTAATCACCCGGATAGCATTCATTTTGTAGACTCCAATAAACATTACCGAAGCTTAAGGGATAAATACCAAAAGCAAACAACTATAGATTTATGATCATTTACAATGTTACCATCAACATAGAAGATTCAGTTCATTCTGAATGGCTAAAATGGATGAAAGATCACATTCCTCAAGTGCTTGCCACAGGCTTATTTTCAAAAGCATTATTTACAAAAGTATTGGTTGAGGAAGAGATGGGCGGAACAACTTATTCTGTACAATTCTATGCTTATTCTAGAAGTGCTTTAGTACAGTATAATAAAGAATATGCACAACAGTTGCAAGCCGATGGAATGAAGCGTTTTGGGAATAAAATGCTGGCTTTTCGCACTGAACTTGAATTGGTGGACGAATTTAAAGTAACTAAAGATTGATGAGCGTAAAACCAAAAAAGCATTTAGGGCAACATTTTTTAAATGATGAATCTGTTGCTCAAGGCATAGCGGATACGCTTACGCTCAAAGGCTATGATAATGTATTAGAAATAGGCCCAGGCATGGGTGTTTTGACTAAATACTTATTGGAGAAGCCTACAACAACTTATGTGATTGAAATTGATAAAGAATCGGCTTCTTACCTTCAAGCGCACTACCTACAACTTTCTGACCGCATTATTCAAGAAGATGTATTAAAGTATGATTTCTCTAAAGTTTTTGCTGAAGAATCCTTTGCCATCATTGGAAATTTCCCCTACAATATTTCATCTCAAATCGTATTTAAAATGTTGGAAAACCGATCTCAAATTCCGGAGTTTTCAGGGATGTTTCAAAAGGAAGTTGCACAGCGAATTTGTGATAAGGGCGGAAGTAAGGCCTATGGTATTTTATCGGTTTTAGTACAAGCGTTTTATGATGCAGAATATCTATTTACAGTCCCGCCATCTGTCTTCAATCCGCCGCCAAAAGTAGATTCAGGAGTTCTTCGTCTTACACGAAAACAAAATTTTGAGCTTCCGTGTGGTGAAAAACTATTCTTTTCGGTAGTAAAAAGTGCTTTTCAACAACGCCGTAAAACGCTGAGAAATAGTTTAAAAGGGTTTAATTTGTCGGAAAATTTAAAAGCAAATACTATCTTTGGCAAACGACCAGAACAGTTGTCTGTTGATGCATTCATAGAATTGACAACAGCAATAGAAATGGATCATAAAATTGAATAAGCGTGGAAACGTCTAAAGAGCACATCCCTTTTGAGATTACAGCAGCTTTATTGGCAGCTATTGAATTGGACATCAAAAATAGAAATGATGACCAGCTTCAGGAGCAATTCAATGAGCTGCACTATGCCGACATTGCCGAAATTTTAGACGATTTAACTCTAGATCAAGCCACTTATATCATCAAGTTATTGGATAGTGAAACGACTTCTGACGTACTTGCAGAACTTGAAGAAGACGTTCGTGAGAAAGTACTTCAAAATCTTTCCGTTAAGGAAATTGCTGAGGAAGTTAAGGAATTAGATACCGATGACGCTGCAGATTTACTGTCTGAGTTATCTCCTGAGCGTAAACAAAAAGTTATTGCGCAAATTGACGACAAAGAATTGGTCGCAGACATCAATGAGCTCCTCGAGTATGATGAAAACACTGCAGGTGGTTTGATGGCGAAGGAACTTGTCAAGGTTTATGAAACTTGGACTGTTGCGGGTTGTCTTAGAAAAATTCGTGCCCAAGCCGAAAATGTTAAAAGGGTACATTCTATTTATGTGGTAACCAAAGAAGAAAAACTTATTGGGCGCTTATCTCTAAAAGATTTGTTGATTGCCAAAAATGAAACAAAAATAAGTGCTATATATATACCAAAAGTTGATTCAGTTCATGTACACGATGATGATGAGGACGTGGCGCGTCTAATGGCCAAGTACGATTTGGAAGCTGTTCCAGTGGTCGATGACAAAAAAACCTTGTTGGGCCGTATCACCATCGATGATATTGTGGATGTTATCAAAGAAGAAGCTGAAAAAGATTACCAACTGGCGGCGGGTATTACACAAGATGTGGATGCAGAGGATAGTATTTTTGCACTCACAAAGGCCCGTTTACCATGGTTGTTTTTGGGTCTTATTGGCGGGGTTGGAGCCGCTGTAATAATGGGGACTTTTGATACTATAATTGAAGATTATCCTCTTATTTTATTATTCACTCCACTTATTGCTGCAATGGCTGGTAATGTAGGGGTGCAGTCGAGTGCTATCATCGTTCAAGGTTTAGCCAATGACGACATTAAAGGGAGTATCAACAATAGATTGATCAAAGAAATGCTATTGGCCGCTTTCAATGGTATTGTCTTAGCCTTATTTCTTTTTGCTTTTATTTGGGCATGGCAACAGGATATTCAAACTGCATTGGCTGTATCGGTTTCATTAGTAGCTGTTATAATTGTTGCCGGAATTGTAGGGACTTTTATTCCTTTGTTTTTACACAAAAGAGGTATCGATCCAGCAATTGCTACTGGTCCTTTTATCACTACCAGCAATGATATTTTTGGTATTTTGATTTATTTCATCATAGCTAAATTAATTTTAAATATTTAACATGAATATCCTTCATGTGGATACTAACCATCCGTTACTGATTGAACAATTGGCGGCTCTTGGCCATGTAAATCATGAGGATATTAAGAGTACAAAAGCCCAGATCCAGAACAAAATTGTCCAGTATGAAGGCCTTGTCACTAGAAGTCGTTTTTCTATTGATAAATCTTTTTTAGACCACGCTATAAATTTGAAATTTATAGGACGAGTAGGGGCTGGTTTGGAAAATATTGATGTGGACTATGCCGCTCAAAAAGGCATTCATTTGATTGCTGCACCAGAGGGCAATCGCAATGCTGTAGGCGAGCACGCACTAGGTATGTTATTGTCATTATTTAACAAATTAAATCAAGCCGATAAAGAAGTACGCCAAGGGCTGTGGCAGCGCGAAGCTAACAGGGGTGTGGAGTTGGACGGCAAAACCATTGGAATTATAGGTTACGGCCATATGGGCAAAGCCTTTGCTAAAAAGTTGAAAGGATTTGAAGTTGAGGTTTTATGTTATGATATAAAATCCAATATAGGTGATAATAATGCGAAACAAGTTACGCTAGGAGAATTTCAAAAAAGGGTAGAAGTTGTGAGTTTACATACCCCACAAACCCCACGTACAATAGGGATGATCGACAGAGAATTTATTCAAAAATTTACGCATCCTTTTTGGCTCATTAATACCGCTCGAGGTAAAAGTGTAGTTACCAAAGATTTAGTGGCAGCTTTAGAATCTGGACACATTTTAGGTGCAGGATTGGATGTGTTAGAATATGAAAAAAGCTCCTTTGAAAACTTATTTAATGAAGACAACATACCCCATGCTCTTCAGGATTTGATGCAATTCAAACAAGTACTATTATCTCCACATGTTGCGGGCTGGACCGCAGAAAGCCACCGAAAATTAGCCCTGACTATTGTAGCTAAAGTTAAGGAGATTTTTCATCAAGTGTAGTTCTGTTAAATTCAGTTACTCTCGTTCAGCTTGAGTGCCAAACTTACTTTCCAGTTCCGCTTGAAATTCTTCCATGACTGGACGTACCGTACTTTCGGGTAGATCAGAAATACGGATGTACATTAACCCATCAATAGCATCGTTAAAAAGCGGATCTACATTAAAGGCAATAAGCCGTGCATTTTGTTTGATGTATTTTTTAAGTAATACAGGAAGGCGCAATGCACCAGGCTCAATTTCATCGATGATTTTATCAAACTTATTTAAATCGGCCTCCGTAGCATCGAATACAAAATCTTTATCTGTGTCTTTAAGTTTAACTTTAAATTCTTTTTTGGGGTGTACATACTGTGCTAAATAAGGATCATAGTAATGCGATTTCATAAACTCAATCATAAGCGATTTTGAAAAATTTGAAAAGCGGTTACTTATACTTACGCCTCCTATAAGGTATTTGTGGTTTGGAAAGCGTAAGGTAGTATGTACAATTCCTTTCCAAAGCAGAAATAAGGGCATGGGTTTTTGTTGGTATTGCTTGATGATAAAAGCTCTACCAAGTTCTATTGAATGACTCATCATTTTGTGAAGTTCGGGCTCAAATCGAAACAAGTCTTGAAGATAAAAACCATTGATGCCATAGGCTTCATATACATCCCTGCCAAGCCCCATACGATAAGCACCAGCCAAGCACTCCGCTTCTCTATCCCACAAAAACATATGGTGGTAGTAACGGTCAAATTTATCCAAATCAATCGCCCGGTTTGTCCCTTCACCAATTTCTCGAAATGTAATTTCGCGCAGTCGGCCAATTTCTCTTAAAATATTGGGAATATTAGCAGCAGGAGCTAAGTACACCTCGTAATTTTTGCTCTCTAACAGGCGATGATCTTTGGCGCGTAAATCTTCTACTTCAGACCGCATCAGAAGACGATCAACAGGCGTGATGATTTTTTTTGGCGGTTTTTTGATTTTAATATTCAAGGAAATATTTTTTAAAATTTTTGGCCGTTCAAATACATTCGAAAGCATGTATGTTTTTTTCCGGATAAAATTCGAAAATTCTTCTAAAGTTTGCTGTTGCTGTTGTTCTTTTACAGAGATAGGTCGTCCTATACGCACCCTAATGACTCTGTGTTTTTGTGTGAGCAATTCGGAAGGTAATTTTGCTGTTCTTAGGGTATCACTTATTTTTGATAGGCGGTAAAATAAGGGGCTATTTTCCGCATGAAAATAAATAGGCACAACAGGAACTTCTGCTTTTTTAACCAGTTTCATTGCCGCTGTTTCCCAAGGTCTGTCTACCAGTAGTTTTCCATCGCGGTACGTCGACACTTCTCCTGCTGGAAAAATTCCAAGGGGGTGCCCTTCTTTCAAGTGCGTCAAGGCATTTTTGAATCCCACAACACTAGAACGCACATCTTTTCGATTTTCGAACGGATTTACGGGCATGATGTAGGGAATCAAGGGTTCTATTCTATGCAATATGAAGTTTGCGATAATTTTAAAATCTTTGCGCTCTTCCAGCATCAGCTTTAGTAACAAAATACCATCAATTCCACCCAACGGATGGTTGGAAATAGTCACATAGGCACCGTCTTTAGGTAAGCGTTTAAGGTCTTCTTCTGGAATGTCAAATTTGATTTGAAAATCATTCAAAAGTGCATTTAAAAAATCAAGATCAGACAAGTGTTTATTACGTTTGTAAATTCTATTGATGGTCGATATTTTGAGAACTTTCATCAATATCCAGCCACAAAACGTCCCAACAAATCCGTAGGGCTCTAATTTGATGGCTTTTGCAATTTCTTTGGCAGAAACTATACTCATGTAGGTTTATTTAGTTATTATTTGAACAGTTTTTGGGGTAATTTGTTTCATTAATACGGTCTTGTTTTTTTGAATTTCTTCAATTGCATCTGTTGTATAGTGACGAATCGTGTACAGGTCAACAGCTTTGTCAAGACGCACGTTATATTTGGCTTTAAGTTGTAAAATAAGGGGCTCCAAATGATTGTAGCTATTTTCAATACAGACCGAAAAGCTTATAGCTGAATTCTGAATTGAACGCACTTTCATTTTATATAAATGCAACAGTTTAAAAATATGACTGATGTTTTCTTCAACGATGTACGAGAAGTCCAATGAAGAAACGGTAATCAATATTTGATCCTTCCTTAAAATATAGCAAGGGACGTTTGGCGATAAATCCAAAGATTTACCAACTTTAGTTCCTTTGTTTTTTGGCTTCAAAAAGCACTTAACATAAAGAGGGATTTCTTTCTGTTGTAGTGGTTGTAGTGTTTTTGGATGGATGACTGAAGCGCCGTAGTACGATAACTCAATTGCCTCTTCGTATGATAGCGAATCAAGTAAAGTTGGATTTTCAAAAAAGCGTGGGTCGGCATTTAGTACACCAGGTACATCTTTCCATATGGTAACGCTTTTTGCATTTAAACAAAATGCAAAAATGGCTGCAGTATAATCGCTACCCTCTCTGCCCAATGTTGTGGTAAAGTTGTTATCATCACTGCCTAAAAACCCTTGAGTTATATTTAGTGCTTTCTCGTCAATAGCCTCCGAAATTTTAGACTGTGTTAGTGCCCATTCGACTTTTGCGTTTCGGTAGTAGCTATTTGTTTTAATGAGTTCTCGTACATCCAGCCATTTGTTTTTAACCCCTTTATGATTAAGATAGTAGCTGACAATAGTGGTGGAGATTAATTCACCAAACCCTATAGTTTGGTCGTAAACAAAACTATAATCAGGCGATTTATTTCGGTCAAAAAACTCGGAGAGTTCACGAAAAAGCGCTGTTACAACCTTGAATACTTCATGAGATTCATTTTCAAATAATTCTAATAAGATCCCATTGTGGTATTTTTTAACATCCTGAATACTACTTTGCAATTCGTGTTTTGAATTGAAGTAATGCTCGATAACTTTTTCAAGTGCATTGGTTGTTTTTCCCATCGCTGAAATAACAATGAGCGTTTTCTCAGTCCCAACATGCTGAAGTACTTTTTCTAGATTCCGAACGCCATCTGCATCTCTGACAGAAGCGCCTCCAAATTTTAAGATTTGCATGGGCTTAATTTAGATAAATATTTTTTTATGCCTTCTTCATTTAGGTGAACTACATCCCAATCGCGTTTGACGTCTGCTCCTTTTGCTTCATAAAATTTTATTGCTGCTGTATTCCAGTCAAGAACTTCCCAACTTATGCGTTTCACCTTCAAATCACTTGCATGCTTAACAACTCGGTCTAACAATGCTGAGCCGATACCTTTCCCACGCATATTTTTAGAAACAATTAAATCTTCCAAGTGCAATACACGCCCCTTCCATGTTGAAAATCGGGTGTAAACCAATGCGATGCCAACAATATTATTGGCCGCTTCTGCAACAAAACAATCAAAATCTGAAGATGAACCAATTCCGTGTTTGATAAGGTCATCGACCGAAATTTCGACGGCTAAGGGTTCTTTTTCAAATATGGCAAGTTCAACAATCAAGTCCAAAACTTTGGACATATCTGTTGTTTTAGCTTTTCGTATTAAAAATTCCATGTGTTGTGTTCTGTAGGGTCAAAGATACTCAAATGACTTTTATTTTTGAGGAATTAATTACTTACGAAAACGTTGTAGTTGTTTAAAAATATTAGATATTTGTAGTAAATTTCCTTTAAATGTCTCAAAAAATCCAAACACTAGGTGAATTTATAATTGAACATCAATCTTCGTTTAGGTATTCTTCTGGCGAATTATCGCGGCTTATCAATTCTATTCGTCTAGCGGCAAAAGTTGTTAATCACGAAGTTAATAAAGCGGGTTTGGTTGATGTCTTAGGAACAGTAGGTGACACCAATGCGCAAGGCGAGGACCAACAGAAATTAGATGTTTATGCCAATGAAAAGTTTATTCAAATGCTCACGAACAGAAACATTGTTTGTGGAATTGCAAGTGAAGAAGAGGATGATTTTATTTCCATAAATAGTAACGACAACAACAACCAGAACAAATATGTAGTGTTAATTGATCCTTTGGATGGATCTTCCAACATTGATGTGAACGTCTCCGTAGGGACTATTTTTTCAATTTATCGCCGCGTTACTCCGATTGGAAGTCCTGTTAGTTTGGATGATTTTTTGCAAAAGGGTGACGAACAAGTAGCTGCAGGTTACATCATTTATGGAACCTCTACCATGCTTGTGTACACTACTGGTCATGGTGTAAATGGATTTACCTTAAACCCAGCAATCGGCACATTTTATTTATCACATCCCGATATGACTTTTCCAAATAAAGGACAAATTTACTCAGTCAATGAAGGTAATTACGTGCATTTCCCCCAAGGAATAAAAGACTACATAAAATACTGTCAACAGCAAGAAGACGACCGTCCTTATACCTCCAGATACATAGGGTCTTTAGTTTCAGATTTCCATCGAAATATGATCAAAGGGGGTATTTATTTGTATCCTCAAAGTGCAGCCTATCCAAATGGTAAATTACGCTTACTGTACGAATGTAACCCAATTGCTTTTTTAGCGGAGCAAGCCAATGGAAAAGCGAGTTGTGGAACTCAGCGTATACTAGAAGTTTTACCCAAAACTCTTCATCAACGAAGTCCCTTTATTTGTGGCAGTGCACTTATGGTTGAGGATGTTGAAGCTTTTTTACATGCAGCAAACAAATGATCCAAAGAGGTTAGTTGGTCTGATTTGAAGATTGTACCTTTGCCCTAAAGACATTGTACATGCACAGAGCTGGTTTTGTAAATATCATTGGAAATCCAAATGTAGGTAAATCTACCCTTATGAATGCCTTTGTGGGTGAGCAGTTATCTATCATAACCTCCAAAGCTCAAACGACACGGCACCGTATTCTAGGGATTGTAAATGGAGATGATTTCCAATTGGTATTGTCTGATACACCTGGAATTATCAAACCTGCATACGAACTACAATCGTCGATGATGCATTTTGTTAAGTCTGCTTTTGAAGATGCTGATATTTTAATTTATATGGTTGAAATTGGCGAAAAATCACTAAAAGATGAAGCCTTTTTCAAGAAGATTACCGGGACCAAAACCCCTGTAATCCTACTCATTAATAAAATAGACACTTCTGATCAAGAGGTTTTGGAAGAACAAGCTGAATTGTGGCAATCTAAAGTTCCCAATGCCGAATTTTATCCAATTTCTGCCCTTACTGGATTTAATGTAAAAAATGTTTTTAATCGCATTATTGAGTTGTTACCAGAGTCACCTCCTTTCTACCCTAAAGATCAGTTGACAGATAAGCCTGAACGTTTTTTTGTAAATGAAAAAATTCGAGAAAAGATATTGTTGCATTACAAAAAAGAAATTCCTTACGCTGTTGAAGTTGATACAGAAGAGTTTTTTGAAGAAGAAAAAATTATTCGAATGCGCTCTGTTATCATGGTGGAACGCGAAACCCAAAAAGGAATTTTAATTGGTCATAAGGGAAAAGCGCTAAAGCGTGTTGGCTCTGAAGCACGAAAAGACTTGGAGCAATTTTTCGGCAAGCAAGTACATTTAGAGCTTTATGTAAAGGTCAATAAAAACTGGCGTTCTAATCCCCGCCAACTCAAGCGCTTTGGATACGATCAATCCTAAATCAGCTGTTGTTATTCCGTGGATTAGTGAATTTTCAACTGCTAGATTGATTTTTAAAGATGTACCCTCCTAACCAATAGAATTATCCCTATTTTTGCAGCAATTCAAAAAAACTAATGGGAAATATTGTAGCAATCGTAGGCCGACCAAATGTAGGCAAGTCCACATTTTTCAACCGTTTGATTCAACGGCGAGAAGCTATTGTTGATGCTGTAAGCGGGGTTACACGCGATAGGCATTACGGAAAAAGTGATTGGAACGGAAAAGAGTTCTCTGTGATTGACACAGGAGGTTATGTTGTAGGCAGTGATGATGTTTTTGAAGCTGAAATTGATAAACAAGTAGAGTTGGCTATTGATGAAGCTGATGCTATACTCTTTATGGTGGACGTCGAAACCGGCGTAACAGGAATGGACGAGGATGTAGCCAAACTTTTAAGAAAAATCAAGAAGCCCGTATTTTTGGTAGTCAATAAAGTTGATAATGCCAAACGTGCTCAAGATGCCGTAGAGTTTTATGCATTAGGCTTGGGGGATTATTATACAATCGCCAGTATCAACGGTAGTGGAACGGGGGATTTATTAGATGCTTTAGTTGAGGCTCTTCCTCAAGATAAAGAAAACGAAGAAGCTGAATTACCTCGTTTTGCTGTTGTAGGCCGACCAAATGCTGGTAAATCTTCTTTTATAAACGCTCTGATTGGAGAAGAGCGCTATATAGTTACCGATATTGCAGGAACCACAAGGGACGCAATTGATACCAAATACAACCGTTTTGGTTTTGATTTTAATTTGGTTGATACAGCTGGAATTCGACGTAAAGCTAAAGTTAAGGAGGATTTAGAATTTTACTCAGTAATGCGCTCTGTTCGCGCGATAGAAAATGCCGACGTTTGTCTGTTGGTATGTGATGCTCAAAGAGGTTTTGATGGTCAAGTTCAGAATATATTTTGGTTAGCTCAACGCAATAACAAAGGTATAGTGATATTGGTTAACAAATGGGATTTGGTAGAGAAAGACACCAAAACCACTAAAGCATTTGAAACCCACATTAGAAAGCAAATAGAACCATTCACAGATGTTCCAATCGTATTTATTTCGGCACTTACAAAACAACGCATCTATAAAGCTATTGAAACGGCTGTAGATGTTTATAAAAACAAATCAAAGCGTATCAAAACAAGTGTATTGAATGAAGATTTGTTGCCTATCATAGAGCATAATCCACCTCCAGCTTTAAAAGGTAAATACGTAAAAATTAAATACATAATGCAATTGCCAACTCCTCAGCCACAATTTGCATTTTTCTGTAACTTGCCACAATATGTAAAGGAACCTTACAAACGTTTTTTGGAAAACAAACTACGTTCATTGTATGATTTTTCTGGTGTGCCAGTAACTATTTTTATGCGTAAGAAGTAAAAGTTAAACGCTTTTTATCTTAGATTTGAGACTTTATTTTTATGAGTTGATGCTTGATTGATTCTAGTTTGCAAATGATATCGAAATTCGTCAATGATTTTCCTTTATTTGTTTTTAAATACGATTTTGCACCCTCTAATGTGTAGCCCTGCTCTTTAACTAAATGGTAAATCAACTTTAAATTTTTAATATCATCAGGAGTAAATCGTCGGTTGCCTTTGGCGTTTTTTTTTGGCTTTAAAATAGAAAATTCACTATCCCAAAAGCGGATCAAAGAAGTTTTCACACCAAATCCCTTGGCAACTTCTCCAATGCTGTAATAGAGCTTTTTTGGTAGATCGACATGCATTTAATCAAGAGATTGATTTTCTACTGAGGCTTTGGTCAACAGATCATTAAATTCCTCACTTGTTAGATTTCCATAATAGAAGTTGAGTGGATTTATGCGTCGTTTGTCTTTGAAAATTTCATAATGAAGATGCGGTGCTTGCGATCGCCCAGTACTGCCCACAAAGCCTATGATGTCGCCACGCTTTACACGCTGATTTTTCCGCACATTGTATTTGTACAAGTGCGCGTAAAGACTTACATAGCCATAGCCATGGTCAATTCTAATGTGTTTTCCATAGCCTGAAGATCTTGAGTCAGCACGTTTTACGATGCCATCTCCGCTTGCATATACCGGAGTTCCTCTAGGTGCAGTAAAATCCATTCCGTAATGGAACTTTCTTATTTTTGTAAAAGGATCTGTACGGAATCCATAACCTGAAGCCATTCGCGTTAAATCTTCATTTTTTATTGGCTGAATAGCTGGAATCTTCAATAGAAAGTTTTCCTTGTCCTTTGCTAAAGCGGTGATCTCGTCTAAAGATTTAGATTGAATGACTAGTCGTTTTTGTAAAATATCGATGCGTTTGTTGGCCTCAGCGATGAGGTCAGAGTTATTGAAGCCTTCAAATTTATTATATCGGTTTACTCCGCCAAATCCTTGAGTTCGCTGGACGTCAGGAATAGGGTTAGCTTCAAAATAAAGCCTGTAAATGGTGTTATCCCGTTCTTCGATATTACCTAAAACATCTTCAATCTCATTGACCTTCTGGCTCAAAAGCGAGTATTGGAGTTCCATGTTTTGAAGCTCTCTATTCAATATCTTTTCTTTTGGAGACTCAAAATATTGACTCCCAATAAGCACCATAAAAAATCCAAAAAGGGCAGAGGCAAATATGAACCCGAGGGTGTATCTTACCTTAGTCTTTTTGTCGGTCGTGATCTTTCTGTAGGAAAGAGTTTCAGGATCGTAGTAATATTTTACGTTAGACATTGCCTAAAAAGTTCTATTTTTGTTTCGTATTTTGGAACTGTAAAAATTGCATTTCTTCCGATAACAAATATAATTTGTTTTTGGAGCAAAATCAAATTATTTCAAAAAGGATAATAAAGCACATGAAATCTCAAGATATAAGAGCCAATTTTCTAAAGTTTTTTGAGAAAAAAAAACACACTATTGTTTCTTCAGCTCCAATGGTGGTCAAGGACGATCCAACCTTGATGTTTGTCAACTCGGGAATGGCACCATTTAAAGAGTATTTTGTCGGAAATGGACAACCGCCAAGCAAACGAATTGCCGACACCCAAAAATGTTTGCGCGTTTCGGGCAAACACAATGACTTGGAAGAGGTGGGTTATGACACATACCATCATACGCTTTTCGAGATGCTGGGCAATTGGAGTTTTGGAGATTATTTCAAAAAGGAAGCCATCTCTTGGGCTTGGGAATTACTTACAGAAGTCTACAAAATAGACAAAAACATTCTGTATGTCACTGTTTTTGAGGGTGATAAAAAGGATAAAACTGAGATGGATGCTGAGGCTTTTTCTATTTGGAAAAATATTATTTCTGAAGACCGTATTTTGATGGGTAACAAAAAAGACAACTTTTGGGAAATGGGTGAACAAGGACCTTGTGGGCCTTCTAGTGAGATTCATATCGATCTCCGAAGTGAAAAAGAAAAAGCTGAAATCCCTGGTTCTGAATTGGTCAATAAAGATCATCCACACGTTGTTGAGATTTGGAATTTAGTTTTTATGGAATACAACAGAAAAGCCGATGGATCTCTTGAGAATCTTCCGCAAAAGCATGTGGATACAGGAATGGGTTTTGAGCGTCTTTGTATGGCTCTTCAGGGAGTTCAATCCAATTACGATACGGATGTTTTCACGCCAATTATCCGAGAAATCGAAACTATTTCAGGAAGTGATTATGGGCAAAACGAACAACACGACATTGCTATTCGCGTTATAGCGGACCACATTAGAACTGTTGCTTTTTCAATTGCCGATGGACAATTGCCCAGCAATACTGGAGCTGGTTATGTAATCCGCCGGATTTTAAGGAGAGCAGTGCGATATGGTTTTACTTTTTTGAACCAAAAAGAACCGTTTATGTATCGTTTGGTGGATGTGCTTGTTAAAAAAATGGGAACAACTTTCCCTGAGCTTAATGCGCAAAAACAATTGATTCAAAACGTAATTAAGGAAGAAGAGACTTCATTTCTTAAAACCTTGGATCAAGGCTTGATATTACTTGACCGTATCATCAATACCACTAAAGGGGATGTTGTTTCTGGCGACAAGGCTTTTGAATTGTATGATACTTATGGTTTTCCTGTAGATTTGACGGCGCTTATTCTTCAAGAAAAAAATATGCGCCTTGATGAGGCCGGTTTTCAGACTCAACTTGAAAAGCAAAAAAAGAGATCTAGGGCTGCTAGCGAAGTTTCCACTGAAGACTGGACCATTATCCGTGAAGATGATGAGCAAGAATTTATTGGTTACGAAACACTAGAAACAAAAGTTAAAATTGTTCGCTACCGCAAGGAAGTGTCTTCAAAACACGGAACACAATACCAATTGGTTTTCAATCTTACTCCCTTTTATGCTGAAGGCGGCGGGCAAGTTGGAGATAAGGGTTATTTGGAGGCCGCCAATGGCGATGTAATTTATATTTTAGATACCAAAAAAGAAAATAATGTTGCGGTGCACATCAGCCGGGATTTACCCAAAAATCTAACAGATTCTTTTACTGCGGTTGTTGAAAACAAACAACGATTCAGGATAGAATGCAACCATACAGCTACCCATTTATTGCATCAAGCTTTACGTGAAATACTGGGAGTCCATGTAGAACAAAAGGGAAGTGCTGTACATTCAAAATACTTACGTTTCGATTTTTCACATTTTTCAAAACTATCGTCTGAGGAACTTCAGCAAGTAGAACACTTTGTCAACTCTAGGATTGAAGGGCGCTTACCACTAGAAGAACAACGAGCAGTACCCATGACCCAAGCTGTAGCCGATGGTGCCATTGCGTTGTTTGGGGAGAAGTATGGTGATGTTGTGCGTACCGTACGCTTTGGAAACTCCATCGAATTGTGCGGTGGAACTCATGTAAAAAATACAGCAGATATTTGGCATTTTAAGATCACCTCTGAGAGTGCTGTTGCATCTGGAATTCGACGTATTGAGGCGATTACTAATGATGCAGTGAAAGACTATTTCAGTGAGAATGATCAACGTTTCAAACAGATAAGAAATGCACTTAATAACGCAGCTGATCCAGTCAAAGCAGTAGTTGATCTCAAATCTGAAAATAGTCAATTAAAGAAACAGATAGAACAACTTCAAAAAGATAAGGCTAAAGTTGTTAAATCTCAATTAATAGCTGAAATTCAATCCATCAATGGGCTTAATTTTTTAGCTAAGAAGCTTGATTTAGATGCTTCTGGGATGAAAGATGTTTCTTTTGAAATTGGTCAAAAAGTAGAAAATGTAGTATTAATTTTTGCTGCTGAACACAATGGAAAAGCCTTATTAAGTTGTTATATTTCAAAAGATATTGTCGCTTCAAAAAAATTAAATGCCGGTGCTATTGTACGTACACTTGGAAATTATATACAAGGTGGAGGTGGTGGTCAAGCCTTTTTTGCGACTGCTGGAGGCAAGAACCCTGCAGGGATACCTGAAGCACTTGAACAAGCCGTTACTTTGATTTCTTAATTCCAAAGCTTTGAAGTTTCAAACACAAATTCCATTACATTCTGCTGAAGGTCGTCTATTGGATTTTGATGCGCAGACAGTTTTATTGGGTTCGTGTTTTACGAAGCACCTATCAAATAAGTTAGAGTATTATAAGTTTCATACCCTAAGCCATCCTTACGGGATTTTATTTCACCCTCAAGCTCTATTGACTTTATTGAAACATGTTCATCAAAACCATGCTGATGAACAAGCCATTTTTTTTAGTGATGAACAATGGAAAAGTTTTGATGCACACTCCTGTTTAAACCACAATTCAAAGGCCACTTTTCAAAATCAATTAAGTTTGCGCTTAAATGAATGTAATACAAATTTTAAATCTGCATCTCACTTTATTATAACGCTAGGAACGGCTTGGTGTTACCGTCACCTAAAAACTAAAAATTATGTAGCAAATTGCCACAAACAACCGTCTTCACTGTTTGATAAAAAGTTATTTGACATTGATGAATTGACTGATATATTATATGAAATCACTAATTTGATTCATGGCTTTAACTCAAAAGCTGAGGTTATTTTCACGGTCTCTCCCGTGCGCCACCTCAAAGATGGATTTATAGAAAACAGCCAGAGCAAAGCACATTTGATTTCAGCTGTTCATCGTGTGGTTCAAACAGCACCACTTTTGCATTATTTTCCGTCTTATGAGCTTATGATGGATGAATTAAGAGATTATAGGTTTTACGAACGTGATATGCTTCACCCCAATGCTCAAGCAATCGATTTTATTTGGGAGAAATTTAAATCTATATGGATCAACCCTAAGCTGCACACTGTTCTTAAAAGTATTTCGCGTATTCAAAATGGCTTACAGCACAAACCCTTCAACCCTGAAAGTGCAGCACATCGAGAATTTCGGAGTTCATTGGAAGCGGAAGTAAAGCGCTTAACAAAAGAATACCCAGGATTAAATTTTTAGTTTTAGTCGGCCTATTTCCAATCTAACAGAATTTATTTTAGAAGACCAATTCCTAAAATTGAAGTATATTAGCTAAAGAAAATCGACAAAATGAATATCAAACCCTATGTAAAATTATCTAAATCTCAAAACGTAGGTTATGTTGAGTTTTATAACCCTCCGCACAATGCATTGCCCGCACAGCTGCTGTCAGAATTGACAACAGCGATTGCCAATGCTGGAAAAGATGACGACATAGGAATTATTGTGTTGCAAAGTGGTGGTGACCGCACATTTTGTGCTGGTGCAAATTTCAATGATCTTGCGGCTATCTCTAACCCTGAACAGGGTCAAACTTTCTTTATGGGTTTTGCTAATGTTATAAATGCCATTCGAAGCAATCCAAAAATAGTTATTGGATGCGTACAAGGCAAAGCAGTAGGAGGTGGTGTAGGGTTGGTGGCTGCAGTTGACCTTTGTTTTGCAAGTGAATTTGCTTCAATTAAATTAAGTGAGTTAAGCATAGGTATTGGCCCCTTTGTCATTGAACCCGCATTAAGACGAAAATTAAGTCGTTCAGTTGTATCGCAATTAACTTTGAGTCCACAAACTTTTTTCTCTGCAAAATGGGCTCGTGAAAAAGGACTCTATACAGATGTTTTTAGCACTAATGAAGACTTGAATAAACACGTTATAAATTTGGCTGAAGAACTTGCTCGTTATAATCCCAAAGCATTAAAAGAATTTAAAAAAATTCAATGGCAAGGTACAGAGCATTGGGGAGAATTGTTGGCGCAACGTGCTAAAATCAGTGGAGCACTAGTCTTGAGCTCCTTTACAAAAGCACAATTGAAGAAGTTTACTAAGCCATAAACTAAAATATAAATGAGTACCCAAATTCGAATACAAAAAGTAAAACACTCGAAAGCGAATACTTTAGATTTTAACGACATCCCTTTGGGAAGGACCTTTACTGATCATATGTTTTTGTGTGCATTTGAAAACAATGCTTGGCAACAACCAGAGATTATACCGATGGGGCCTTTGCCCACTCACCCTGCTGCAATGGCTTTGCATTACGGTCAAGCTATTTTCGAGGGAATGAAAGCAACAGTAAACCTCGAAGGCACACCAATGTTGTTTCGTCCGGAACAAAATGCAAAACGTTTAAATTTTAGTGCCAGACGTTTGGGAATGCCTGAATTTCCCGAGACGCTTTTTGTTGAAGCGCTCAAGGCTTTAGTCGATTTAGATCGAAATTGGATTCCTCCCCAACAAGGCAGTGCATTGTATCTCCGCCCCTTTATGTATGCCGATGAGGCTTTTATTGGAATGAGAGCTGCCACCAAGTATAAATTTATAATCATGGCATCTCCTTCCAACCCTATATACAGCAAAAGGGTCCGTTTGTATGCAGAGACCCACTATATACGTGCCGCTCACGGTGGTACTGGAGCCGCAAAAGCTGCTGGAAATTACGCAGCAGCAATCTTACCCACAGAACACGCAAAATCTAAGGGATATGATCAAGTGTTGTGGTTAGATGCGCAACATTTTAAAAGTATTCAAGAGGTGGGGACCATGAATATCTTTTTCAAAATCAAGGGTCAAATCATTACTCCAAATTTAGATGGTGCTATATTAGCTGGAATTACTAGAATGAGTGTCATTGAACTTTTGCGTCACAAGGGGTACCAAGTTGTTGAAAGACCCATCAGTATTGATGAAGTTAGAGAAGCTTCAAAAGAAGGAACTTTGGAAGAGGCTTTTGGAACTGGCACAGCTGTTGGTATTGCCATGATTCAGGATATTGGGTATAAAGATAAAGACATTCATGTTTCGGATGAAAGTCCAGTTGGTCAAATGGTTTTAGATACTATAAATGGAGTGCGCTCAGGAAATCTAAAAGATGAATTAAACTGGATGTGCAGAATTGAATCCTAGTAGCGAAGAATTAATTTTCTAATTTTTCTCCAGCGATATGATCTTATAAACGCTCCTTCTTCAGCGGAAACTATAAAATTACTATTGGAATACCACGCTTTATAATACCCCATCAAATAATCCATAAAAAGACGTATTTTCTTTTTCTTAAAGGCTAATTTAAGGGCTGATAAAAAAGCCAAAATAAAACCGTTCCGCATTTTATAAAGCGCTATTCCTTGAAAGTATTTTGCACTTTTGTTATAGGTTGATCCAGTCGGTTTCAAATGCTTTACATGTAGGCTGTCATCTGTTCTAAATCCCCATCCGTTGTAAAGGGCTACTAGCTCATCTATGGTGTCCCAACCCATTGATTTTTTAAGGCCACCAATTGCTTTAAAGCATTCTTTTCTATACGCTTTTAATGGACCTCTTATGTGGTCATTTGAGGTTAAATTTTCTAAAATCCATTTTCCGTTTTTTTCAATATAACAATGTCCTGCGATAAGGCCCAATTTCGGGTCATTTTGGTAATGCTTAGCAATGGTTTCTAAGTAATTTTTAGGGAAAATTAGATCTCCATCAAATTTACAGACTACGTCATAATCGCTGTCTAGTTGCTCAAATCCTTTGTAAAAGGCTGTTATGATTTTTTCACCTGGTAAATGCTTTTCTGAAGATCGATGCTGCACCATTTCAATAAAGGGATATTGGTTTATGAGCCCTTCAACAATTTTAGATGTTTGATCACTAGAATTGTCATCAACAACAATAATTTTTTTAGGAACTAAAGATTGTTCCGACAAGGAAACAAGGCAGTCTTTTATAAATGCTTCTTCATTATGGGCGGGGATGACGATGTAAAACCTCATTTTCGTTCGGCGTAAACAATATAATATCTTGGTGTAAACCTCCTTAATATAGGGCGAATTCCAATTTTATTAGTTGGATTTGTCCATTTTTTTCTATCTACAATATGCCAGCCAGCTTTTTCCAATAACCAATCAAATTGCCAGTCTTCAAATTCATGAAAATGACGATCGCGCAGGTCGGTTTTGCTCCTGTATGCTGTTGAAAACCAAAGCCTAAGCGGTACGCTTGCGACTAATTTATTAGCTTTTATTTCTTTTAGTATGGAAAAAGGAGTAACTAAATGCTCGAAAATTTCGAAAGCGGTAACAACTTCTGCATTAGAATTTTGCACAGCTGAAAAATCCACATCAAGATCTTCCCCAGTAGTATTTGCGACAGTAAATCCACTCTTTTGGAGTAATTTTGATAAAGGATTTATAATACCTAGATCAAGAATTTTTTCGCCAACAGAAATATGCTGCTTAACAAAATCGAGTGTTTTGTTGTACCGTTTTGTTGGAAAATTCTTTTCGTACATCTAATATTTATAAACAATAGCGTTGATGTGCATACCTGCACCTACGCTTGCAAATATAATAACATCACCTTTACTGAGATTTTGTTCTTTAAGAACACCTTTTCTGATCAAATCAAATAAGGTGGGTACGGTAGCTACTGAGCTGTTACCGAATTTATGAATTGTCATGGGCATGATACCATCCGGAACAGGTGTTTTATAGAGTCTATAGAAGCGTTTTACAATGGCTTCATCCATTTTTTCGTTGGCCTGATGAATGAGTATTTTTTTGACTTCATTTATGGAAAAACCACTTTTATCCAAACAATTTTTAAGTGCAGTAGGAACATTATTTAATGCAAATTCATAAATTTTTCTTCCGTACATTTTAATGTACCTCACATCTTCATCCTGGCTTTTATCATTGGAGTTGCCAAAAAATAAATGGTATACCTCGTCGTGTGTATATGAAGCAGATTCATGAGCAATGATTCCCCCTTCTTGTTCACTAGCCTCTATAACTGCAGCGCCTGCACCATCAGCATAAATCATTGAATCTCGATCAAAGGGATCGACTACTCTTGAAAGAGTTTCGGCCCCAATAACCAAACAGCGTTTTGCCATCCCCGCTTTTATAAAGGCTTGTGCTTGTACCACCCCCTCGACCCAGCCAGGGCAACCAAAAAGAATGTCATATGCGACACATTTTGGGTTTTTAATTTTTAAAAGGTGTTTTATTCGCGCAGCTAAGCACGGCAGAATATCACTTTGGATGGTCTTATGTTTCACATCGCCAAAATTGTGGGCACATATGATGTAATCTAAAGTTTCGGGATCAATTTTCGCGTCCTCAAGAGCTTTATTTCCTGCAAAAGCACCTAAATCTGAAGCAGTAAGTTTGTCATCGGCGTAACGTCTCTCCGAAATTCCAGTAATCGCCTTAAATTTATCAATAACAATATCTGCCGGTGTTTCGATAGATTCTCCCTCGAGAGTATAAAAATCACGATTAATAAAATCGTTATTTTTTTTAATAAGTTCAGGGATATAACTTCCAGTTCCAGTAATTCGAATGCTCATATTTTCTATTTAAACTTCGGCGTATTCATCTATTGGGACACAAGTACATATTAAATTCCTATCGCCATAGGCATCATCAACACGGCGTACAGAAGGCCAGAATTTATCTTCTTTTATATATGCCAAAGGGAATGCTGCCGTTGCTCGACTGTATGGGTAATCCCATTGGTCGCTACAAATCATTTCTTGCGTATGGGGTGCATTTTTTAGTGGATTGTTGGGTTCTGATTTACTTACTTTTTCAATTTCTTGTCTTATGGAGATCATGGCATCACAAAAACGATCCATTTCAGCTTTACTCTCGCTTTCTGTGGGTTCAATCATCATAGTACCCGCAACTGGAAATGAAACTGTTGGCGCATGAAACCCATAGTCCATTAGACGTTTGGCAATATCGATGACTTCAATTCCATTGGTTTTGAAAGAACGGCAATCGATAATCATTTCGTGGGCTGCACGGCCTTTTTCACCAGTATAAAGAGTTGGGTAATACCCCTCAAGCCGTTCTTTAATGTAGTTGGCATTTAAGATGGCGACCTTTGTAGCTTGAGTAAGGCCCTCTGCCCCGAGCATTTTAATATATCCATAAGAGATTAGGCAAGCAAGCGCAGATCCATAAGGTGCCCCAGAAATCGATGTGATGGCTTGGCTCCCCCCAGTTTTTATTAATGGATTTCCAGGGAGAAAGGGTGTGAGCTGTTCGGCTACACAAATAGGTCCTACTCCTGGACCACCACCACCGTGTGGTATAGCAAAGGTTTTATGTAAGTTGAGGTGGCATACATCCGCACCAATTTGTCCAGGGTTTGTAAGTCCTACTTGCGCATTCATATTTGCGCCGTCCATGTACACTTGTCCGCCGTAATCGTGAATGATTTGTGTGATTTGTTTTATTTCAGATTCATAGACTCCATGGGTTGAAGGATAGGTAACCATAAGGGCAGCAAGACTGTCCTTATGTTGAATGGCTTTTTGACGTAAATCTTCAACATCAATATTTCCGTTTTCGGAGGATTTAGTGACCACAACTTTCATTCCAGCCATCACGGCACTGGCGGGGTTTGTGCCATGAGCAGATGATGGGATAATGCATATTTTTCTGTGGTGATCTCCACGCGATTCATGATATGCCTTGATCGTCATAAGCCCAGCAAATTCGCCCTGAGCTCCAGAATTGGGTTGCAAAGAGGTGCCTGAAAAACCAGTAATTTCGTTGAGTTGTTTTTCTAGTGTGCTAAGTACTTCAGCATATCCTTTAACTTGATCTAATGGGGCAAAGGGATGGATATTTCCCCAATTGGACCAACTTAATGGCAGCATTTCTACTGCAGCATTTAGCTTCATTGTACAAGAACCTAGGGAAATCATTGAGAAATTCAATGCTAAATCTTTGCGCTCTAGGCGTTTGATGTAGCGCATTAACTCTGTCTCTGAACGGTAGGTGTTAAAAACAGAATTAGTAAGAAAACTTGATTTTCTGATTAGATTTTCAGGGACGACTTCGCTTGTTGAATCTTCAAGTTCGATTGGGTTGTTTAATGCTTTTGAAAAAATAGAAAGAATTACTTTTAAGTCCTTTTCGTCTGTAGTTTCATTTACAGAAATGGAAACAGTAGTGGTATCAGGGTAAAAGAAATTAACCTCATGATTTACTGCAATTTCTTTGATTTTGTCGACCTTTTCGACTTTGATGCGTAAGGTGTCAAAATAGTTATGATATTCAAGAACTAGTCCTGCTTTTGTCAATGCATTGGCAAGACGATTTGTGTTTTGATGGACTTTGTTGGCGATATATTTTAGTCCATTTGGCCCATGGTATACGGCATACATGCCAGCCATTACAGCCAGTAAAACTTGCGCTGTACAAATGTTGGATGTAGCTCGATCTCTTTTGATGTGTTGCTCTCTAGTTTGAAGCGCCATGCGTAGAGCACGCTGACCGTTCATATCTTTTGTTACTCCGATTATTCGTCCAGGGATATGGCGTTTATAGGCTTCTTTAGTGGCAAAGTATGCGGCATGTGGCCCTCCATAACCCATAGGAATCCCAAAACGCTGCGTGGTGCCTACCACTACATCGGCACCAAATTTCCCAGGTGCTTCAAGTTTTACTAAACTCAGAATATCCGCAGCGACAGCGACTTTGATATTGTTGGCATTAGCCGTTGCAATAAAGGTTTCTATGTCTGTAATATTTCCTGATGCACCTGGATATTGTATAAGGGCTCCAAAAAAATCCGAATTAAATTTAAACTCTTCAGCATTGCCAATGACCAGTTCGACTCCAATAGGGATAGCTCTAGTTTGAAGTACAGCCAGTGTTTGGGGGAATATATCTTCTGAAACAAAAAACTTAACTACAGATGATTTTACAGAGGCACGGTCTCTAACGGCAAATAAAAGTGCCATTGCTTCAGCTGCCGCGGTACTCTCATCAAGCAAGGAAGCATTAGCCAATTCCATTCCGGTTAGGTCTGTTATCATTGTTTGAAAATTCAGTAAAGCTTCAAGGCGACCCTGAGCAATTTCTGCTTGGTATGGAGTATACGCGGTGTACCATCCGGGGTTCTCAAGTATATTTCTTTGAATTACTGCAGGTAAATTGGAAGGGTGATATCCCATTCCAATATAGGATTTAAAAACTTTATTTTTTGAACCCAAATTGTGGATGTGTTCTAGAAATTTTTGCTCACTCAGTGGATGCTCTAACTTCAAAGGTCTTGGTAGGCGGATATTATTTGGTACAGTTTGGTCGATTAATTCGTCTATAGACTGAACACCTATGGCCTGCAACATTTCGTTGACCTGAGTAGTATTAGGACCTATATGTCTTTGCGAAAAAATATCTGGGTTCATATCTTCTTTTTTTAGAAATGGTACACAAAATTACGGATTTATTCATGCTTTTTTTTGTTAATAAATTAAAGTTTTTAACCGTTTTTTAAGCTTATCAACAGTTTGATTATTTTTGCAGGGTGATTTTTTTAAAACGCTTATTCAAATTTTACATCAATAGTAGTTTGCACGTGGCTTGTTCTGTGTTGGCGCTCGCTCATTTAACTCTATTGCGCTTGGGGGGCTCTGGAAGCTTTTCTTTCTTTTGCACAGTTTTTTTTGCTGCTGTTTTTGGTTATAATTTTGTCAAATATTTCGGATTAGCTAAATTCCATTACCGTTCACTTACTACTAAGCTTAAAGAAATACAAACCTTAAGTATTCTCTGCTTGATTGGGTTTATTTTTTGTTTTTTAATGATTAAAAATGGCCTTAAGTTGAGCTTATTAGTTTTGGGATTAATTACATTTTTTTACGGTATGCCTTTGAAGTGTGTCTCTTCAAAAAGTTTGAGAAGAATCACTGGCCTTAAAATATATGTTATCGCTTTTGTCTGGGCTGTCACAACTTCATTTCTGCCACAACTAGAGAGTGGTCTTGAATTTGCGGATATTCATTATGTATGGATCTTGGAACGTTTTATTTTTATACTTGTTTTAATGCTGCCATTCGAGATTAGAGATATGTATTTTGATGATTTAAAACTCTCGACCATCCCTCAACGTATTGGGCTATATAATACTAAAATATTGGGATATTTCGGAGTTTTTTTACTGTTTGTATTTATTTCTCAAAATACCAATACAGTAGCGTTTATTTCCTCGGGTATGACATTGCTTTTCATGCTTTTATTTTTGACCAAAAGCCGCCCTGATCGTTCCGTTTATTTTACGGCTTTTTGGGTAGAATCACTTCCAATTATTTGGTGGATTATGTGGCTTGTTTTGGATAAATTAAAGGAGTCCTGCACGTTCTAAGAGCGCTTTATTGCTTGCTGATTTACCTCTAAACCTTTTGTATAAAACATGGGGTTCTTCAGTGCCGCCTTTGCTCAAAATATGCTCTTTTAAGCGCTCTGAAATTTTGGTATTGAAAACCCCATTACTTTTAAAGAATGCAAATGCATCTGCATCCAACACTTCAGCCCATTTATAGCTGTAATACCCTGAAGAATATCCTCCTTGAAAAATATGTGCAAAGGCTGTAGACATGCAGTTTTCGGCAACATCTGGAAATAATTGTGTACGCCTAAAAATTTCTTTTTCATGAGTTTTTACATCATTAATATTCGAGGGGTCCAAAGCATGCCAACTCATATCTAGAAGTCCAAAACTCAGTTGACGAAGGGTTTGTATTCCTTGTTGAAATTTCCCTGCTGCTTTTAATTTTTCTATCCATTCTATAGGTATAAGCTTACCCGTTTTATAGTGTTTGGCAAACAAACTCAATGCTTCCTTTTCAAAACACCAATTTTCCATTAATTGGCTAGGAAGTTCGACAAAATCCCAAGCGACGCTGGTCCCCGACAGGCTGGGGTAGGTCGTGTCCGCCAGCATTCCATGAAGCGCATGCCCAAATTCATGAAAAAGCGTTGTCACTTCATTAAATGTAAGTAAAGACGGTTTTGTTTGTGTGGGCTTTGTAAAATTACATACGATCGATACATGTGGTCTTTCGTTACGTCCATTCAATTTGTATTGGGGTTTGAACGAAGTCATCCATGCACCACTACGTTTACCTTGTCTTGGAAAAAAATCAGCATAAAAAACAGCCACAAGATTTAAAGAATCGTCAACTACTCTGTATGTTTTAACATCATGGTGGTAGGTGTCGATATTTTGTACTTCTTCAAATTGTAGACCAAAAAGTTTTTCAGCAATTTGAAAAGCCCCGTCAATCACGTTTTCTAACTTAAAATAGGGTTTAAGTTGCGCATCGTCAATATCAAATTGTTGTTTTTTTAGTTGTTCTGAGTAGTATGCATTATCCCATTTTTGAAGTGTTTTTAAGCCGTCAATTTTTTGCGCAAATTGACTTAAATTCTCAAATTCTTTTTGTGCAAATGGCCTTGCTTTTTCAAGCAAATCAGATAAAAACGCCTTTACTGTTTCGGGTGTTTTGGCCATGCGTTCTTCGAGTACATAGTCTGCGTGAGTTTTGTAGCCCAAAAGTTTGGCTCTTTGAAAACGAAGTTTAGCAATTTCTAAAACAAGTTTTTGGTTGTCTAATTCATTGTTTTGAAAGCCCTTTCTCCCAAAAGCAAGAGCTAGTTTTCTACGTAATTCCCTATTTTTTGCATACTTCATAAAGGGAACATAGCTAGGATAATCCAAACTAATGATCCATCCTTTTTTTTCTTTTTGAATAGCCCTCAATTTTGCTGCCTCTTTTTCATCGTCGGGCAAACCTTCAAGTTTTGATTCCTCTAGGATATGCAGTTCAAAGTTATTTGTTTCTGCGAGTAAATGCTCACCGAATGTCAGTTTTAATTTGCTTAAAGCTTTATCAATTTCGCGCAGATGTTCTTTGTCTTTAGTATTCAATAAGGCTCCGTTTCGTGAGAAGCTTTTATATTTCTTTTCCAGTAGCTGACCTTGTTCTTGGGTTAGGATCAAACTATCTTTTTGTTCAAAAATGCTTTTAATTTTGCTAAATAAAACCTCGTTGAGAGCTACATCATTAGAAAATTCTGCCAGCATGGGTGAGATTTGCTGTGCTATTTGCTGAATATCTCCATTGGTTTCGGCTGCATTGAGGTTAAAGAATATACTCGATATCCGATCCAATTCGAGAGCTGAAAATTCAAGAGCTTCAATTGTATTTTGAAATGAAGGGGCTTCGAAGTTGTTACAAATGGAATTTATTTGTGCTTTAGATTTTGCAATTGCAGTTTTAAAGGCATCAATAAAATCTGCGGTTTTAATCTTAGAAAACGGCGCAGTACCATAAGGACTGTCAAAGCGCTGATTTAGAATATTCATTAGGGGGTTCGGCTAGAATTAAGAGTTTAAATTTTTAGAGGCATTTTCGACTTTTAGTTTTAATCCATCTTTGTAAACTTGAATTTTGTCTAAAACACATTGATCATTTGAACCTATAATTTGTGCAGCTAGAATTCCTGCATTTTTTGCGCCATTTAAGGCAACAGTTGCCACGGGGACGCCACCTGGCATTTGTAAAATCGACAAAATAGAGTCCCATCCATCGATAGAGTTGCTGGACTTTACTGGCACACCAATTACAGGTAACGGGCTTATGGCTGCAATCATTCCTGGAAGATGCGCAGCACCACCAGCACCAGCTATAATTACTTTTAGACCGCGTTTGTGTGCTGTTTTGCCGTATTCAAATAATTTTTCAGGGGTACGGTGGGCAGAAACAATATCAACTTCAATACCAATATCGAAACTTTCAAGAATTTCGATTGCTTCTTTCATGACAGGCATATCGCTGTCACTACCCATAATGATTCCTACTTGTGCCATATTATTTACTTATTACTTTTATAGTTTCTTTTACTTGTTGTGCTATTTCACGTGCCTTGTCAATTTCTGAATGTACAATTGTGACGTGTCCCATTTTTCGAAATGGGCGTGTTTCTTTCTTACCATAAATATGTGGGGTTACACCCTCTAACTCTAAAATTTTTTCTATGTTTTGATAAACAACAGCTCCGTTGTACCCCTCTGCTCCAACTAAGTTGACCATAACACCACTCACTTTATTTCGGGTTTCACCTAAGGGTAAATTCAATACAGCACGTATGTGCTGTTCAAACTGCGAAGTGTAGCTAGCTTCTATAGTTTGATGTCCAGAATTATGAGGTCTCGGCGCGACTTCATTGATAAGTATGTTATCGTCTTGAGTTAGAAACAGCTCAACAGCTAACAGCCCTACATGCTTAAAAGCTGCTGCTGTGTTCAGGGCGACACGCTCAGCTTTTTTTTCTATGGCATTAGAAATTCGTGCCGGACATAATACATATTCTACTTGGTTGGCTTCAGGGTGAAATTCCATTTCAACTACAGGGTAAGTGCGGATTTCTCCTTGAGGTGATCTGGCAACCGTTACAGCAAGTTCTTTTTTGAAAGGGACTAAGTCTTCAGCAATGCATTCAACGTTAGGAAGCGCTTTAATGTCCGAAAGAGTTCGAATAACCTTGACTCCCTTACCATCATATCCAAATTGCGCACTTTTCCAAACGAAGGGAAGGGTTTGTGCTTCATTTTCAATAGCGCTAGTGAGTTCTTCTGAGTTTGTATAACGTTTAAATGATGCAGTAGGTAAACCATGTTCACTATAAAATAGTTTTTGTTTTGCTTTATTTTGGATTATGGCCAAAGTATCAGCTGCTGGATAAACGTTTACACCTTCATGCTCCAATGCTCTCAGTGCTGAGACGTTTACATTTTCAATTTCAATAGTTAGTGTATCTACTTTTTTTCCGAATTCAAAAACAGTTTCGTAATCCATAAGATCACCTACAAAGAACGCATCACAAGCTATTTTTGATGGCGCTTCAGGATTTGAATCAAGCACATAGGTTTGAATGTCAAATTTTCTTGTGGTATAGAGCAGCATTTTCCCAAGTTGTCCACCGCCTAAAATACCGACTTTATGTTGAGAAGAGAACAAGTGCATATTTGCCTAATTGCTAAAGATTGAATTCTAGCGCAAAAATACACTTAAAAATGGAATCTCGCATCAAAATCCTTCAGCAAAACACTTTTTAACCTCTGTATTTAATTATCTTTGTGGCCAAATCTTGATTTGATATTAAAACATTTTCTTTAAACTTTTACAACCTTAGCTGAAATCAACATGAAAAACATTGTATTATTTGGCCCCCCGGGTGCAGGAAAAGGGACTCAAGCTAACTTCTTAAAAGACAGCTATGATCTGGTGCACATATCCACAGGAGATGTCTTTCGTTACAATATTAAGAATCAAACTGATTTAGGAATATTGGCCAAATCATTTATGGATAAAGGTGAGCTTGTTCCAGACCAAGTCACAATTGATATGTTGGCGGACCAAGTGGCCAAAAACCCGCAGGCTAATGGGTTTATTTTTGATGGATTTCCACGAAACACATTTCAAGCCGAGGCATTAGATGACATTTTAAGTAATTATAATACAGAGGTCAATGCGATGATTGCATTGGAAGTAGACGACGAAGTTTTAGTGAATCGACTTCTCAAGCGAGGGGAAACTAGCGGTCGTGCTGATGACTCCTCAGAAGAAATAGTGCGGAATCGTATTAAAATATACTACGATGAAACCGCTGTTTTAAAATCTTTTTATGAACAAAAAGATAAATATTACGGGGTTGATGGAGTTGGAGCCATTGATGCAATTACTGCGCGTTTAAACGCCATAATCGATGCGCTGTAAATAGATAAAAAGATGACTGAAGGTAATTTCGTTGATTACATAAAATTATATGCTTCTTCCGGAAATGGTGGAAAGGGCTCGGTACATCTACATCGCGAAAAATACATCACAAAAGGCGGACCGGATGGAGGTGATGGTGGTCGAGGAGGACATGTGATTATTCGAGGAAACGAAAACCTTTGGACATTACACCATCTAAAATTTAAAAAACATTTAAGAGCAGGCCACGGCGAACATGGTAGTAAGAGTCGAAGTACTGGGGCCGACGGCGTTGATGTTTATATTGATGTACCTCTTGGCAGTGTTGTCCGCGAAACAGAATCCAATACAATTTTATTTGAAATCACTGCGCACGACGAAGAAGTTATTTTGTGTGAAGGTGGTAAAGGAGGGCGCGGGAATTGGCACTTCAAATCGTCAACAAATCAAACCCCGAGGTATGCACAACCTGGAATGCCTTCAATTGAAAAATATGTTACAATAGAATTAAAAATTCTTGCCGATGTTGGACTCGTTGGTTTTCCCAATGTTGGGAAATCCACATTATTGTCTGTTGTAACTTCAGCAAAACCTAAAATTGCGGATTATGAATTTACAACCTTAAAGCCTAATTTGGGTATTGTGGAGTATCGAGACTTCCAGTCTTTTGTAATGGCTGATATTCCAGGAATTATAGAAGGTGCTGCAGAGGGTAAGGGCTTGGGTCATTATTTTTTACGGCATATCGAACGCAATTCAATTCTCTTATTCTTGATTCCAGCTGATGCTGATGATATAAAAAATCAGTACGATATTTTGTTGGATGAGTTGAGGCGCTACAATCCAGAAATGCTAGATAAAGAACGCATCGTAGCTATTTCTAAAAGTGATTTATTGGATGATGAATTAAGAGCGGAGCTCAAACAAATTCTTGATAAACAAATGCCTGTTGAGTACTTGTTTATATCATCTGCGGCACAAACTGGTATCATGAATCTAAAAGACCTTCTTTGGAAACAGCTTAATACTTAAAGACTGTCTTTAGACTTACTTTGATGACCTACAATATAGATGTTAAAACTAATGAAAAGAGTCTGTTTTTTTCTTGTCTTTTGCTTCCATCCTTTCCTTTTTGGTCAATCTATTCCTAAAGATTTCAATGCATTGTGGAAAGTCAAGGACTATAAATCACTAGTAGAGAAGTTAGAGCAGTTTACCGTCCTTTATCCAAATCATTTGGAAGCAATAGAACAACTTGGTGATGCCTACGGACGAATCTCTGAATGGGATCGCGCTTCAAAGTGTTATGAAAAACTAATCCGAGTAAAACCAGATGAGGCTAACTATCATTATAAATACGGTGGCGTACTTGGTAAAATGGCAAAAGAGAGCTCAAAGTTCAAGGCTTTAGGTTTGATTAATCAGACAAAAAAATCATTCACTACTGCTGCCAAGCTAGATCCGTATCATTGGGCAGTACGTTGGGCACAAGTGCAGTTGTATGTACAATTACCTGGATTTTTAGGGGGTAGTTATGATAAAGCAATAGCATATGCTGAGGAGCTACAATCAATTTCTAGACTCGATGGCTATTTTGCTAAAGTTTATATTTATGAACAGATGGATGAGCATAGTCTTGCTCGAGAGTATATGAAAAAAGGGATTACGCTAAGACAGGATTTTTCATGTTTAAATTCAAAACACCATTCAGAACATTGTAAAATAAACAGCAATGACCTTCGTTATTATTTGGCTTTAGCCTATTTGTCCGAGAAAATAGAACTGAATACTGCAGCATTTTTATTTGAAAAATATATTTCTGATTTTAGTTCAGCTGATACAGTACCACTTGAATTAGCGTATTTTCAATTGGCGAACCTATGTTTAATTCAAGACAATACTGAAGGAGCTTTGACTCATTTAAACCACGCCTTAGAATTGAATTCAGATTTTGATTTAGCCAAAAATGCAAAAAAGCATATTTTAATAACTTTGCCTGATTAAAATTTTAGTTACTCTGCTTATATTTACGTTAAATAATTTTTTATGAATGTTCATTTTATCGCCATTGGCGGCGCAGCAATGCACAATTTAGCACTTGCCCTACATTTGAAAGGCATACATGTCACTGGCAGTGATGATGTTATCTTTGAACCTTCAAAATCTAGGTTAGACCGCTATGGTTTATTGCCCCAAGAAATCGGGTGGGATCCAGATCGAATAAATTCTTCCCTAGACGCAATTATTTTGGGCATGCATGCAAAAGCCGATAATCCGGAGTTGTTGAGAGCCCAAGAGTTGGCGTTAAATATTTATTCTTATCCTGAATTTATTTTTGAACAAGCCCAACAAAAAACACGTGTAGTAATAGGCGGAAGCCATGGTAAAACTACAATTACAGCAATGATTCTTCACGTATTGGACTACCATGGTAAGGAGGTCGATTATATGGTTGGAGCACAATTAGAAGGCTTTGACGTCATGGTTAAGCTAACGCATCACAATGACTTTATTGTCTTGGAGGGCGATGAGTATTTAAGTTCACCTATCGATTTGAAACCAAAATTCCACCATTATAAACCTAATATAGCTTTATTAAGTGGGATTGCTTGGGACCATATTAATGTATTTCCGACTTTTGAAGATTATAAAGAGCAGTTTTCTATTTTCACAGACAGCATAGTCGAGGGGGGTAGTATTTCTTATAATTCAGAAGATTGTTATGTTAAAGAGCTTGTTGAAAAAAGCCCTAACCCCATTCGGAAATTTCCCTACAAAACACCTCATTACACTATAGAAAATGGGATAACCTACTTGGAAACCCCTGAGGGGCCTATGCCTTTAGAGATTTTCGGAAAGCATAATCTGAATAATTTAGCTGGTGCCAAATGGATTTGTCAGCATATGGGTGTTGACGAGGATGATTTTTATGAGGCTATTGCTTCATTTAAAGGCGCTAATAAACGATTAGAAAAAATAGCTGAGCAATCGTCTTGCGTTGTTTATAAAGATTTTGCTCACGCACCGAGTAAAGTAAAAGCCACTACAAGTGCTGTTAAAAATCAATACCCAAAACGGCGTCTTCTTGCTTGTCTTGAATTGCATACCTACAGCAGTCTGAATGAGAATTTTCTATCGGAATATGATCAAACTTTAGCTATGGCTGATGAGGCTGTAGTGTTTTTTTCGCCAAGTGCATTACAAATCAAAAAAATGAAACCCATAAGTGAGGAACAAATAGCAAATGCTTTTCAACACAATAATTTGACTGTCTATACAGATCCGAGTCAATTCCAGGATTTTTTAAACGCTCAAAATTACACAGACACAGCCCTATTGCTGATGAGTTCGGGAAATTATGGGGGTCTGAACTTTGATACATTGGGCCACATGATCGTCTAATTTATTCACCTATAATACATTTAATACTATGCCCCAATATTCATTACCCATTAAGCAATGGTTCCAAGCCGATCAACCACGAGAAAAATTAAGAGATAATGGCGCTCGTTTTTTAAGTGATGCAGAGCTATTAGCGATTGTCATTGGATCTGGGACACAACAGATTAGTGCTGTTGGTTTATCTAAAATTCTATTATCTGGTGTTCGAAATAACTTAAACAAATTAGGTAAATGTACATTAGCTCAACTTACCAATTACAAAGGAATAGGAGAGGCTAAGGCCATTAAGATCATGGCAACAATGGAACTTGGCCGTAGATATAAATCTTCATCTGTCGAGGACCAAGCAGAAATGGCTTCGAGTACGTCTGTTTTTGAGCTTATGCAGCCTGTCTTGGGGACTTTAGACCACGAAGAATTTTGGGTGCTTTATCTTAATAATGCTCACAAGCTAATTTCTAAAAGTCAATTGAGCAAGGGTGGAATTACAGCGGCATTAGTCGACAAACGTTTACTATTTAAAAGAGCACTAGAAGTTGGTGCTGTAGCGCTGATTTTAATCCATAATCATCCTTCCGGAAAATTAGAACCCAGTACTTTTGACCTAAGGCTTACAAAAACACTAACGACTGCAGCTAAAACTTTAGATATTAAAGTATTAGACCACCTTATTGTCACAGAAAAAACCTATTTTAGTTTTGCCGATGAAAATTTGCTCTAATGCTGCTCATTTATACACCAAAAATAACCAGTAGACTAAAGTTTGTATTTAAACAAATATGTACACGTATTTTAGGTATTCCAATCGATTTTACAACAACAATCGAGGTTTTTATTGCACATTCTGGCTTAAAAATGTCCTATGGGCCACAGCCATTGGGGTCTGAATTTTTTATTAAAAGTAATGGATTACTTTTTGAGCAAGGCCTGTCAGATATTGAAATTAATGTTCAAAATTGGGGGGACTCTAAATGTTTTTTTTATGTCGGAGAAAAAAGTCATTTACCATTCGATATTTTCTCGGCTTCATTTTATCTACTGAGTCGCTATGAGGAGTATTTACCACATGTCAAAGACGAATTTGGGCGGTTTACTAAAGCCTATAGTTTAGCATACCAACATCAATTTTTAGATCAGCCAGTTGTTGATATTTGGGCCTACCAATTTAAATCGGAATTAGAAGCTCATTTTCCAGATTTCACCTTTAAAGCTAAAGCGTATAGAATTCATCCAATCATAGATGTGCCAATGGCCTATTTTTTTAAAAATAAAGGACTTTTACGCTCTGTAGGAGGATTTATTTCTGACCTTTACCATTTTAGATTAAAACTTTTTTATGAGCGTTTTTTGGTATTATTTGGACTTAAAAAAGACCCTTTCAACACGTTCAATTGGATCATAAATCGACAAAAGAAATCCAAGCAAAAGTTTGATGTTTTCTTTCTTGTAGGCGATTATTCTACTTACGATAAGGGCATCAATCTAAATAAAAGAGAATTTGTCGCACAGATAAAATCCATAAGAGATTACTGTCATGTTGGGCTCAAAACTTCTTTTTTAGCTCTTGATGATTTTGATAAATTAAAACAAGAAAAACGTCGACTAGATGCAGTTATAAACTCAAATTCGCGTAAGGCTAGAGCCTCATTTTCTAAGGTCAACCTACCGACTACCTACCGAAACTATGTGGATTTGGAAATTGAAACAGATTTTTCAATGGGGTATCCAGGCACAATAGGATTTAGAGCGGGAACATGTACCCCATTTTTGTTCTACGACTTGGATTTTGAAGTTCAGACTCCCCTGATGGTTCACCCTTATCAACTAATGGATTTCTCACTGCTTAAATACAACTCTTTTTTAGACAAGAAAGAAACCCTTCTTAAAATTATCCAGCAGGTAAAAAATGTGAATGGAGTTTTTACTCCTGTGTTTCATAACTATACCTTCAGCGGGTGGGATAGATGGTCCGATTTTAAAACCTTGTTTAACATTATTTTAGATTCAAATAAAGATGTATCAGCATAAAAAACACTTATTTTTTGATCTCGACCACACTCTTTGGGATTTTGATAAAAACTCTGCATTGACTTTTGAATTCATTTTTAAAAGCAACAGTATTGAAGTGAATTTAAATACTTTTTTAGAGGTTTATATGCCAATAAACTTGGCGTATTGGAAGTTATATAGAGAGGATAAAATTGATAAAGATCGTCTGCGGTATGCACGACTTAAAGATACATTTGACACACTTAATATTCAAATCAGTACCCGAATAATCTATAAACTTTCTGATGATTATATAATTCACCTTTCTAGGTACAATCATTTGTTTGATGGGGCCATCGCTGTTTTAGATTATTTATATCCAAAATACAACTTGCATATCATAACCAATGGTTTTAAAGAGGTACAAAACGGAAAATTAAATAAATCTGGGATTGCACATTATTTTGAGACTGTTACCAATTCAGAAATGGTCGGGGTAAAAAAACCTAATCCTAAAATTTTTAAGCATGCACTTAAACAGGCTAAGGCCTTGCCTGAACATAGCCTTATGATTGGCGATAACTTGGAGGCAGATATTATAGGGGCTATAGATTTCGGTATAGATGCATTGTGTTTTAATTACCATAAGGAGATTATTCCAAAAGCTATACAGTCTATCGATCAGCTTTTGGAGCTCAAGCATTTTCTGTAATTTTAAAAAAATAAGTATCTTCATCATAAAATAAATACCCATGAAAAATAACTCACTCATAGTTTTTTGCTTATTGATTGCTTTTCAAAACTTCACCTTTGCGCAAAGCGACATCAATAATTACAAGTATGTTTCGGTTTCTGATCGTTTTGATTTTTTAAAAACAGCAGATCAATATCAGCTTAACTCTTTAACAAAATTCTTACTTAATAAAAGCGGTTTTACGGTACTGGACAGGTCAAATAGTTATCCGAAAGATCTTTCAGAAGACCGCTGTTTATTGCTGGATGTCTCTGTTGAAAAACTAAAAGGATTTTTAAAAACAAAACTTGAGGTTCAGTTTAGAAACTGCCGAAGTGAAATTATTTACAAGTCGGAAATAGGAACTTCCAAACAAAAAGATTTTCAGAAAGCCTATCACGAAGCTTTACGCTCTGCCTTTGAATCTGTTGCTGCTCTAGAATACCGCTATGAAGCCCGTCAATCTTCAGTTGTTGCTAAAGATACAAGTCCAATATTATCTGCTAAGGCACCTGCTTCTGTGGAAATGTCAGCGCCCAACAAAGTGCCCCCTGTACCCGAAGTTCCTGTTGTATCATCTGCTGTTGTAGTAACATCCGTACCTCCACCAGCGCCAAAAGCTCCTCAAACCCCGAAAGATGTTATTTCACAAGATGAAAAAAATACGATTCAAGTCAAGGCTACAAACTATGGTTTTAAGGTTCTAGATGTTGTTTCTGATAAGGTTTTATACACACTTCATGCTACAATATATGATGGAGTTTTTATTATAGATAATAAATCTGGTATTGCATACCAGCGAGGGAATCGTTGGGTTCGCGAGTATGTTTCTGACTCAAAAATAGTTATTGAACCTCTTTTTTAGTTGGTGTATTAATAATTGTATTTATCCTTCCAGCGTTGTTTTAGAAAGTCTTTTTGGGCTTGTTCTCTAGCATTATCACCAGGGGCATAAAATGTTGTATTCTTTATGGTTTGGGGTAAAAATTCTTGAGCAACAAAATTTTCATCATAGTTATGAGCGTATTTGTATTCCTCACCGTAGCCTAGCGTTTTCATAAGCTTTGTGGTTGCATTTCGAAGGTCCAAAGGCACACTTAGGTCCCCCGTATTTTTTACGGTTTCCATAGCGGAATTTATGGCCTGGTAGGCCGCATTACTTTTTGGAGAACAAGCCAGATAGGTTGCACATTGACTGAGTACGATTCTGGCTTCAGGCATACCAATACTAGCGACTGCTTGCATTGTAGAATTGGCCATAACCAATGCTGTGGGGTTAGCATTTCCAATATCCTCGCTGGCCAAAATCAATAACCGTCTTGCAATAAATTTCACATCCTCGCCACCAGATAACATTCGAGCAAGCCAATATACCGCTGCATTGGGATCGCTACCTCGAATGGATTTTATGAAGGCCGAAATAATATCGTAGTGCTGATCTCCACTCTTGTCGTACAAGGCAACATCGTTTTGTACCTTCTCAGTTACAAGTTTATTGGTGATTATAATTTTTTCCGATGACTCCGAATTGATAATAAGTTCAAAAATATTGAGTAATTTTCGAGCGTCTCCACCAGAAAGGCGAATGAGCGCCTCGGTTTCTTTTAGCTTTATTTGCATTGACTGCAAAACTTCGTCGGTGGTAATTGCACGTTGTAATAAGTCTTCTAAATCTTTTTTCTCAAAAGGGTTTAACGTATACACTTGACAGCGAGACAATAGGGCAGAGATGACTTCAAAGCTTGGGTTTTCTGTGGTTGCTCCAATAAGGGTTACCCAACCTTTTTCTACAGCTTGCAGCAGCGAATCTTGTTGTGATTTACTGAAGCGGTGAATTTCATCAATAAAAAGAATAGGGTTTTTAGTGGTAAAAAGGCCACCACTTTTTTTGGCTTTTTCAATAACTTCACGCACATCTTTAACTCCAGAATTTATAGCACTCAAGGTGTAAAATGGCCGATCAGATGTTTTGGCTATAATTGTTGCTAGTGTAGTTTTCCCTATACCTGGTGGTCCCCATAATATCATGGAAGGGATCAAACCCTGTTTCAACCCTTGTGTGAGCGCACCTTGTGGTCCTACCAAATGTTGCTGACTTATATAGTCTGATAATGTAGTTGGACGTAAACGTTCGGCAAGTGGCGTATTCATACCACAAATTAAACCTTTTTTTTAAGTAATTTCAAGTTTCGTATTTTTATGTCTATGAAAACTACTTCATCTTTTCGATTTACGACTGGCGTTCTGGGTTACCCGCTTTTTTTTGTACTGCTTATCTGGCTCGTTTTTTGGGCTGATTTTCGATTTGGTTTTCATCTTAACGAGTTGGGAATTTACCCTCGTAAATTAAAGGGGTTAATTGGTATTATTTTTAGTCCTTTTGTTCATGGTTCTTTGGCCCATGTGTACCACAATAGTATTCCTTTATTAGTTCTTTCTATGGCTTTGTTTTATTTCTACAGGCCCGTTGCCTGGAAAATTGTAGCAGGAGGTATACTGCTTTCTGGATTTATGACTTGGTGTATTGGTAGCTCAGCTTACCACATTGGTGCGAGTGGACTTATTTATGTATTGTTGAGCTTTCTTTTGTTTAAAGGATTACTTTCAAAGCATTACCGATTGATAGCCCTTTCGTTAGTTGTTGTTTTTCTTTATGGTGGAATGATATGGTACATTTTTCCTGTTAAGGAAAAGATGTCTTGGGAAGGTCATTTTTCGGGATTTGTAGTTGGTATTTTGTTTTCTCTTAGATTTAAATCTTCCATTGCTAAACCCATTAAATATGCTTGGGAACAACCTGATTTTGATGCTTCTGATGATCCTTTTTTACAACAATTTGATGAAGACGGTAATTTTATAGAACCTCCAAAACAAGAGCAAGATTCAAAAATTTCAATACACTATACTTTCAAAGAAGAGGAGTGACGTTGGCGTACAACTTCATAAAGAAAAGCGCCACAAGCAACAGATACATTCAAGGAGGCGATACTACCAAACATAGGCAGTTTTGCTTTACCATCAACAAGTTTGAGGACAGAAGGGGAGACTCCTTTACCTTCAGACCCCATAACGATTGCGGTCGCCACTTTAAAATCTACATCATAGAGCGTGTGTTCTGTTTTTTCTGTGGCGGCAATTACGTTAATTTCTGAAGCTTGGAAGTAAAAAATTGCATCTTTGATATGATCCACTTTACAAATTGGGATATTGAATACCGCTCCAGCACTTGTTTTTATAGTATCGCCATTAATTGGTGCACTTCCACTTTTTTGGATAATGATGCCATCGACACCGGTACATTCTGCAGTGCGAATAATGGCGCCAAAGTTTCGCACATCGCTTAATTGATCTAAAATCAAAAACAGGGGATGTGCTTTTGTTTCTTTAACTGCTGTCACCAATGCATCCAATTCATAAAACGTAATAGGGGCAATATGTGCCACAGCACCCTGGTGGTTGTTTGGTGTAAGCCTGTTGAGTTTTTCTATGGGCACATAGCTGCAATTGATCCCTCTTTTTCTAACACTATGTTCTAATTGAGAAAACAACTCCCCTCTAAGCCCTTTTTGTAAAAACACTTTATCAATAGATTTGTTGGCTTCTATGGCTTCTAAAATAGCACGTAATCCGTACAGACTTGTTTCTTTTTGCATACTGTAAAAATACAATTTAATTCAGTTGTTATTCTATAAAAAAAGCGGGCAATGCCCGCTTTTTTTGAATTACATATTATACTTACCTAACAACAACTTTTTGGTTTATAATATTTTTTCCTTGGACTAAATTAAGAATGTAAATACCATTAGTAAAGTTAGAGGTTTTAATCTTTCCCTTGATTTTTCCGTTGCTGGGTTTAAAATTATCTTCAAAAATAGTACGTCCTTGAATATCTAAAAGGATGATTTTTGCATATTCTTGAGATATCGTTTGATATTTAAAATTTAACTGCTGTTCTACCTCATTAGACCAAATTACAAGATTATCATTACCTAAAGAAGCACTAGAAGTACTTAATGACAGATTTGGCCCAGTGATTATTAATGAAAAGTTTTGCGTGCCTGATTGTAGGTTTCCTTTATGTGAAACAGTTATTGTATAATCACCACTTGAAGCAGCGTTTACTATTATTCCTTCAACAGTATCTACATTGTTATCGCTGTCATTCGTGGCCCATGATTGAGGACTACTAGGGTTTAATTTCCATGGGTAATAAGTAGTTCCATTCCCAATTACTCTTAAATCTAAGTCATTTATTAATGTAGATTGGGGGCTATTTAGAGATGAATTTACAGCTGCAGGTGGATCGGTCCAGCACAATGTTGCTTTTAATTCTCCATTATTCCCTGACGAGAACTCATAGGTGTATGTTTCTCCTTGGCTTAAAGTGCCTTCATAAATTTGTGCTAAACTATTATTATCATTAAGTATAGTTTCAGCGGCAACCTTGGCATTAAGCAGTCCCCATCCAAATATTGGATCTGGTCCGACTGTATTATCATCATCAGCGGTATGACAGGCCAATGCTTTCAGCGTAGCAGCCTTCATAAACTTATTGTTCAACTGGTTATAATATTCTTGAATAAGAAGAAGTGTTCCAGAAATATTAGGTGCTGCCATAGATGTTCCAGTAGCGCTGTAATATGAATTGTTTGTAGTTGCTGCGCACGAATAAACAGACGTACCATCACCTGAAATATCTGGTTTGATTCGGCCATCATCTGTAGGCCCTTGACTACTACTAGGATTAATATTCATAAATAGAAGGTCTCCATTTTCTTGAATGTATGGATTGCTTGCATTGGCTACAACCATTGTATTTTTTGAAGTTTTATTTCCAACAAGTTTGTCATAGCCATTAGCTAAACCACCATTGTACTCCTCTCCACCATCATTACCAGCGGATATTATTGGGAGATAATATTCTGCTGCATAAGCAATTTGATCCCATTCTCGAGATTCAGCACTATAGCTTCCCATTAAGTAGTTGAAGTTGTCATTTTGTTGAACAGGAACTCCATATGAATGATTCGATAATAATAAAGCATTTTCTGTTGCTTCTTCAAGCGCTTCAATACTATCGGAATCCCAATCATACGATTTTATTTCTGCCTTAGGCGCCATACCTTTAGAGTTAGCATTTGTTCCCTTGGCAATTATTGTTCCAGCTACATGAGTGGCGTGGTTTCCAAATACATCTGATGAGCCAAAATCTGGTGTTGTTATTCTGCTGCTTGCTTGGAAATCATCATTCAGGAATTCAACATGGGTGTCTCTTACATTATCTCCGTCCCAAACGCCTAAAACCATATTTTCACCTTCTAGATCTAATCCGAGACCTCCTTCGGGATGCAAGAAATTTGTTCTAGTTGCTTTGGCGCTTCCAGTATTGTGTGTTTCAATGTAAATAGGTTGGTTATCTATGATATATTTTATTTTTTTAATACCATTATTTTTATCTTTAATTACCTCTTTAAACTCAGGGTTTTCAATTAAAAATTCTTTAATAGATTTAATGTTTTTTGTGTTTAAGTCCTTTAGATACACATTTACCTCAGAGATTTGATCTTTGTTATATGTATCAATGATTATTTTTTGTTCATTTTTAGTTTGTGACAAAGCTATGCCAAAAGAAAAAAGGATAATTATATTGAGATAGGATTTCATATATTTTTTGGGTAATATTAAAAAAAAAAGGGCTCTTAAGAGCCCTTTTTATAAATATTTAACAATTTAATTTTTGTTCAGTACAAAAGCAGCCTCATAAGTTGGTCCACAATTATTAGTTTCATCATCACTAATTACGATTGTAAATGACGAATCATCATTTGAGTCATAAACCCCATTTGTAGCTGCAGGTCCTATTGTAGTAGTTCCACCACAACCAACTCCTGTCACTTGTCCTGTAGGAACTATAACATTGCCACATACCAAACTAAATGCAAAATCTATAGGAGTGAAAGCACCAAATTCTGGGTATGGAGAAACCGTCATAACTCTATCTGTTGGGTCAGCACCCATCTCAATAGTTACAGTTCCGTTCAAAAATACTGCTGAACCAAAAATACCAGTTGCAGTAGTGCTAAGAGTGTAAGATCCAGTAAAATCTGCATTTATAGGACAGTATTTGATAAGTGTAATAGTGTATTGAGAAAACGCTTCAGAGACCACCAAACTTGGGTCGTTAGAAGATAAATTCAATACAACAGTTTTTCCTTCTTCTGTTGAATTTTCAAAATCTGCTACAATATCAATAGTTGATGTAATATTTCCACTTACAAGTGTTCCATCTTGACCATCAGCAAAAGTGTAATCTACACCTAGAACAGCTGTTGATGAATCGTCTACTGTAACTGAGAATGTTGCATCACTGCTAACTAGAGTACTCGCACCAACTGTCGCGGATACGATGTTGCTAGCCCCGTCTTCAACGAGTAACGAACCGCTAGCTCCACTAAAACCGACGATAATATCTCTGTCTAAGTAAGGATAATCCCCTGTATCTCGATCACATGATGTAGCTATAATTGCCACAAGTGAGAGCGTTAAAATTTTAAATATATTTTTCATAAATTATAATTTTTAAATATTAAAGTGGTGTGTAAACAGAAACACCATTTTCACCATATCCGTCAGCGAACCATGAAATGGTAACAACCCCATTTGAATCTACACCATTTGTACCTCCTGGAAGTGGTATTATATTACCCCAAAAGTCTTCTTGACCTGACCAGCTAATGATTCCACAATTTTCGTTAAATACTAAAGGTTGTGCAAAGGTACCATAACTACTAGCGTAAGGACCAGATGCGTACAATCCTCCACTAAATTCAGCAACAGAATAATTTCCATCTCCTAAATCTACAATTTCCATATCTTGAGTATTCACGTCAAAACTAGGTAAAAAGTCATGATAACCATATGTGGTTGTCACACTGTACATTCCCGCTAAGTCAGAGACACATAGTTGAACTATAAATAGATCGAATTGAGCATTAGCCATTGCTCCGTCTCCAACCAAATTGATTACTAAATTTGAGCCCTCAGCAGTTGTACCTGCGAATATACCCTGTACATCGATACTACCAAAATAGCTCCCAGCTGGTATGGTTACAGACATGTCTGATAAAGAGTAGTCTAATCCTTGAACAGCTGTTGATGTTTCATCAATCTCTAATGTGTAAGTTCTATCCAAAGTACTCAAGTCAGTAGCACCAACTTGTATAGAATATATATTTTCAGAAGAAGTAACAAAATAATTACCACTTATGCCATCTGTAAAGTATGCAACAGATGATTCTCCATTGAAATTATTAACATCTACACCATGGTCATCTGTATCACTACAAGAAAAAACTAATGCAATTGCTAATAAAGAATAAATTATTTTTTTCATAATTTTCTAATTTTCTAATTTTTAATTTTAGTTATACCCCGGATTTTGTTGAAATTCAGGAAATACATTGATTTCATCTTGTGGGATAGGCATTTGAAACAAATGACTTCCTGCAGATAAATTCTGGAAAGCGGAAGGTACTGGAGTTCCAGTGCCGTCAAAAAATTCTCCATCTGTAGCAGAGCGCGACACTCCTAGATTCCAACGCTTAAGATCAAAAAGTCTGTGACCTTCAGCAAATAACTCCAATCTTCTTTCTAATTGAATAGCTGCAATCAAGTCGCTTCCTGTTTCAGTACCAGCAGCATAATCACTATATCTATTTGCTCTTAGTTCATCCAACGCAGTAAGCGCTTGGGCTTCTTGACCCAAAAAGTAATGAGCTTCAGCTTTGTTTAAAGCAACTTCTGCAGCACGTATGATTTTTGGATCGATCACACCATTTTGCTGTCCTGTTTCTCCATACATTTTAAAAATAGCATTGTAAATTTTGCCATCTTGATCAGGTAAGTTTGCTATATATGCATTTCGTCTGGCATCAGTATTCTGATATAGGTTATTCAATTCGAATGAAACTGCATATTCAGGCACTACTTCATTGTTTGCTGTAGACTGACTCCATTCAACTCCGATACTGACTCCATCTAAGTTTCTATCTTGATCGATTTTGAATAATACCCCAGCTTCAGAAGCGTCTTTCCAAACTTGAGCAACTTCAGAAAAACTTGAAATTGGAGTAGTTACCTCATTGGCAGAATTAATAGCATTTTGGTACTCTCCCATATAGAGATAAACTCTACTTAAAAGTGCACTTACAACTTCTTTGTTTAATCTGCCAACCCCATTGTCTGTATTTATAAGAGACTTAGCTGCTTCAAGTTCATCTTTGATAAATTGGTAAGAATCTGCAACGTTTGGTCTTAGTTCTCTTACATTGGGATCAATTCCTGTAATGATAGGAAGTCCAAGACTTGAATCTGCACCATTTTGAGTTGGTATTTTACTGTAAACTCGAACCATATCAAATAGTGCTAGTGCTCTTGCCGCTCTTGCTTCTCCTATGAAATTGTTTTTATCAGCACCATCATCAAGATTATTTATATTATTCAAGATTAAATTAGCTCTATTCGTAACAATGTAAGGAGAGTATAACATTCCCCAAGCCAAGTTTGGAGAGTGTCTCCACTCATGGAAAGATTGATTAGAACGTCGTCCTCTTTGTGCTAGTATCACGTTATCTGTCATGATGTCCGGAAGACTGAGTAGGCTTCCACCGTAATATGATCCACCTAAAAAGGCAGAGTATATCCCTCTTGTAGCAAATTCAAATTCAGAAGAATTTGTATAGTAGTCGCTTGGAGATAGTGAGTCATTTGGATTTTGAACCAATTCATCGTCACAAGACTGAACTAGTAAAAGACCAAATACAAATAATAATGTTTTAAATATATTTTTCATGTCTTAATTTAATTTAAAATTTAATATCAATTCCAACTGAAAATGATTTCAGGGTAGGATAACTGTAAAGATTGTAGTTACCAAAACCAACACTGTTTCCAGTTTCTCCACTTCCAATACCTACTTCGGGATCACCATTAAAATGTGGTGCATATGTCCATAGATTTTGGCCTTGAACAAAAACTCTTACTTTGGTTAATCCTAGGCTATCAATAGTACTTAATGGTAAATTGTAACCTACAGTAAGATTTCGTAATCTGATAAAGTCACCTTTTTGTAACCATCTATCAGAATTTTGTTGTGCTTCATTTCCGTATAGAGGACTTGGAAGTACATCTGTATCTCCAGGATTTCTCCAGTAATTAAATGCGTCAACTCTTTGGTTATCATTTACATTTTGTCCATCGCTTAACATGTTTGATTCCATGTAATTAAGGATGTAATTACCTTTTTTGAAGTAAAAGTCAGTAGCGATATCAAATCCTTTATAATTTAAATAAAGGTTAAGACCTCCATCAAAATCTGCAATTGGCGATTTGCCACTCATTAACACGTTGGCGTCAGAGTCATAAACATTTGTTATGTTTCCATCTGAGTCATAAAATAAAGGCTCTCCATTTGCAGGATTAACACCAGCCCATTTAGGCAAATAGAATGTATTGATTTCTTCCCCAACTCTAATGACATTATTTCCACGTATGATATCATCTCCATTTGGATTACTGGCAGAAGGTACAAGTTTTGTTACTTCATTGTCAACAAAAGCAATGTTTCCGCCAAGAGTTAGTTGAAGATCTTTTGTTGAGATTGCATCCCAACTTAATTCAACTTCTAAACCTTTGTTAACCATTTCTCCAATGTTGCTAAAGATACTTCCGTCTGGCTCACCACCTTGCGAAGGTAGAGGAGCATTCAAAAGAAGGTCAGAGGTCGTTCTTTCGTAGTAATCTACAACACCTCTGAGTTTACGGTTAAACAATGTGAATTCAGCACCTATATCGAAAATAAAATTCTTCTCAAATCCTAAGTCAACATTACCATTATCTGAAGGGATTGCTGTTGATTGACCATTTAGGCTACCAAATCCTAAAGTTGCAAGCGATGCATAGGATCCGATACCATTTCTATTTCCTGAACTTCCGGCAGATGCACGTAGTTTTAGGTCGTTTATGACATCAAATTCCCACCAGTCTTCCTTGGCCATATTCCATGCTGCACTTGCAGATGTAAAAGTTCCGGATCTGTTATTAATTCCAAATACAGAAGACATATCGCGTCTTGCAGATGCAGTAAAGAAATACTTTCCATCAAATCCGTAATCAATGAAAGCACCATATGATAATATAGTGTTTTCAAATAAAGATGTTGATGTTGCGTCTGGAAGAGCTGCTACAGACTGAACAGAAAAATCCGGGTTAGAGAATCCTATACTACTCAAACTGTAAGATCTAGTTGTATTCTTATTGAATTCAAATAGTCCGGTTAATGTGAAATCATGTTTTTCAGCAAATACTTTATTGTAGGACAATAAGTTAGTAATAACGTAGCTCAGTGACATAGATCCATTGTCCGTTTTTGACCCTGGGTTGTCTGCATCTCCTACATAGCCTTGAAGAACTGAATTAGGCTTCATGTAACTTTCTCTTCTAAATCTGACATTTGTTGCTCCAACTTGGAATGTGTTTGTAAGTCCTTCCGCAATTGTTGCTTTTGCAGTAATACCTCCTAGTATTGTAGTGGAGTATTCGTCTTCTGGATTGTTAACGATTGCTTCAGAAATTGAGTAACCATTTCCAGTTAGGTTCCAGAGTGGTTGCCCAAATTCATCATATAGGATGTTATTGTCGTCGTCCACTTGGTATTTTGTTTCATAAGGGTTGTAATCATACATCGCACGAAACGGGTTTTGAACATTATTACGATCACGTGGTTCATCTGAAGAAGTACTCGTGATGCTAAAGTTTGTTTTAACTTCAAGCCATTTCTTTGCTTTGTAAGTAACATTCAATCTAGCATTCATTCGCTCAAAACCACTAATGTCTTTAATGATTCCAGTATTTCTGTCATGACCAACGCTCATGAAGTAAGATAAATCTTCTGTACCACCTGTGATTGAAAGAGAATTAGATTGAACTGTAGAATCTTGAAGAAGAGTGTCAAACCAATCGGTTTCTCTTCCTAAAAGTCTGTCATATTCTGCTTGGGTTGAAATAGAAGCTCCTGGAACAGATTGTGCGTTTGAAACTCCCAAAGCAGCAAGTTCACGTTCATATTGAATTTTTTGAGAAGCATTCATCATTCTGAAGTTATTTCTAATCATCTGTCCAGTACCCATTCTTGATGAAAGAGTTACTGTTGCTCCTCTATTTTTAAGACCTGCCTTTGTGGTGATTAAAACTACACCGTTAGCAGCACGAGCCCCATAAAGCGAAGAAGTTGCAGCATCTTTCAAAACTGATATACTTTCGATGTCAATAGGATTTACAGAATTTAGATTAGGAGCAATTAACCCATCGATTATGTAAAGGGGAGCGCTGGAAGCGTTAATAGATCCAATACCACGAATACGTACAAATGCAGTTTGTCCTGGTTTACCGTTTCCTGCTACAACTTGAACACCCGGAGCAACACCTTGAAGCATGTTATCCACAGAAGTTGTGGGGGATAATTTTGCAAGATCTTCTCCTGAAACTACTGATACTGCAGATGTTAGCTCCTCACGCTTTTTGGATCCAAATGCAATAACAACTACCTCATCTAAAGTGTTGTCGGGTGTCATTTGGATTTGAAAAGATGATGAACTACCAACAGAAATCTCTTGAGTGGTGAATCCTACGAAACTTATTTCAAGTGTGTCCTCGGGTGAGGCTTGAATGGTAAAATTCCCATCAAAATCAGTCGTCGTTCCGCTAGAAGTTCCTTTAATAATAATAGTAGCACCAGGCAGAGGGATATTAGCATCATCACTCACAGTTCCTGAAACAGTCTTTTGTTGTGCAAAAGATATTTGCACCACTAACACTAACAATAGCGTTAGCATTACACTAAACTTTGTTTTCATTTTTGTTAATTATTTGAATTAGTCCTCACAAATGTGATGATAAAAACTCAAAAAACCAACTTTTGTTCAAAAAAAAATAAAGTTTAATTAAACATTTAATATCATTTAAAAAATGTTTAATTAAAATGACACTATGATTGTCAATACTAGTAAAATTAATTTAAAGTACTAAAAGCCAATAATTTAGCATTCTTTTGTTATGATAAATAAAAAAAACCACCTACGGGTGGTTTTTTGTGGTTTTTTCATCTACCTGATTATTAATGGATAATCTTGACTGAATCTTATGTTGATAGCTTTCTTGTCTTTTCTTTTAAAATTAATTATCCCAACATTGAAGATAAGGTTTGGATTCGTTACAACATAGTATTTACTATTTTTAAAAATTTTTTCATACAATTGCATACTAAAATCAATCTTGTTCATGTATGAAATTTGTTGTTTTCCCTCAATTTCAAGTTCTATGAATTTAAAAGAAGGAACAGTAAAATTACAGCATTCTTTATTTAATTGAAGTTTATATTAGTGACAAATTTTCACACCATCAATTTCTAACCAAGAATTAGGGGTTATTTTATCCAGATGTATTGGGTCATATTCGATAGAGTATTCTGATTCTGAGTATTGAATATCTTTTTCACATCCAAAATAAGCTACCACTAACATATTACAAAAAAAGAACATGCCAAAATGAAGGCATGCTCTTTTGAAATTAAAAAATCTAGATTTATTTATAGTGTTTTCCATGAGTTTATGCCACTTGCTGTTCCATCCTGACCAGCACTAGGTTCACCACCAAATGTGTAAATCATATCACCTGTTATTTCCAGCTCACTAGCTGGAACAGGGAAATGTGTAGGTGTTCCTATTTGTAAAAGATCATTTCTTCTCATAAAGAAATAATTATTACCCAAACTTCCATTTAAATGCAGTTCAATTGCATACTCGTAAAGTAGTGCTTTTTTGATTTCAGCATCATTCGCAGAAGTTGTAATATTTCCTACGGTATTTCTAGGAGAACCATTTAATGTAGTTGCAGCCCCAGCCAAATCTCCTGATTTGTATTGCGCCTCTGCTTTTAAATACTGCAATTCTGCAAGACTAAAGATATTAGTTGAAGCTCCGTCTACATTTCTATTGTTTCCTGTCTTAAAACGATTATGAAAATAATTAGAAAACAATTCTCTTCCTCTAGCTGGGTTTAAGAAACCGAAATCTGTGGTATATTGAAAATACTGAGCAAATCTTGGATCACTTGAGGTCGCCTGTCCCAAAACAGTATTATCAGTAGGGTAATCCGCTGGCTGTGTAACAGGGTCATTTGCGGCCAAGTATGGAATTTTTTGATCCACTGGAATATAACCTGCACCTCCTGATAAGGTATAGCACATCCAATCTTGTCCATTATTAAAAAGTATACTTTGTTTTGCAGGAGGATTAAAATCTGTTGTGATACCATTATTAATATGTGTCAATACCTCAGCATAATCTACAGTTTCTGCTGAAGTTCGTGCTTTTCCCATGATGAATTTTGCCATATACGTATTTACCAATTTGATAAAATCATCTCTATTTATGTTGTAACCTTCATACAATCTTAATTTATAGTCACTTGGTGTATTGTTCAATACATCTTGCAAGTCTTCTAATCCAGAAGCTATCATTTCTCCGTAAGTTGAAAATTCAACAGTTATTGGATCTGTATTTTCATCCATAATATACCCTTTGTCATACAACAAACCAATATAACTCTGGCACATACCACGTATGAATTTTGCGGTATTTACCAAATGATCTGTAACATCCTCATCGTTGTCATCTAAAATGACACGACCTTTGTTGTTTACCAAATCCAACAAAGTATTGGCATTATAAATTTGACTGTTAAAATCACTCCAATTAGAAGATATGGTAAACAAACTACCATTGGTCGAGTTGTTGTTCATCTCACGTCTTGGTTGATCTCCAAAGGCCCAAAAATCACTGTAAGCATTTGTTGTTGTGGTTTGATCTGACATTTGATTTGTGTATATGTTGTCAAATCCAATCAGTCGAGAAAAAATACTGGTTGTCGAACCGTTTATGAGACTCGTTAGGTCTGAGTCAGATTTTAATGCACGATCTCTGTCTGCTTCATTGACGTTTTCCACATCCAAATCAGAGCATGAATAAGTCACAAGACTTATTGTAAATAATATTGCTAAAAACTTTTTCATTTTTTAATGTTTAAAATTATTATATTAAAACTCAAGTTGAACAGTTGCACTAAAGCTTCTAAAATTTGGATAGGAATATTCATCCAATCTAAAGTTGGTTGGGTTGGTGCTAATAGCAACTTCTGGATCCCAGCCACTGTACTTAGTAAAGGTGAAAAGATTTCTTCCTGAAATTTGAACCTTCAGAGCATCGAAAAACTTGCTGGTCGTTATCTCCTTTCTAAAAGCCAAACTGATTTCTCTAACTTTCATATAGGTTCCGTCTTCAACGAAGTGGCTGTTAGGATTGGATGCATTGTATATATTACCGGCTCCATAGTTTCTATGTTTACCTTGGGCGCCCCAATCTTGCTGATCTTTATGACGATCACGGTTGTACATCAATTGCTTGGTATAGTTGTAAATATCTCCGCCATGTTGGTAATCTAACAACACAAATAGAGAAAAGTTTTTGTAAGAGAAAGAGTTGATAAATCCAATGTTAAAATCTGGATTGGTATTTCCAATTCTTGTTACAGCATCGGCACCTAATTCTTCGTCATAAATACGAACAGGAGATTCATTTTCTGTTCCGATATCTGCAGTACGTACAACATAACCATCGGAATTAATGCTGTAAGCGTCTTTGTTATCGGTTCCACCTGGATGAGCTATGCCTGTTGTATTCAACACAATTCCATTAGAATCTAAAGAAAGTTCATCTAAATTCTTGGCATATTTATTTCCGTATATAGTACCATAAGGTAGACCTTCCTCAACACGGAAAATATTTACTGCTCCTAGGTCACCTCTTGTAAACGCTGGTATTCCATTTAAATTGGTAATCATTTGGTTCCCCGTATCAAAGTTGAGATTAAAATCCCAGTTAAAATTGTCACCCTCAATTAGCAAGCCGCCAAGAGAGGCCTCATATTAGGTGCTTTCAATCTCACCAACATTTTGCCATTGCTGCGAGAATCCAGCTACTCCAGAAAGTGGAACTAAGATAAAATCGTCTTTTGTTTTGGTGTTTGAGTAGTTGAACTCAAAGTTAAAGCGATTCAAGAATGAGATATTTACCCCTGCTTCCAATTCAGCGGAAACGGATGGTAAAAGTTTTTTATTTCCTAAAATTCTTGGCTCTATAGCAGATGAAGTCACACTGTAGGTTTCGTATTGCGCATACCAACTTGGTCTTTGTCCAGAAGTACCATAGGAAGCTCTGATTTTGAATTCGTCAATCCCATTGATATCCACGTCCTCAGAAAGTCTGTAAGCTATTGCCCCACGACCATATATTCTAGATCTATTATCTTTACCGAAAAGTGAAGATTCATCACGTCTAACCAGTCCACTCAAGATAATCTTGTCCTTGTAATCCAAGTCCATATTTAAAAAGTAATTTCTGGTTTTTTCTTCCCTAATTTCAGAAGAAATGACTTGATTATCAGGTAGAGTATTTTCAACATTAATGACGTCCTCTGCAATAAAATCAAAACCACTTGCTCTTAAGTAATCAAAACTCCGATCTTCGTATAAATATTTTGCGGTTGCGGCTAGATTAAAATCGCCAAAATTTATATTGTGTAGTGTTAATTCAGCCGAAGAAATATTAGAAACACTCGTGAATTCGTCAATTCTTATAAATCCATTATTTAGTGTTGCATTTGGAACGGGAGTTATAAACCCCTTAGGATAGTAGATGAACACCCTAGAGTGTGAACGATCTATACTATGGCTTGCTGTTGCGAATAAATTTTTAGTAATGTCATATTTGACATTAATACCACCCAAGATTCTATTTCTTTTAAAATTATTATCGATAACATCTGCTATATACAATGGATTTTGAAAGTTGTCTCCTTGAACATTGTAACCACTGGGAACTGCTGCAAATACACCATTTTCATCTTTTTCTGTTAAGTTCATAAAAGGTTCAACGGCCAATGCAGCGTAAAAATAGTTTGATCCACCTTGCCCTTGCTCTGTAACATTGATTCCATTTGACTTGATATAACTTGCAGAAAGATCTACAGTAAGTTTTTCCGTAGGCCTAGCACCAAAATTTGTTCTAAAACTATTTCGTTTAAATGGATCTAAGGGTTCAATAATTCCTTTTTGTTCGTGATCTTGTAACGATATAAAGTAGTTGAAATTTTGCAACCCTTGTTCTACCGATGCCGTAGAAGTTGTAAACAATTGGCTTGTATAGATATTTTTGGCGTTGTCGTAAGTTCGAGAAAGATATTCATTGTCATGTAGCCCATCAGAATCTAATACTCTGTTACCGCTTGTTAAATCAAATCCATAATTGGATGTATCTGGAGTGCTTGAATCATTATCCCAGTCTCCAAAACGAATGCCTAGTGGATCATTTACGAATGGGTGAGTATTTGACAATGGGTAGTCATTTTCTATGCCAGATTGGCCAGTTTCAAATCTCAAAGTTGTTTTCATATCGCGCTGACCTTTCCCTTTTTTGGTAATAATTTGTATGACACCATTTCCAGCCAATGACCCATAAAGTGAAGCTGCTGCTGCACCTTTAACAACTTCCATAGACTCAATGTCTTCTACTGCAATATCTCTAATGGATCCATCTGTGATAATGCCATCCACAATCAAGAGTGGTCTTTGATTTCCGCTTATAGATGTAGAACCTCTAAGTCGTATTTCTGGTGCGGAAGCTGGGTTTCCAGAAGCTTGAACAATTCTTACACCAGATACTTTACCACGAAGTGCATTAGCAGGATCTACGGCAGGAACTTCTTGCAGCTCTTCTTTATTCACTTTTCCTACGGAAAAACCTAGTTTTTTGGTTGAGGTTCCTATAGCCACCCCTGTTACAATCACCTCATCTAAGTTGTTGTCCAACAACATACTTACATTATACGTATTGGATGCTCCAACCGTTAACGATTGTGTGGCATAGCCCACATAACTAATTTCTAGTGTATCCCCAATATTTGCTGTTAATTGGTACTTTCCGTCAAAATCTGTGGAGGTTCCAGAGCTGGTACCTGCACGAATAACGGTTGCACCAGGTAGGGGCAATCCATTTTCGTCCGATACGGTTCCTGAAACGGTTTTTTGTTGTGCAAACACCATTTGCACGCCTAATGCCAAAAGCATCAGAATCATTGTAAATTTGGGTTTCATATGATTTGTTTTCAATTAGTGTGGCTAATTTCTTAAATAAAAGTTAAGATATTAAGATAAAGGGTTATTTTTTAACACACCTTTAACAGTTGTTTAATCCTTTAATCTTGTTAACGCCTAAAAAGTAGAGGTTAGGCTCAAATGAATTTTAGAATTCGAAAAATTAAACGTTTGATTTTTGGGTTTGCCGTTGGCATAGTTAAAGCGTAAGAGTCCGGCATTGGTGCGCAGGCCAAATCCAAATCCGAAGCCGTAAAGCTCTTGGTTGCTCAGTTGGGCGTCCTGCATGTACCCTACATCAATAATACTGTGCACAAACAAAGATGGACTTAGCCGATAACGATATTCTGTACAGAGGACTCCAACACGCGTGGCAAATAAGCTATTTTCTTCAAATCCTCGAACAGAATTAATTCCTCCAAACCTAATGAGTTCATTGAATAGGTACTGGTCTGAGTCAAGGCCTTCCAAATGAAGTTTTAGGAAAACACTGTTTTTGGGATTGAGCTGTACGATGTGATGGGCTTTGAGTTGGAGGTGCCGCTGTTCATTCGTTTCAGTTGTTGATCTTTGACCCAAACCAGCAGTGAATTTGAGTTGGCTTTTGATTGGAAATAACACATTGTTTTTTTGACGCTTAATATACTGGTAATTTAGTCCATAAAATTGACTGTCGTAATCTTCGATTTCATTGGTGGTGTTTTCAGTTAGTTCATTGGACTGTAGGTTGCGCAATTCAATCCCTATTTGTTGTTTGTCTCCAAACGGGTAAAATAGTTTTATACGCTGTTGTGTTGTCGTAAAAGTACTGTCTTTTTTAAATATATTTAGATCGAGAGAACTGCCTATTGGGCTGCCAAAAATATAGGGCATCTCTAATGTTATATTAAAGGTTTTTTGTTCGTTTTCGTCGCTTTTGTAATTGAGTTTAAAAGACTCGCCAAAGTTGAGGTTATTGATAAGGGTCAAATCTAAGTAACCATCAAATTCAATCGCTCCGGTCTCTTCGTTCGACCCAAAACCTAAAAATCCATCAAAGCGATTGCTTTTGATTTTTTCTAAATATATATAAACACGCGTAGTGTCTGGAGTGAAGAGTACTTCCGCAGCTCGTTTTTGGCGTACAAAAGGAAGCTGCTGCAGAAGTTCCATTTTTGATTTTATACGCTCTAAGCTAAAAGGTTTTTGGGTTTTTATACCCAAAAAATGAGAAATATAGCTTTTCGGGAATTTTTCATAACCCAAAACTTTAATTCCTTGAATACTGCGTTTGGTTCCTTTATCAATGATTAAATCGGCACGTAATGTTTTATTTCCATTCGGTTTTATGTTGTCGAGTCGTACCGTAGCAAAGGCATAGCTTTCATCCGCTAACAACTTAGAAACTTCGCTTAATACATAGGCTAGATTTTCGATTGGAATGCGCACAAAAGAGATTTCTTTTTCTGCTTCATTTTGTGGGCTGTAGCCCAATTCTTCAAAATATTTTAGTGGTCCAAAAACATCAACTGTATTGTATTTCTGGCCAAGACTTAGTTTTGCGTCGATGCTGCTTTTTCCGACTTTTTGATAGACGATTTGAATATTTATGTAGCCAATTTCAGTAAGTTTTTTTTGAATGCGCTCAATTTCTAATTCAGCCGTAGCCATGTCCTGAAAACTTTTGCTGTATCCCAAATCATCAATGATATACTGATTGGCTTCAATTTCGGAATTGATTTTGAGCGTTAATTCTTGGGCCTGAGCGGTCCAAAAACAGGCACAGCACAGCAAAATAATTAATGGAATTAAATGATTGGATTTCAAGAATAAAAGTTTGATGTAAAACTAACGCAAAAAAGTGTCAAAATATATATGGACAAAAAAAAAGCGATATTATTCTAAAATTATAGGTTCTAGTATTTGAATAATTGATTTTAATGCTTACCTTTGCAGCCCTCTAAGAAGAGGATTGAAAAAATTATAGTTATAATTTATGCCAACAATATCACAATTAGTAAGAAAAGGAAGAGCCAAATTAACTAAGAAGAGTAAATCGGCTGCTTTGGATTCTTGTCCACAACGTCGTGGTGTATGTACGCGTGTTTACACAACAACGCCAAAGAAACCAAACTCTGCAATGCGTAAAGTTGCAAGGGTAAGGTTAACCAATGGTAATGAAGTAAATGCTTACATCCCCGGAGAAGGACATAACCTCCAGGAGCACTCGATAGTATTAGTTAGAGGTGGAAGGGTAAAAGATTTGCCAGGAGTTAGATACCACATTGTACGTGGCGCACTCGACACAGCAGGTGTAGAGGGCCGAACACAACGTCGTTCTAAGTATGGTGCAAAACGCCCAAAAAAGTAATTTAAAACACTTTAAAGAGAAGACATGAGAAAAAGACAGGCGAAAAAAAGACCGCTTTTACCAGATCCTAGATTCAACGATCAGCTTGTGACGCGTTTCGTCAACATGATGATGTGGGATGGTAAGAAATCTGTAGCGTTCAAAGTATTTTACGAAGCTATTGACATTGTAGAAGAAAAAAATACTGACGAAGAAAAAACTGCTTTACAAATATGGAAAGATGCTTTATCCAACGTAATGCCGCACGTCGAAGTGCGTAGCCGTCGTGTTGGGGGAGCTACTTTTCAAATCCCTATGCAAATTCGTCCAGACAGAAAAATTTCTACAGCCATGAAGTGGTTGATTAGTTATTCTAGAAAAAGAAACGAAAAATCGATGGCCTTAAAGCTAGCTTCAGAAATTTTAGCGGCTTCTAAAGAAGAAGGTGCTGCCGTTAAGAAACGCGTAGACACTCACAAAATGGCCGAAGCGAACAAAGCATTTTCACACTTTAGATTCTAATCAGAAATGGCAAGAGATTTAAAATTCACTAGAAATATAGGTATTGCTGCGCACATTGATGCAGGAAAAACCACTACAACTGAGCGTATTCTTTATTATACAGGAGTTTCACACAAAATTGGTGAAGTGCATGACGGTGCTGCTACAATGGATTGGATGGAACAAGAGCAAGAGCGTGGAATTACCATTACCTCTGCTGCAACAACTTGTACTTGGAAGTTTCCCACAGAAAACGGTCAGCCAACAAACGAAACAAAAGGATATCACTTCAATATTATAGACACACCTGGTCACGTTGATTTTACCGTTGAGGTAAACAGATCTTTACGTGTATTGGATGGGCTTGTATTCCTGTTTAGCGCAGTTGACGGTGTTGAGCCTCAATCAGAAACAAACTGGAGACTTGCAGACAACTACAAGGTGCCACGTATTGGATTTGTAAACAAAATGGACCGTCAAGGCTCTAATTTCCTTGGTGTTTGTCAACAAGTAAAAGACATGCTGAAGTCTAATGCAGTGCCAATTGTTCTTAACATTGGTGATGAAGCAGACTTTAAAGGAGTAATTGATCTCGTTAAAAACCGTGCTATTGTATGGCACGACGAAACACAAGGTTCTACTTTTGATATCGTCGATATTCCTGAAGACATGAAAGAAGAAGCGCGTAAGTACCGTGCACTCCTTATCGAGGAAGTGGCGACTTATGACGAAAACCTTCTTGAAAAATTTATGGAAGATGAAGATTCTATTACGGAAGATGAAGTGCACGCTGCACTTAGAGCTGCCGTCATGGATATGGCCATCATTCCAATGGTATGTGGTTCAGCCTTCAAAAACAAAGGGGTTCAATTTTTATTAGATGCTGTATGCCGTTACCTTCCTTCTCCAACTGATAAAGAAGGAATTGTTGGTGTAAATCCTGATACTGAACAAGAAGAAGTGCGAAAGCCAGACGTAAAAGAGCCGTTTGCTGCACTAGCATTTAAAATTGCTACAGATCCATTCGTTGGTCGCTTAGCTTTCTTTAGAGCTTACTCTGGTCGTTTAGATGCTGGTTCTTATATTTTAAACAACCGTTCAGGTAAAAAAGAACGTATTTCTCGTATCTATCAAATGCACTCCAATAAGCAAAATGCTATTGATTTTATTGAAGCAGGAGATATTGGCGCAGCCGTCGGATTCAAAGACATCAAAACGGGGGACACCATGACAGATGAAAAGCATCCAATTGTTTTGGAATCTATGGATTTCCCAGATCCAGTAATTGGTATTGCTGTTGAACCTAAAACAAAGGCAGACGTCGATAAGTTAGGTATGGCACTTGGAAAACTTGCAGAAGAAGATCCAACCTTTACTGTTCGTACTGACGAAGCATCTGGCCAAACCATTATCTCTGGTATGGGCGAGTTGCACTTAGATATTATTGTAGACCGATTGAGACGTGAGTTCAAAGTTGAGGTCAGTCAAGGTCAACCACAAGTAGAGTATAAAGAAGCAATCACTCAACGTGCAGAACACAGAGAGGTGTACAAGAAACAATCTGGTGGGCGTGGTAAATTTGCAGATATTGTATTTACTTTGGAGCCTGCAGAGGAAGGAAAAGAAGGATTAGAATTTGTTTCCGAAATCAAAGGTGGTAATGTACCTAAAGAGTTTGTTCCTTCTGTAGAAAAAGGATTCAAAATGGCCATGCAAAATGGACCATTAGCTGGATACGAAGTAGACGCTATGAAAGTGACGCTTACTGACGGATCTTACCACGATGTGGATTCTGATCAGCTTTCTTTTGAGTTGGCTGCTAAGCTTGGATTTAAAAATTCAGCAAAAGCTGCTAAAGCGGTTATCATGGAACCTATTATGAAGCTTGAGGTTATTACACCTGAAGAAAATATGGGTGATATTGTTGGTGACCTTAACCGTCGCCGTGGTCAAGTAAGTGACATGGGCGATAGAGCAGGAGCGAAAACTGTAAAAGCTACAGTTCCACTTTCTGAAATGTTTGGTTATGTTACTACCCTAAGAACACTTTCTTCTGGTCGTGCAACATCAACGATGGAGTTTTCACACTACGCTGAAACACCGTCCAACATCTCCGAAGAAGTAATTAAAGAAGCAAAAGGAGTTCAATCTTAAAAGTTTAGAACATGAGTCAAAAAATTAGAATAAAATTAAAGTCTTACGATCATAACTTAGTAGATAAATCTGCTGACAAGATTGTTAAAACGGTAAAAAGTACTGGTGCTGTTGTTACAGGTCCAATTCCTTTACCAACGCACAAAAAATTATTTACTGTATTGCGATCTCCTCACGTCAACAAAAAGTCGAGAGAGCAATTTCAGTTAAGTTCATACAAAAGACTACTTGATATATATAGTTCATCTTCAAAGACAATTGATGCGCTGATGAAACTAGAGTTGCCAAGTGGTGTTGAAGTTGAAATTAAAGTCTAATGAATGCGCTGAACATGATTCAGTAAAACATGTCCTGCGCTGCGTGCAAAGGAAAAACGGAAAAAATACAATTCAAGGGTTGAAGCGTATTTTGACCCTTATTTTTTGAAGTAAAATAAATTAAAGTTAAATAATAAATTAATAATTATGTCTGGGTTAATAGGAAAGAAAATCGGAATGACCAGCATTTTTGACGAGAATGGCAAGAACATGCCTTGTACCGTCATTCAAGCTGGGCCATGCGTTGTTACCCAAGTCAGAACTGAAGAAAAGGACGGCTATGAAGCGGTTCAATTAGGTTTCGATGACAAGACAGAAAAAAGTGCTACAAAAGCTGAACTTGGTCATGCCAAAAAAGCTGGTACTTCTGTTAAGAGAAAAGTCGCGGAATTTCAAGGTTTTGATGAGGAGTACAAATTAGGTGACACCATCACGGTTGAGCACTTCGAAGCAGGTGAATTTGTAGATGTCACTGGAACAAGTAAAGGTAAAGGATTTCAAGGGGTTGTAAAACGCCATGGTTTTGGTGGTGTAGGTCAAGCGACGCACGGTCAGCACAACCGACTTAGAGCACCTGGGTCTATTGGAGCAGCATCTTACCCTGCACGCGTATTTAAAGGTATGAGAATGGCCGGGCGTATGGGTACTGATACAGTGAAAGTTCAAAATTTAAGAGTTTTAAAAGTAGTAGCGGATCAAAACTTAATTGTTGTTAAGGGATGCGTTCCTGGTCATAAAAACGCTTACGTAAAGATCGAGAAATAATGAAAGTAGCAGTTTTAGACATCAACGGAAAAGACACAGGAAGAAAGGCAGACCTTTCTAACGATGTGTTTGCTATAGAACCAAACAATCACGCCGTTTATTTGGACGTGAAGCAATACTTGGCCAATCAACGCCAAGGAACGCACAAGGCCAAAGAACGTGCCGAAATTGTTGGTAGTACAAGAAAAATTAAAAAACAAAAAGGAACAGGTACTGCCCGTGCTGGTAGCATCAAGTCTGGAGTTTTTAAAGGTGGTGGTCGTATTTTTGGTCCTAGACCAAGAAACTACGGTTTTAAATTGAATAAAAATGTGAAGCGCTTAGCTAGAAAGTCAGCGCTTACCATTAAGGCTCAAGAAAAAGCCATCACGGTTTTGGAGGACTTCAATTTTGAGGCCCCAAAAACCAAAGAGTTCACAGCTGTTTTAAAAGCATTAAACCTAGAGAGCAAAAAGTCTTTGTTTGTCTTGGGAGCGCCGAATAATAATGTATATTTGTCGTCGCGCAATTTAAAAGGCTCTGAAGTTATAACTAACTCAGAATTAAGCACTTATAAAATTCTAAACGCCAACCAAGTTGTGCTATTGGAAAGTGCAGTAGAAGGAATTGAATCGAATTTAAGTAAATAAGAACACCATGAGTATCTTAATTAAACCCATCATCACAGAAAAAGCGACCTTAGACAGCGAGTTAAGAAACTGTTTTAGCTTTTTGGTGAATACAAAGGCGAACAAGGTAGAAATCAAAAAAGCAGTTGAAGCTGCTTACGGTGTTTCTGTAGCCAAAGTTCGAACAATAAATGTCCGTCCAGATCGAAAAACCAAATACACAAAAACGGGGATTCAACATGGTAAAACAAATGCAACTAAAAAGGCAATTGTACAACTGGAGGAAGGTGAAACAATTGATTTATACGCTAATATCTAATTAGAAATGTCAGTAAGAAAATTAAAACCGATTACACCGGGCCAGCGATTTAGAGTAGTTAATGGATTTGACGCCATTACTACTGACAAGCCGGAAAAAAGCCTTTTGGCTCCGAAAAAACGCTCAGGTGGTAGAAACAGTCAAGGAAAGATGACCATGCGCTACATTGGTGGTGGTCACAAGAAAAAGTACCGAATTATCGATTTCAAAAGAAACAAAACTGGAATTCCAGCGGAGGTGAAATCTATTGAGTACGATCCAAACAGAACTGCATTCATTGCACTTCTTAATTTCCAAGATGGCGAAAAGCGCTACATCATTGCTCAGAACGGCCTTAAAGTAGGGCAGACTGTAGTTTCTGGTAATGAAAATATAGCTCCCGAAGTTGGGAACGCGATGCCATTGAGTCAAATTCCATTAGGAACTATAATCTCATGTATTGAGCTTCGTCCAGGACAAGGCGCAGTGATGGCGCGTAGTGCTGGAGCATTTGCTCAATTAATGGCTAGAGACGGAAAATTTGCTTCCGTAAAACTTCCATCTGGCGAAACACGCCTCCTTTTATTGGATTGTTACGCTACTATTGGAGTTGTATCAAATTCTGATCATCAACTATTGGTTTCTGGTAAAGCAGGACGTAGCCGTTGGTTAGGAAGACGTCCAAGAACTAGACCAGTTGTGATGAACCCAGTCGATCACCCCATGGGTGGTGGTGAAGGGAAATCTTCCGGAGGGCATCCAAGATCAAGAAATGGTATTCCAGCAAAAGGTTACAGAACTCGTTCTAAAACCAAAGCAAGTAATAAATATATTGTAGAACGTAGAAAGAAATAATAAGACATGGCAAGATCACTAAAAAAAGGACCTTACGTTCATTATAAGTTAGAAAAGAAAGTTGCTGCAAACGTTGAATCAAACAAAAAGACAGTTATCAAAACTTGGTCTAGAGCCAGTATGATTACACCAGATTTTGTTGGTCAAACTATTGCAGTACACAATGGCCGCCAATTTGTACCTGTATATGTTACAGAAAACATGGTAGGACATAAGTTAGGAGAATTTTCACCAACTCGTTCTTTCCGAGGTCATGTTGGTGCAAAAAATAAAGGTAAAAAATAAGCGCTATGGGAAGTCGTAAAAAACAAATGGCAGACACAATCAAAGCCGATAAAAAGCAAGTTGCTTTTGCAAAGCTTAATAATTGTCCTACCTCACCAAGAAAGATGCGCTTAGTCGCAGACCTTATTCGTGGAGAGAAAGTAGAAAGAGCTCTTAATATTTTGAGATTCAGTCAAAAAGAAGCCTCCCGTAGGCTAGAAAAGCTAGTACTTTCGGCTGTTGCCAACTGGCAAGCCAAAAACGAAGATGCTGATATTGAAGCTGCGGATTTATTCATCAAAGAAATTAGAGTTGATGGAGGGTCAATGCTCAAAAGATTAAGACCAGCACCGCAAGGACGTGCTCACCGAATTCGAAAACGTTCCAACCACGTTACTGTTGTACTTGGAGCAAATAATAATAACACAGAAAGTAAATAATAGATGGGACAGAAGACAAATCCAATAGGAAATCGCCTTGGAATTATCAGAGGATGGGAATCGAACTGGTATGGAGGAAACGATTATGGAGATAAACTTGCTGAAGATGATAAAATCAGAAAGTACATTTTTGTGCGTTTAGCAAAAGCTAGTGTTTCCAGAGTTATTATAGAACGTACTCTCAAACTTGTAACCATAACCATCACCACGGCTCGTCCGGGGATCATCATTGGTAAAGGTGGACAAGAAGTAGATAAGTTAAAAGAAGAGCTTAGAAAACTAACAGGAAAAGACATTCAATTGAATATCTTTGAGATCAAGCGTCCAGAGCTTGACGCTTTTCTTGTTGCTTCAAGCGTAGCACGTCAGATTGAAAACCGTATTTCTTACAAGCGTGCTATCAAAATGGCTATAGCAGCCACTATGCGTATGAATGCAGAGGGAATCAAAATTCAAATTAGTGGACGATTGAACGGAGCTGAAATGGCACGTAACGAACACTACAAAGAAGGCAGAATTCCATTGTCTACGTTTAGAGCTGACATTGATTATGCTCTTGTTGAGGCGCACACGACTTATGGCCGTTTGGGTATTAAAGTGTGGATTATGAAAGGTGAAGTTTATGGAAAAAGAGAATTGTCTCCACTTGTTGGTTTATCCAAAAAACAAGATCGTGGAGGACGCTCTAACTCCAAAAATCGTCGTAGAAAGTAATTTTTTAAATAAAACAAAATGTTACAACCAAAAAGAACAAAATTCCGTAAAGTCCAGAAAGGACGCATGAAAGGAAATTCCGGACGAGGACACCGTCTTTCTAGTGGAATGTTTGGTATAAAATCATTAGATTCAAATTTTTTGACTTCACGTCAAATTGAAGCCGCTCGTATTGCAGCTACACGTTATATGAAAAGAGAAGGTCAGCTTTGGATTAAAATATTTCCAGACAAGCCGATCACCAAAAAACCTCTTGAAGTACGTATGGGTAAAGGTAAAGGTGCCGTAGAGTATTGGGCAGCTGTTGTCAAGCCGGGAAGAATCATTTTTGAAGTTGGTGGTGTGCCAATCGAAGTTGCTAAAGAAGCACTCCGATTAGCAGCTCAAAAATTACCAGTTAAAACCAAATTTGTAATTGCCAGAGATTACGAGGCTTAATTTATTGAAATTATGAAACAATCTGAAATTAAAGAATTATCAACGGCCGAGTTGCAAGAAAAACTTAGTGACACAAAAAAAGCATATGTCGATTTAAAAATGACACATGCAATATCACCGCTAGAAAATCCAATCCAACTGCGTAATGTAAGACGTAGTGTAGCACGATTGGCAACAGAGCTAACTAAAAGAGACGTACAATAATTGTATTTGTTGAAAGATGGAAAAAAGAAATTTAAGAAAAGAACGTATAGGAATTGTTACAAGTAACAAAATGATGAAATCTATTGTGGTTTCTGAAGTGAAGAAAGTTAAACATCCTATGTATGGAAAGTTCGTACTAAAGACAAAAAAGTACGTAGCTCACGACGAGCAAAATGACTGCAACGAAGGCGATACTGTAAGGATTATGGAAACTAGACCCTTAAGTAAGTCAAAGTGTTGGAGATTAGTAGAAATTATTGAAAGAGCTAAGTAATTATGGTACAACAAGAATCAAGATTAAAAGTAGCTGACAATACTGGAGCAAAAGAAGTATTGACCATTCGTGTTTTAGGGGGTACAAAACGTAGATATGCTTCATTGGGAGATAAAATAGTTGTTTCTGTTAAAGACGCTACACCAAATGGCAATGTCAAAAAAGGTGCAGTATCTACAGCAGTTGTTGTACGTACTGTAAAAGAGGTACGTCGACCAGACGGCTCATACATCCGCTTTGATGACAATGCTTGTGTGCTTTTAGACGCCAATGGTGAAATGAAAGGAACACGTGTATTTGGACCAGTAGCAAGAGAACTTCGTGATAAAAAATTCATGAAAATTGTTTCATTAGCACCTGAAGTGCTTTAATAAAAACAACCATGGGAAAGCTAAAGATAAAAACAGGAGATACAGTACGCGTAATCGCTGGAGACCACAAAGGCTCTGAAGGCAAAATACTTACTGTATTCATCGATAAAAACAAAGCCATTGTAGAGGGTGTGAATATGATCAAAAAACATATGAAGCCTAATGCACAAAACCCTCAAGGTGGTATAGTAGAAAAAGAAGCAGCGCTTCAAATTTCTAACCTATCCTTAATCAACTCCAAAGGCGAAGCTACACGAGTTGGATATAGAATGGAAGAGGGTAAGAAGGTGCGCTATGCAAAAAAATCTAACGAAGTAATATAAGCGTTATGACGTATGTTACAAGATTGAAACAAGAGTACAAAGACAAAGTAATGTCTGCTCTTACAGAAGAATTCGGTTACAAAAATGTAATGCAAGTTCCTAAACTCCAAAAGATCGTAATCTCCAAAGGGGTAGGTGCTGCAGTTGCTGATAAAAAACTAATAGACCACGCTGTTGAAGAAATCACAAAAATTTCAGGACAGAAAGCTGTGGCTACAATATCGAAAAAAGACGTTGCATCTTTTAAGCTCCGTAAAGGGATGCCTATCGGTGTTAAGGTTACACTTAGAGGAGAGCGCATGTATGAATTTTTGGACCGATTGGTTACTTCAGCGCTGCCACGTGTACGTGATTTCAACGGCATCAAAGCAAATGGCTTTGATGGACGTGGAAACTACACTCTAGGGATCACAGAGCAAATTATTTTTCCAGAAATTAATATTGACAAAGTCAACAAGATTTCAGGGATGGACATTTCCTTTGTCACCTCTGCCGAGACAGACAAAGAAGCAAAATCATTATTAACAGAACTAGGGTTACCTTTTAAAAAGAACTAATCTATGGCAAAAGAATCAATGAAAGCCCGTGAGGTAAAACGTGCAAAAACAGTAGCCAAATACGCTGCAAAGCGTAAAGCGCTAAAAGAAGCTGGTGACTATGAAGGATTACAAAAACTTCCTGCAAATGCTTCACCAATTCGTATGCACAACCGTTGTAAACTTACTGGACGTCCAAAAGGCTATATGCGTCAATTTGGTGTCTCAAGAGTAATGTTTCGAGAAATGGCTAACAAAGGACTTATTCCAGGTGTGAAAAAAGCAAGCTGGTAAAAACAATAAATTAGAATTATAAATTGGTTTCAGGTTCTTAAGTATAGAAAACCAAAACCGCAAATTAATAACTATGAATACAGATCCAATAGCGGATTATCTAACAAGAATTAGAAATGCAGTTTTAGCTAACCACAGAGTGGTGGAGATTCCTGCCTCTAATTTAAAGAAAGAAATTACTAAAATATTATTCGATCAAGGATATATTTTAAGTTACAAATTCGATGATTCAACAAGTCAAGGTGTAATTAAGATTGCTCTTAAATATACTAAAGACACTAAAGAATCAGTCATCAAAAAAATTCAACGCATCAGTAAGCCTGGTTTACGTAAATACGCCAGTTCTAAGGAACTGCCTCGTATCCTAAACGGACTTGGAATTGCGATCGTCTCTACTTCTCACGGGGTAATGACTGGTAAGCAAGCTCAACGCGAAAATGTTGGTGGAGAAGTTTTATGTTACGTTTACTAAATTTTAAAGTATTAAGAAATGTCAAGAATAGGAAATAATCCAATTTCAGTACCAGAAGGAGTCACTATCGAAATTGCCGACAACACCATTACGATCAAAGGTAAATTAGGGGAGTTGACACAAGAGTATTCTGGAGTTAGCTTTAAGATAGAAGATAACACGCTTACAGTTGAGCGAAACTCTGAAAAGAAAGAACACAAAGCCAAGCATGGTTTATACAGAGCTTTGGTGAATAATATGATTCATGGTGTAACCACTGGTTGGGCTAAAGAATTAGAACTTGTTGGTGTAGGATACAGAGCATCAAACCAAGGAAACAAACTTGATTTGGCACTCGGATTCTCACATAATATTGTTTTGAATATTGCTCCTGAAGTGAAAGTTGAAACAATATCTGAGAAAGGGAAAAACCCAATCATCAAACTCTCTTCTTTTGACAAGCAACTTGTTGGACAGGTTGCCGCCAAAATTCGTGGGTTCAGAAAACCTGAGCCATACAAAGGGAAAGGAATCAAATTCGTTGGTGAAGAAATAAGAAGAAAAGCAGGTAAATCAGCGTAATAACTAAGATTATGGGACTAACAAAGAACGAAAGAAGACAACGTATAAAAAACAGAATTAGAAAAACGGTTACTGGGACAAACGCCCAGCCTCGTTTAGCTGTTTTTAGAAGTAATAAAGAAATTTATGCTCAATTGGTTAACGATGTAACTGGCGAGACAATCGCAGCAGCTTCATCTAGAGACAAAGATTTAAGTACTGCAAAAGGTACCAAAACTGAAGTCGCAACTTTAGTGGGTAAATCAATTGGTGAAAAAGCCCTTAAAGCTGGTGTTTCAAACATCACTTTTGATAGAGGTGGCTATTTATACCACGGTAGAGTAAAATCATTAGCAGAAGGCGCTAGAGAAGCCGGACTTAAATTTTAAAGAGATATGTATCAAAAATACAAAAGTGCAGAACTAGTAAAACCAAGCGGCTTAGAGCTTAAAGACCGATTGGTAGGTGTACAAAGAGTTACAAAGGTGACCAAAGGGGGTCGAGCATTCGGATTTTCAGCTATTGTTGTTGTAGGAGACGAAGCAGGCGTAGTTGGTCATGGATTAGGAAAATCAAAAGACGTAGCAAGTGCAATTGCAAAAGCTGTAGAAGATGCTAAGAAAAACTTAGTTCGTATACCGCTTTTAAAAGGAACTTTACCTCATGAACAAAAAGGTAAATATGGCGGTGCACGTGTTAACATCATTCCAGCAGCACCTGGTACAGGAGTTATTGCAGGGGGTGCTGTGCGTATCGTACTGGAAGCAGTAGGCGTTCACGATGTGCTTTCTAAATCACAAGGTTCATCGAACCCACACAATGTTGTTAAGGCTACATTCGATGCCCTTTTACAACTAAGAGATGCCAAGAAAATTGCACGTGATCGTGGAGTTTCTCTTGAAAAAGTGTTTAACGGTTAATATATTTAGACAGCATGGCTAAGATAAAAGTAACAAAACAAAAAAGTGCAATCAACCGCACCAAAAGACAAAAGCTTACGTTAGAAGCTCTTGGACTAAAAAAGATTGGTCAAACAGTTGAGCACGAAGACACGCCAAACATTTTGGGGATGATCAATAAAGTAAAACATTTAGTTTCTGTTCAAGAAGCTTAATCAAACAATATACTGAAAATGAATTTAAGTAATTTAAAACCTGCAGAAGGGTCAGTTAAAAATCAAGGAAAACGCGTTGGTAGAGGACAAGGTTCTGGAAAAGGTGGTACCGCTACACGAGGCCACAAAGGCGCTAAATCTCGTTCTGGATATTCTAGAAAAATTGGTTTTGAAGGTGGGCAAATGCCGCTTCAAAGACGTGTTCCTAAGTTTGGATTTACAAATATCAATAGAAAAGACTACCAAGGGATCAACCTTGATACGCTTCAGAAATTGGTTGACGAAAAGAAAATAAAATCGGAATTGGATTTTACTACAATTATAGAATTACGCCTTGCGCGCAAAAATGAATTGGTAAAAATCTTAGGAAGAGGCGAATTAAAAGCGAAATTAAAAGTATCTGCACATAAATTTACAGCAACAGCCAAGGCTGCTATTGAAGCTGCAGGTGGAGAAGTAGTAACGTTATAAACTCTGACGAATGAAATTTATAGAGACACTAAAAAATGTATGGAAAATCACAGAGCTGAAAGACAGAATCATTCTGACTCTTGGTCTGCTGTTGGTGTATCGTTTTGGAGCTCAAGTTGTTCTTCCGGGAATTGACGCTACTCAACTTGGTTCACTAGCTTCCAATACAGATTCTGGTCTTTTGGGCCTTCTTAACGCATTTACTGGAGGTGCTTTTGCCAAAGCATCTGTATTTGCATTAGGAATTATGCCGTACATTTCTGCATCTATTGTTGTTCAGCTAATGGGAATTGCGATTCCTTATTTGCAAAAATTACAAAAAGAAGGAGCAAGTGGACAGAAAAAAATCACACAAATTACACGTTGGTTAACCATTGGTATTTGTTTGGTACAAGCGCCTGCATATTTAGCTAGTTTACCGAGTCTTATGGGCGGTACTCAAGCATTTACACTTGGACAGAGTGGAGTATTCTATTTTTCATCCGTGATTATTTTAGTTACAGGCTGTATTTTTGCAATGTGGCTAGGGGAAAAAATCACAGATAAAGGAGTTGGAAATGGGATATCTATCCTAATTATGGTTGGAATTATTGCTAATATGCCTTTGTCTTTTGCTCAAGAATTTGATTCAGCAGTAAATCAATCTCAAGGCGGTTTAATCAAAATATTAATCGAGTTGGTCATCTGGTTTGCTATTATACTTGCATCTGTGATGCTGGTTATGGCAGTTAGAAAAATTGCAGTTCAGTATGCACGACGTACAGCTTCTGGTAGTTATGAAAAGAGCATCATGGGGTCTAGACAATATATTCCATTAAAACTCAACGCTTCTGGCGTGATGCCCATCATATTTGCTCAAGCAATCATGTTTGTTCCTGGGCTTGTTGGTGGATTAGATATCTTAAAAGATTCAACGGTAGGGCAATGGCTTGTCGCTAACTTTGCGGGGAACAGTATGTTTGGTCTTTGGTATAATATTGTATTTGGATTGTTGATTATTGTATTTACTTATTTCTACACAGCTATTACAGTACCAACCAACAAAATGGCTGACGATTTGAAGAGAAGTGGCGGTTTTATACCTGGCATTAGACCAGGGTCAGAAACATCAGAATATTTGGATAAAATTATGTCCCAAATTACTTTGCCTGGTTCCATATTCTTGGCTTTGATTGCTGTTTTTCCAGCAATTATTGTTCAGATTATGAATATTCAAGCTGGTTGGGCCTTATTCTTTGGAGGGACATCCCTTCTTATTATGGTAGGAGTTGCTATTGATACAATGCAGCAAGTTAATTCTTATCTGTTGAATAAACATTATGACGGTCTTATGAAAACAGGTAAAAACAGAAAATCCGCTTAAAACTTATATACTATGGCAAAACAACCAGCAATAGAACAAGACGGATCAATTATCGAAGCATTATCAAATGCGATGTTTCGTGTTGAATTGGAAAATGGTCACATTGTGACCGCACACATCTCAGGGAAAATGCGCATGCATTACATCAAGTTATTGCCAGGAGATAAAGTTAAATTAGAAATGAGTCCTTACGATTTATCTAAGGCGAGAATAACTTATAGATACTAAAAATAAGTAAGATGAAAGTAAGAGCATCAATTAAAAAACGAAGTGCAGATTGCAAAATCGTACGAAGAAAAGGAAGACTTTACGTAATCAACAAAAAGAATCCTAGATTCAAACAAAGACAAGGTTAATTATGGCTAGAATTGCAGGGGTAGACATCCCAAAACAAAAAAGAGGAGTAATTTCATTGACATACATCTATGGAATTGGTAGAAGCCGTGCTAAAGAGATTTTAGCAACAGCTAAAGTAGATGAGAGTACAAAAGTATCTGATTGGACCGATGAAGAGATTGGGAAAATCCGTGATGCTGTTGGAAGCTACACAATTGAAGGTGAATTGCGTTCAGAAACACAACTGAATATCAAGCGCCTTATGGACATTGGTTGCTATAGAGGAATCCGCCACAGATCTGGCTTACCACTTCGCGGTCAACGTACCAAAAACAACTCCAGAACAAGAAAAGGTAAAAGAAAAACAGTTGCTAACAAGAAAAAAGTAACTAAATAATAATTAGTAATATGGCAAAGTCAAGTACTAAAAAAAGAAAGGTAATTGTAGAATCAACTGGAGAAGCCCATATCACGGCTTCATTCAACAACATCATCATTTCGTTGACCAATAAAAAAGGAGATGTGATTTCATGGTCTTCTGCTGGAAAAATGGGTTTCCGTGGGTCAAAGAAAAACACACCCTATGCTGCACAATTGGCAGCTGAAGATGCTGTTGCTGTTGCCAAAGAAGCAGGCCTTAAAAAAGTAAAAGTCTATGTTAAAGGTCCTGGGAATGGTAGAGAATCTGCTATCCGAAGCATCCATAACGGCGGCATTGAAGTTACAGAGATTATTGATGTGACACCAACTCCGCACAATGGATGTAGACCTCCTAAAAGACGTCGAGTTTAATATTAATAAATAAGTATAATCGAGAGGATTAACAATTGGCGAAGGATAAGATAAAGACCTTAATTCCCAAGACCTCTCCAAACACAAAAAAAAATGGCAAGATATACTGGTCCTAAAACAAAAATCGCCCGAAAATTTGGCGAAGCGATCTTCGGAGAAGATAAGTCTTTTGAAAAAAGAAATTATCCTCCAGGACAACACGGAAACAACAGACGCCGTGGCAAAAAATCTGAATATGCTATTCAACTAATGGAGAAGCAAAAAGCGAAGTATACCTATGGTATTCTTGAAAGACAATTCAGAAACTTATTCAAAAAAGCAACAGCTGCACAAGGTATTACTGGTGAAGTTCTGCTTCAACTTTGCGAATCACGATTGGATAACGTAGTGTATAGAATGGGCTTATCCCGTTCTCGAAGAGGTGCAAGACAACTTGTTTCTCACAGACACATTACAGTAAATGGAGGTGTTGTTAATATCCCATCATACAGCCTAAAAGCTGGAGATGTTATAGCAGTACGTGAAAAGTCTAAATCACTTGAGGCAATCAATACATCTCTTGAAGGGTCTTCTGCGGTATATGAATGGATTACATTCAACAACGATACAAAATCTGGAACTTTTGTATCTGTACCAGCAAGAATTCAAATTCCAGAAAACATCAATGAGCAATTCATCGTCGAATTGTATTCTAAATAATAACTGAAACACACAGCAATATGGCAATTTTAAATTTTCAGAAGCCCGACAAAGTCATCATGATAGATTCTACGGATTACGAAGGTAAATTCGAATTCAGACCCCTAGAACCTGGTTACGGATTGACCGTAGGAAATGCTTTGAGACGAGTTTTACTATCATCTCTTGAAGGATTTGCAATTACTTCAGTTAAGATTGAAGGCGTAGACCACGAATTTTCTACAATTTCTGGTGTCGTTGAAGACGTTACAGAAATCATTTTGAACCTTAAACAAATAAGATTCAAGCGTCAAATCGACGAAGTAGATAACGAATCTGTATCAATTTCAATTTCAGGACAAGATAAAATCACTGCTGGAGATTTCCAGAAATTTATCTCAGGATTTCAAATTTTGAATACAGATTTAGTTCTTTGTAATTTAGATCCAAAGGTTAATATTTCTATGGAGCTTACTATAGAAAAGGGTAGAGGATATGTGCCTGCTGAAGAAAACAAAAAATCCTCAGCAGCTGTAGGTACAATTTTTACAGATTCTATTTACACACCAATCAAAAATGTAAAGTACAGCGTAGAAAATTTCCGTGTAGAGCAGAAAACAGACTACGAAAAACTAGTATTTGAAATTATTACTGATGGATCGATAAATCCGCAGGATGCACTCACTCAAGCTGCAAAAATTCTAATCCACCACTTTATGTTATTCTCTGATGAGCGTATCACATTAGAGGCGGATGAGATTGCGCAAACTGAGACTTACGATGAAGAGTCGCTACACATGCGTCAATTACTGAAAACAAAACTTGTCGATATGGACCTTTCAGTACGTGCCCTTAACTGCCTTAAAGCGGCCGAGGTAGATACTTTAGGAGACCTAGTATCTTTTAATAAAAATGATTTAATGAAGTTTAGAAACTTTGGAAAAAAATCACTTACTGAATTAGAGGAGCTTGTAAGCATCAAAGGTTTAAGTTTTGGAATGGACCTTAGTAAATATAAATTAGACAAAGAGTAACACATCATATTTTGCGCCCCAATGCAAAACAAGTTTTGGGTCGAAGCAAGATGATGGTTAATATATAACAAAATGAGACACGGAAAGAAAACTAATCATTTAGGAAGAAAAACAGCACACAGAAAGGCGATGCTTGCAAACATGGCTTGCTCGTTGATTGAGCACAAGCGAATCAATACAACCGTTGCTAAAGCAAAAGCACTCAAACAATTTATTGAGCCACTTGTCACTAAATCTAAAGAAGACACGACACATAACCGCAGAATCGTTTTCAGTAGATTGCGTCAGAAAGCTGCTGTTGCTGAACTTTTTAGAGACGTTGCTGTCAAAATCGGAGATCGTCCTGGTGGATACACCAGAATCATAAAGTTGGGAAATCGTCTTGGCGATAACGCAGACATGGCTATGATAGAATTTGTTGATTTCAATGAAATTTATAACGCCGACAAACCTAAGAAGAAAACAACGCGAAGAAGCCGAAGAGGTAAAGCAAAAGCAGTAGCTGCAGCCGTCACTCCAGAAGCAACTCAAGAAGAAGAATAAATGTTAATAATCATTTAAAATATTAAGGATAAACTTTTTTAGTTTATCCTTTTTTTTATGCAATTTTGTTATATGCTATAACCAACACGTAACTATGAGGTATAAATCAAGAAAAAAAGCAATATTATTACTCGCAGACGGCACCATTTTTCATGGAAAGGCTATTGGAAAAGAAGGAACAGCGTTTGGTGAAGTATGTTTTAATACTGGAATGACTGGCTATCAAGAAGTATTTACAGATCCATCCTATTTTGGTCAGCTTATGGTGACTACCAACGCACACATAGGTAACTATGGAGTAAATGACAATGAGGTGGAATCAAGTGACATCAAAATTGCAGGCTTAATTTGTAAAAATTTTAGCTATGAATATTCACGAGTTGATGCGCACGGTAGTCTAGAGAATTTCTTTGAAGCCAATGATCTATTTGCTATTTCAGATGTGGATACTAGGGCCTTGGTTAGTTACATTAGAGAAAATGGCGCTATGAATGCCGTTATTTCAACAGATATTGAAAACATTGAAGCGCTAAAAAAACAACTATCGGAAGTGCCACATATGGAAGGCTTAGAATTGGCCTCTAAAGTATCGACCAAAGAGCCTTACTATTTTGGTGATGAAAATGCAACTTATAAAATTGCCGCCCTTGATATCGGAATCAAAAAAAATATACTGAGAAATTTTGCAAAGCGCGATGCTTATATTAAAGTTTTTCCTTACAATGCAAGCTTTGAAGAACTAAGTGCATGGAACCCCGACGGTTATTTCTTGTCTAATGGCCCAGGAGATCCTCAACCACTAGTGGAGGCTCAAGCTTTAGCAAAAAAAATCATAGAAAAAAACCTTCCACTGTTTGGTATTTGTCTCGGTCACCAAGTTATTGCCTTAGCCAATGGAGTTTCCACGTATAAAATGCATAACGGTCATCGTGGAATTAATCATCCTGTGAAAAATTTAAAAACCGGTAAAGGAGAAATCACTTCACAAAACCACGGATTTGCAGTTAACAGAGAGGAAGCTGAAACTAATCCTGAATTAGAAATCAGTCATTTACACCTTAATGATCATACTGTTGCGGGAATATCCATGAAAAATAAAAAATGCTTTTCTGTGCAGTATCATCCTGAAGCTAGTCCAGGGCCACACGATTCGTCATATCTTTTCGATCAATTTATCGACCTTCTCAAATAGAGTCTATAGCGCTCATGAATCAATATTTTGTTCTAAATTTTACTATATCGTTGTAGTTTAATTTTATTACTTTTCTTTTCAGAAAAAGAGGTTGCAATACAACATTTTTGTAAATTTACATCCTAAACAAACCAAAGAAAATATTATGAGTATAATACTAGACATTCATGCGCGACAGATTTTAGATTCTCGAGGGAATCCAACCGTTGAAGTGGACGTAACTACAGAGAATGGTTTCGTAGGGAGAGCTGCATTACCCTCTGGCGCTTCAACTGGAGAACATGAAGCTGTAGAACTTCGCGATGGTGGAAATACGTATATGGGAAAAGGGGTTGCAAAAGCTGTAAGTAACGTGAATACAGTTATTTCTGAGGCGCTTATTGGAGCTTCTATTTTTGAACAAAACCTCATAGACCAAACCATGATAGATCTTGATGGAACACCAAACAAATCTAAGCTTGGCGCAAATGCTATACTTGGAGTTTCTTTAGCTGTAGCAAAAGCGGCAGCAGCAGAACTTGGTATTCCGCTTTATCGTTATGTTGGAGGAGTTAGTGCCAATACACTTCCAGTGCCAATGATGAATATCATCAATGGCGGATCGCACAGTGATGCTCCAATTGCATTTCAAGAATTTATGGTAATGCCAGTAAAAGCCAAAAACTTTACACATGCAATGCAGATTGGAACAGAGATTTTTCATAATCTAAAAAAGGTATTACACGACAGAGGCTTAAGTACAGCTGTTGGTGATGAAGGAGGTTTTGCACCTACATTAGATGGTACGGAAGATGCGCTTGATACAATTGCAAAAGCAGTAGCAAAGGCAGGGTACAAACTGGGTGACGAAGTGATGATTGCTCTAGATTGTGCTTCAGCTGAATTTTATGTCGATGGAAAATACGATTACTCAATGTTTGAAGGTGCGAATGGTAAAGTTCGCAGCAGCAAAGAACAGGCTGATTACTTAGCCGAGCTCTCTGCTAATTATCCAATCATTTCAATCGAAGACGGTATGGATGAAAATGATTGGGAAGGTTGGAAATACCTTACCGAAAAAATAGGGGATAAAGTTCAACTTGTTGGGGATGATTTATTTGTGACAAATGTAGAGCGTTTGTCTAGAGGGATTGAAAATACTATTGCAAATTCAATTCTTATTAAAGTCAATCAAATTGGTACACTTACAGAAACAATTGCAGCCGTTAATATGGCACACAATGCAGGGTACACATCTGTAATGTCACACAGATCAGGAGAAACAGAAGACAACACTATCGCTGATCTTGCCGTAGCGCTCAATACAGGACAAATCAAAACGGGTTCTGCCTCTCGAAGCGACCGTATGGCAAAATACAACCAGCTTCTCAGAATTGAAGAAGAATTGGGACAAATGGCATACTACCCACAAGAGAAAGCATTCAAAATAAAATAAACATTTTATTAGTGTTTTAACAAAGCCTTTCATTTTTGAAAGGCTTTGTTGTTTTAGGTCGTCAATAATATAAGGTTTTTATTGAAAATAAGGGGGCAATTTTGTAAATTGCAACTCTAATAATTTAAATTTCCTGCTGAATAATGTCAGAAAAAGCTACCCTCGAATTCAACGGACAAAAGTATGACTTTCCTATTGTACACGGAACCGAAAAAGAAATCGCCATAAACATCAGTAGTCTTCGTGCAGTCACTGGCGGAGTAACTACTATCGATCCTGGATTTAAAAACACAGGTTCTTGTGAGAGTGCAATTACTTTTTTAGACGGAGAAAAAGGAATTTTAAGGTACAGAGGGTACTCTATTGAAGAACTTGCAGCAAAAGCTGACTTTTTAGAAGTTGCCTTTTTGTTAATTTTCGGAGAGTTGCCAACAGACGAGCAACTTTCTAAATTTCATGAAGACATCAAAGAGAATTCTATTGTGGATGATGACATCAGAAAAATATTAGATGCATTCCCAAAATCCGCACACCCCATGGGTGTGTTGTCTTCGCTCACTTCGGCACTCACAGCATTTAATCCAGGGTCTGTGAATGTGGAATCAGAAGAAGACATGTATAATTCCGTAGTTAAGCTTCTCGGAAAACTTCCTGTTTTAGTAGCGTGGACAATGCGTAAAAAGCAAGGCTTACCGTTGGATTATGGAGACGAAGATTTAGGTTTTGTTGAAAACGTATTGAAAATGATGTTTAAGCAACCAAATAAAGCCTATGTGCAAAATCCAATTATTGTCAATGCTTTAAACAAGTTACTCATCCTTCATGCTGATCACGAGCAAAACTGCTCGACTTCTACTGTTCGTATTGTTGGGTCATCACATGCAGGTTTATTTGCTTCAATTTCATCTGGTATTTCTGCTTTATGGGGTCCACTTCACGGCGGAGCAAACCAAGCAGTATTAGAAATGTTAGAGGCAATTAAAGAAGATGGAGGAGACACCAAGAAATACATGGCAAAAGCAAAAAACAAAAGCGATCCGTTTCGTCTCATGGGCTTTGGTCATCGTGTGTACAAAAACTTTGATCCACGAGCTAAAATTATCAAAGTAGCAGCCGACGAAGTTTTAAATGATTTGGGAGTAGAAGACCCTATTTTAGATATTGCCAAAGGGTTAGAAAGAGAAGCTCTTGCCGATCCTTATTTTGTGCAAAGAAAACTGTATCCTAATGTGGACTTTTATTCTGGAATAATCTACAGGGCTATGGGAATTCCTGTAGATATGTTTACCGTTATGTTTGCTCTAGGGCGTTTACCAGGGTGGATAGGGCAGTGGCGCGAAATGCGTTTGCGTAAAGAACCAATTGGGCGTCCGAGACAGATATACAGTGGAGAAACTGCTCGATCTTTCTCTTCTTCAAAGCGCTAATCAATACCTACATAGATGCTGGACTTAAACGTTTTAAATGAATTCAGTACATTAAAAGCAGTAGTTCTCGGTGTGGCTAAAAGCAACGGTCCTACCCCAACTCCAGAAGCTTGTTACGATCCTAGTAGCCTGAAACATGTTCTTCAAGGCACCTATCCATCAGAAAAGGATATGGTAGAAGAAATGAGCGCTTTAGTTCAAATTTTCGAATCGCATGGCGTCAAGGTGTACCGCCCAAATATTATTGAAAATTGTAATCAAATTTTCGCTAGAGATATAGCTTTCGTAATCGAGGATAAACTAATCAAATCCAATATATTGCCAGATCGTGCAGAGGAATTTTCAGCCTTAGATCAAATTGTGCGTCAAATTGATTCCCAAAAATGCATCGAACTTCCAGAAGAATGCCATGTAGAGGGCGGCGATGTGATTATCCACAATGATTATATTTTTGTAGGTGTTTATTTAGGGGATGATTACTCAAGTTTTATCACTGCACGAACTAATATTCAAGCGGTGGAAGCACTTCGGTCACTTTTCCCCAATAAAAAAGTTAAAGCACTTGAATTGAAAAAGTCAAATACTAATCCATTGGAAGGCGCACTTCATTTAGATTGTTGTTTTCAGCCACTCGGAAGAGGCAAAGCACTATTGCATAGAGAAGGATTTACAAATCAAGAGGATTTTATTTTTTTGGAAAAACTATTTGGCAAAGAGCATATTTATTTAACAACTAAACAAGAAATGGCAAATATGAATTGTAATGTCTTTTCAATTTCCAATGATGTTGTTATCTCCGAGGCAGGTTTTACAAGGTTAAATAAATGGTTAGAACTTCATAAATTCAAGGTAGAAAAGGTAAGCTACTCAGAAATATCCAAGCAAGGAGGTCTTTTGAGGTGCTCAACTCTGCCTTTAATTCGCTTATAGATGAATAAACAAATTACAAATTCCGTTTTGATGATCCGTCCTGTTCAATTTCGAATGAATGAACAAACAGCGGTCAACAACTACTACCAGAAGAAAATAAAGGACCTAAAACCCGTTGAAGTCAACAGATTAGCTGCCCAAGAATTTGATGCACTTGTAGATAAATTACGCTCTGTTGGTATCCACGTTATTGTTGTTAATGACACTAAGGAATTTGACACCCCCGATTCAATATTTCCGAACAATTGGATTTCATTTCATCATAATGGCACAGCCGCTCTATACCCTATGTTTGCAGAAAATAGACGATACGAGCGCAAGGAGTCTATTTTGGAAGCAGTGGAACAAAACGGATTTTTTATTGAACACATTATTGATTACAGTGCTGCAGAGCAAGAAGAAGTTTTTTTAGAAGGCACAGGAAGTATTATTTTAGATCGTGAGAACAGAAAGGCATATTGTGCATTATCGCCTCGTGCAGACGAAGCACTCTTTATTGAATTTTGTGAGGATTTTGATTTTTTCCCTGTTTTGTTTTCGGCCTATCAGTCTGTTGGTCTAAAACGAAAGAAAATATACCATACTAATGTCATGATGTGTATCGGTACCACCTTTGCACTTCTATGTTTGAATTCTATTGACGATAAGAAAGAACGTAAAAACTTAGTCAATCATTTAAGACAAAGTAATAAAGATATTATCGACCTCACAGAAAATCAGATCAATCAATTTGCGGGAAATATGCTTCAGCTTAGTGGAGCAGATCAGAAATCCTATCTAGTTATGAGCCAGTCTTCGTTCGATTCTCTTCGCGCTGATCAACGCACTCAACTCGAAAAGCACACCACCCTAATATCAAGCCCTCTTGATACTATTGAAGTTTGCGGTGGCGGAAGCGCACGCTGCATGATGGCTGAGATATTTTTGCCTAAAGTGTCTAATTAATAGAGGTAAAAAAATGTATCTTTGCTTGTGAAAAAAGTAGTCGATGAGTCTTCAAAAAATTCTTTCTCAACACATAAAATCAGTATTTAAATCTCAGTTTCAGACGGATATAGACCACATTGAATTTCAGGCTACTCGAAAAGATTTTGAAGGCGATATTACTGTCGTTACATTTCCAATGTTGCGGATGGTAAAAATGAATCCAGTACAGCTAGGCGAACAATTAGGGACCTATTTAGTAGCGTGTTCAGACGAAGTGGTTTCATTTAATGTAGTGAAGGGCTTTTTAAATTTAGTACTTTCAGATACTTATTTTTTTCAACTATTTCGTCGAATTCAATCAGTTGAAAAATTTGGTTTTATTTCAGCTGCTCAAAGCGATGCTGTAATGGTGGAGTACTCTTCCCCGAACACAAATAAACCCTTGCATTTGGGGCACATCAGAAACAACCTTTTAGGTTTTAGTATCGCAGAAATTTTAAAAGCTTCGGGCAAAAAAGTCTACAAAACACAAATCATCAATGACCGAGGGATTCACATTTGTAAAAGTATGTTGGCTTGGCAACGTTTTGCACAGGGTCAAACGCCCGAATCTACCGGAATTAAAGGAGATAAATTTGTAGGGGATTTCTACGTAAAATTTGATCAAGAATATAAAAAGGAAATTGCTAAACTTGAGCAAGACGGTTTGGCATTAGATGAAGCTAAAGTTAAAGCGCCTATACTTTTGGCTGCACAAGAAATGCTTCGTCAATGGGAGGCTGGTGATGCTGAGGTAGTTAAGCTTTGGAAAACCATGAATCAGTGGGTATATGACGGATTCGAATTGACCTACAATAATTTAGGTGTTAATTTTGATTCTTATTACTATGAAAGTGAGACCTATCTTTTAGGGAAATCTTTTATTGAAGAAGGACTCAAAAAAGGGGTGTTTTTCAAAAAAGACGATGGTTCGGTATGGTGTGATTTATCAGAAGAAGGATTGGATGAAAAAATTGTACTTCGTTCAGATGGTACAGCGGTTTATATGACTCAAGACATTGGAACAGCGGTACAACGCGTTAAGGATTGTCCTGATATCTCTGCAATGGTGTATACTGTAGGTAATGAACAAGATTATCATTTTAAAGTTCTTTTTCATATTCTTAAAAAATTAGGATTTGAATGGGCTCAAAATCTTTTTCATTTAAGTTACGGTATGGTAGATTTACCAAGTGGTAAAATGAAAAGCCGTGAAGGTACTGTAGTTGACGCAGATGATTTGGTTTTAGAAATGACCAATACAGCTCAGCTAATATCGCAAGACCTCGGTAAGCTCGATGGATACTCAGAGGCTGAAAAAAACAAAACGTATAGTATTATAGGTTTGGGGGCTTTGAAGTATTTTATTCTCAAAGTTGATCCTAAAAAATCAATACTTTTTGATCCTGAAGCATCTGTAGATTTTCAAGGAAATACTGGGCCTTTTATTCAATACACATATGCTCGAATTCAGGCCATTTTAAGAAAAGCCCCTACTGATGAACAAATAGATTTTTCTAAACTATCACTAAGTGTTAAAGAGCGAAATGTGCTGAAGCAATTAGAATTGTTCCCAGTTGTGATTCAACAAGCTGCGGCTAATTATAGTCCTGCGCTTATTGCCAATTATACGTACGATTTAGTCAAAGAATTTAATTCTTTTTATCAAAATATTTCCATCCTTGGTGCCGAGAGTTCTGGGCTAATGAGTTTTAGAGTTCAATTGTGTGCTGCTGTTGGAGAAACCATAAAAAATGCTTTTAGTCTGCTCGGCATTCAAGTCCCTGAGCGCATGTAGTATGAGTACATATGAATCAAAACGTAACATCCTACATTCCTAAAGCTGCTCGTGATCAGGTTTTGCAGTTGCTCAATGATGACCGTTTACAAGTGGTTATAAAAAAAGCCCGAAAAACGCGTCACGGAGACTACACTAAACGCAGTAATGGACATCATCAGATTACTGTAAACTCAAATCTAAATCCTTATCGGTTTTTGGTTACTTTGCTTCATGAAATTGCTCATTATGAGGCTTATAAAAGTTTCGGCGTTCACGTAAGACCTCACGGAAAAGAGTGGAAACTCACCTTTCAACGTCTTGCCTTGCCATTTCTTAATCCCGAAATTTTCCCTGCGCAGATACTTCCTTTTTTAGCTCATTATTTTAAAAATCCCAAAGCGAGCAGTGATTCTGATATTTTGCTCTCTCGATCACTCAAACAATTTGACCCACCTAATGAAAAAACCTATATCTATGAAATTGCTGAAGGCACTCACTTTAAAACATCTAATGGTAAAATATTTTGCATGGGTAAAATAAGGCGCACGCGCTTTGAGGCTATTGAACTCCAATCAGGGCGTTCTTATGCATTCAATCCTAATGCTGAAGTAGAAGTTCTTTTGGATTCATAAGTGTGCATGGCTAAAAGGAAATGAAATAAAATTGTTGAATAGCTGGATTTGAATTCAAGCATCATTGTTGAGTAGAATAAAATTTTGCTTATATTTCCAAAAGGAAACATAAAGAATATTGAGAATCTGACACAAAACTGAGATTGATTCTTTAGTTGGAAATTTTATTTAATTATGATTCATAATTCAAATCAAAAACAAGATAATAACGAATCTATTGATTCTAAAGCTGCGGTTAAAGCCGATGCTAAAGGCTTAGTAGCATCGATCAAGGTTTTCTTGATTGAGCTGCTCGATTTTAGAGAAGATACCGACCGAGAAGCCACAATTTCTGCTATAAAAGCAGATATCCCTTTCAAAGGCGCAACAGCATGGATTCTTATTTGTTCTATTTTTGTTGCCTCTGTTGGTTTAAATGCAGATTCTAGCGCTGTAGTAATTGGAGCGATGCTTATTTCGCCGCTAATGGGGCCAATCCTAGGAGTTGGGCTTTCTATAGCGATTAATGATATTGATACCCTAAAAAAGTCATTGATAAACTTACTGACCATGCTGGTTTTGAGTTTGTTAACGGCTTTTTTATTTTTCTATTTATTTCCTCTCAATCAAGACACCTCAGAGCTTTTGGGGCGTGTAAGACCCGACATTAGAGACGTACTTATTGCGTTTTTTGGTGGTTTAGCGCTCATCATAGCACGAACAAAAAAAGGGACTATTGCCACAGTTATTTTTGGTGTTGCTATTGCTACTGCTTTAATGCCTCCTTTATGTACTGCTGGGTATGGACTATCACAAGGAAATTGGGATTATTTTATCGGTGCAATGTATTTGTTTGCAATCAATACAATTTTTATAGCCCTAGCAACTTTTATTGTGTTAAAAGTACTGCGTTTTCCTGTATTGAATTATGCTAATTCTCGGCGTAGGAAAAATGTAGCTAGAATTGCTGGCATCCTTGCTTTTGCTGTAATGCTCCCAGCAGGTTGGACATTTTATAATGTACTCAAAGAGTCTCAATATGAGTTTGACTACAAAAATTATTTAGAAAAAGAAATTAACAATAACACAAGCTTATGGCTTCAACGCGAGGATTTAGATTTAAAAGCAAAAACTATCACCTTGAATTTCAATGGTGACGTCAATGATGCCACAAAATCAGATTTACTAAATGAGCTTAATGACTATGAGTATCTTAAAGATTTTAAGCTTATCATCAACGGGAATAGTAACCGAAGCACTGATAAAATATTAGAGTTGTATGATATTGCTCTTGAAAAAATTGATAAGCGCGATAAGAAGATCGAGCGTTTAACGTTTACCATAGACAGCTTAAAACTTGCGGTATCCTCTCAGCACAATTCTATTTATGGTTTTGACTTCATCGATTTGGCTAAAGATGCTAAAATCCAATTCTCTGAATTGGAATCATTCAGTTTTGCACAAACGTTACGCTCACCAAATTTTAGAACAGTAGATACAGTTTTAGTAGCTACTGCTCGTTGGAATTCATTTGTAAATGATAGTTTGCTGAGTCAAAAAAATGCTGATTTAAAAATATGGCTGGAACAAGAGCTTGAAGATGATATAGAGATCTTAACGTACTGAAGCATTAGTCTCTCAAGTACATTTCCCTTACTTTTTTGAATAAATTTGAGGAATACACAAAGCTTGATACCGCTTCGTTATCAGTTTTAAAAATACTGTCGTTACTCCCTTCCCATGCTTTTTCTCCATTTTTCAAAAAGACAATCTTTTCCCCAATTTCCATAACAGAATTCATGTCATGAGAATTGATCACAGTTACCATATTGTATTCTTTAGTGATTTCTTGAATTAAGTTGTCAATCACAATTGCAGTCTTGGGATCAAGCCCTGAATTTGGCTCGTCGCAAAACAAATACTTTGGGTTGTTCACAATTGCACGTGCAATTGCAACTCGTTTTTGCATTCCGCCAGAAGCTTCACTTGGCATTTTGTGTTGTGCATTGTCTAGGTTTACACGCTTAAGAACTATGTTTGCACGGTCTTGCATTTCGCTTTCACTTAAATTGGCGAACATTCGGAGTGGAAACATCACATTTTCAGCAATGGTCATTGAATCAAACAAGGCGCTTCCTTGGAAGACCATACCTATTTTTGAACGTAAATTTCTTTTTTGATCTTCAGAAAGTTTAGTAAACTTCTGATCATCATAATCAATACTGCCTTCGTTGTAGTCAAAAAGACCCAGTAAGCACTTTAAAAAAACAGTCTTTCCTGATCCACTCTGCCCAATTATGAGATTGGTTTTTCCTTGTTCAAAAGTGGTGGAAATTCCTTTAAGGACTTCAACATTTCCAAACGATTTATGAAGGTCTGTAACTTTAATCATCAGCTGAGCAACATTTGTGTTAGGATATAATTTAATAAAATGATAACTACACTAGTCCAGACAAAGGCAACTGTACTAGCTTTGCCAACTTCCAGAGCACCGCCTTTCATGTAATAACCATGAAAGGAAGGAATAGTTGCCAAAATAAAAGCAAACACCAGAGTTTTAATGAAAGCATAAACCATATGAAACGGGATAAAGTCTAATTGTATACCCGTAATGTAGTCTTCTAAAGTTGAGAATCCCCCATAAACACAGGCAGCCATTCCTCCAATTATCCCCAAAAACATAGCAATAGAAATAACAAAAGGATATAGCGTCAGCGCAATCATTTTTGGGAAAACAAGATAATTTATCGAATTGACCCCCATGACCTCAAGCGCATCGATTTGTTCTGTAACTCGCATAGAACCAATACTTGAAGTGATAAACGATCCAACCTTACCAGCCATAATTATAGATATGAAGGTAGGAGCAAATTCTAAAATTATAGATTGACGAGTAGCAAAACCAACTAGGTATTTAGGAATCAAAGGGCTGGTGATGTTTAGCGCAGTTTGTATTGTGATGACACCACCAACAAAAAAGGAGATGAATGCAACAATACCAAGAGAACCAATCACCAAATCGTCGACCTCTTTCAAGATTAAATTTTTCATAACCGATCGTTTCGTAGGTTTACGAAACATTTCAGTGATCATTAAAAAATAAGTGCCAATACTATGAAGATAATTCATGTGGTTTAATCTTCCTGCTAAAGTAAAAAAAATCTAGGCAGTAGGGATTATAATTTAATCAAATTGAGGTTTTGTATTTTTTAAAGCCAAATTTATAGAGTCGATATAGTTAAGAAGCTGCTCTTTACCCTCATAACTTGCAGAAGAGGTGATAAAATGCTTGGGAAGCTCTTCCCAGCTTTTATTTAGGATACTTTGGTAATGTGCCACATTTCGCTCAATAGCTTTTGGCTTGAGTTTATCCGATTTAGTGAAAATAATGCTAAAGGGAATTTGATGCTCACCTAGCCATTGCATAAAATTCAAATCTATTTGTTGGGGTTCATGGCGTATGTCGACAAGTACAAACGCAGAGACTAATTGTTTGCGTTTGCGAAAATATGCTGTAATAAATTTTTGAAAGGTTTTTTTACTTGACTTTGATACACGTGCATAGCCATACCCAGGTAAATCTACTAAATACCATTGTTCGTTAATAAGGAAATGATTGATTAGTTGAGTTTTTCCAGGTCTACCAGATGTTTTTGCTAACTTTTTTTTATTGGTCAACATATTAATTAATGAAGATTTACCAACATTACTGCGCCCTATAAAAGCATATTCTGCAAGGTTATTTTCTGGGCATTTGGAAACATCTTGATTGCTTACGACAAATGTTGCGGTCTTGATGTGCATGTCAAAAATCTTATAGCCCTCTCATTTTGAGCCATTCTAAGAGGATTTCATTAAATCTTTCGGGGTGCTCCATCATGGCTGCATGACCACATTTGTCAATCCAGTATAGGTTTGAGTCTGGCAGTAATTTATGAAATTCATCGGCCACGTTTGGAGGAGTAACAATATCATTTTTACCCCAAATGATACAGGTAGGAGTAGACATTTTAGGTAAATCTTTCGCCATATTGTGTCGAATAGCACTCTTGGCGATGGCAAGTGTTTTCACGAGCTTATTTCTGTCATTTACCGTTTCAAAGACATCATCAACAATTTCTTTGGTGGCCACAGCAGGGTCATAAAAAACCTCCTCAGCCTTGGCTTTAATAACATTGTAGTCGCTTCTTTTTGTGTACCCACTTCCCATGGCGCTTTCATAAAGCCCTGAACTTCCTGTGATTACAAGTCCAGCAACCTTAGTTGGGTAGAGATTTGTGTAATAGAGTCCAATATGACCTCCTAATGAATTGCCTAGTAAAATCACATCTTCATAGCCTTTAAAATCAATAAAATCTCTAAGGAAGAAAGCGAAATTTTTCACATTAGTATTAAGTAAAGCTAGATCATAAACAGGGAGTTTTGGCAATACTAATTTATAACCGCTTTTACTGAAGTAATTAATAGGCCCATCAAAATTACTGAGCCCACCCATTAAACCATGTAAAATAATGATGGGTCGCCCCTCTCCAATTTCGGTGTAGCTGAATTTCCCTTCCTTCTTTAACGCATACTTCATTGTCGTGAATTGATAAATTGGTATCAAAGGCAAAGCTAAGCAATTTTATTCAATAAAGATACTCAATACTAATTCTTAATATTTTGCTAAAATTGACCTTATTTTTCATTTCAGAAGGTCATATTTTCCTTTAAAATACTTTATTAACATACAAATGTTAATTTCGCTACAATTTTTTTAAATTATTGATAATCAATTAGTTAAAATACAATCACTATGCATTTTATCGAACTATTTTGCGTTTGGTAGAATTTTATTAACAAAGTGGTAAAAAGTGGTAAAAAGTGGTAATAATTTTATAATTTTGAAATACACAAAACAGTTAATTACAATAATTAGTGAACACTCTTATTGGCACATATGAATGTAAAGCAGACGCAAAAGGCCGTTTGATGCTTCCTGTAGCATTAAAAAAGCAATTGTCTTCTTCAATGCAAACTGGTTTTGTGTTAAAGCGTGCTGTTTTTCAGCCCTGTTTAGAGTTGTATCCAATGAAAGAGTGGGAGGAGCTAATGCAAAAGGTTAATCAACTCAATCGATTTAAAAAGAAGAACAACGACTTTATAAGAAGATTTACTGCAGGGGTTAAGCCTATCGAATTGGATGCGTCGGGTCGTCTTCTTATTCCTAAAGACTTAGTTGTATTCGCCAATATTACTAAAGAAGTTGTTGTTTCCTCAGCAGTCAATATTATTGAGATCTGGGATAAAGAATTATATGAAAAAGCCATAGATGATGCTGCTGATGATTTTGCAGAATTAGCAGAAGAAGTGATGGGACAAGATGATGCCGATGGAATATCATAGTCCTGTTTTGCTAAATGAATCTGTAAATGGTTTGGCTATAAAAAAAAATGGGGTGTATGTGGATGTTACTTTCGGAGGTGGTGGTCACAGTCGAAAAATCTTACAACACCTAGGTCCTGAGGGTAGGCTTTTTGCTTTTGATCAGGACAAAGACGCTCTTTCAAATACTATAAAGGATAATCGGTTTGTGCTGATCAATGAAAACTTCAAGTTCATGAAGCGTTTTTTGCGTTTTCACGGCGTGAAAGCCGTAGATGGAATATTGGCCGATTTTGGTGTTTCTTCTTATCAGTTTGATGCGCCAGAGCGAGGGTTTTCAATTCGTTTTGATGCGCCACTAGATATGCGTATGAACCAGGAAGATAAGCTTTCAGCTAAAACAATTGTGGATTCTTACTCTGAGGAAGAATTGAGACGAATATTTTGGGACTTCGGTGAATTAAGGTCAGCCCCAGCTATAGCGAGAACAATTGTTGAGGCTCGAAGCGAACGGCCTATTGAAACCACTTTTGAGTTAAAAAAGTTATTACATAAGTTTTTACCTCGAGGGAAGAACAATAAAATTTTAGCCCAAATTTATCAGGCGATTCGCATCGAAGTTAACAATGAGCTTGAGGTTCTAAAGTTGTTTTTGATTGCAAGTAAAGAGCTGTTAAAAACAGAAGGTAGGTTGAGTGTAATTTCGTACCACTCGCTTGAAGACCGTTTGGTGAAGCGCTTTATACGAAACGGTATGTTTCAAGGAGAACCTGAGCGTGATGTATTTGGAAATTATTCGGTACCACTTGAGAAAGTGGGTAAATTGATTGTTCCGACAGATGAAGAAATTAAAATTAACAATAGAGCGAGAAGTGCTAAGCTAAGAATCGCCAAAAAAATATAGAGGATAAAAATGAAAAATATAATGTACAACATTTTAAAAGGTACTTTTTTGGTCAGCGATGGTGCTTTTAAAAAATGGCGTTTGATTTTGTTTTTTTCTGCTCTAGCCATAATGACAATTGCAAGTTCACACAGTGCTGACCGGAAAGTACACCACATTGCAAAATTGAATGAGGACGTGAAAGCATTACGCTCTTTGTATGTGCAAAAGAGATCAGATTTAATGGAACTAAGGTTGGAGTCTGTTGTGCGAAGTCGGCTTAAGGATAAAGGGATAGTTCCTTCCAAAACTCCGCCTGTAAAAATTTTAATCGCTTCAAACACAAACTGATAAATGTCCGAAAAGGAAACCAACATATTAAATAGGCTGTATTTCATTTCCGGATGTATGTTCATTTTTGCATTGTTAGTTGTATTTAAATTAACAAAAATTCAGTTCGTTCAAGGAGAGTCCTACAGGGTTTTGGCTGAGAAGCGAAGCATAAAAGATGTGGTAATTCCTGCCAACCGAGGCAATGTCTATTCTGTTGATGGGAGTTTGTTGGCTACATCAGTGCCCAAATATGATATCAGAATAGATTTAGTAACTTCATCAGAACGGAATTTTCAAGCTCATATTGAAGCACTTTGTGATTCTGTTTCAAGCTTTAATGGCAGTTCTTCGCTCAATCTACAAAAGCGCATACGTGAGGCAAGACAAAATAAAAACAGGTATTTCTTGTTGGCGCGTCAAATTGATTACTCGGATTATTTGCGTTTTAGAGCCTTCCCATTATTGGATTTAGGGGCATTCAAAGGCGGATTGATTGTTGAGCAAAGCACAAAAAGGGATTATCCTCTTGGCGCTATTGCACAGCGGTCTATTGGATATGAACGAACAGATGAAAATGGATTTATTACTCGAGTCGGAATTGATGGTGCATTTGGCGAAAAATATTTACGAGGTGTAGATGGAAATCGCCTTAAGCAGAGTATTGGAAAAGGCCAATGGAAACCTATTGATGACTTTAATCAGACGGAGCCAAAAGATGGATTTGATGTCTACACTACTATCGATGTTAATATTCAGGATATTGCTCATCATGCACTTTTAGAGCAATTAGAAACGTATAAAGCTGATCACGGTTCTGTGGTCGTTATGGAAACAAAAACAGGGGCAATTAGAGCCATTTCTAATCTTGGGCGAAACAAAGAAGGGAAGTATTATGAACGCCTCAATTACGCCATTGGTGAGTCTCATGAGCCGGGTTCTACATTTAAACTGATGGCACTGGCGGTAGCATTAGAAGATAAAAAAATTGATACTACAACAATTGTCGATACAAAGAAGGGGGTCCTTTCTTTTTATGGTAAAAAGGTTAGAGACTCAAAAAAAGGAGGTTATGGTAAAATTTCTGTAGCTGAAGCTTTTGAGGTTTCATCCAATACAGGGATTGTAAGTGCTATTGACCAAGCCTATAAAGATAATCCTTCGCAATTTGTTGATGGTTTGTATAAAATGAATCTTAATGATTCACTTCAACTCCCTTTGGTTGGAGAAGGAAAAGCTATTATTCCAGACCCTAGGATTAAAAATAACCGATGGAGCGGTATTGCTCTGCAGTGGATGGCCTACGGATACGGTGTGTCTTTTACACCGCTTCAAACGCTTACATTTTATAACGCAATTGCCAATGATGGAAAAATGGTGAAACCGCGTTTTATTGATAGAATAAAAAATATAGATAAAACAATTGATGTGTATGATACTGAGGTAATCAACCCTCAAATATGCTCGAAAGAAACAATACAGAAACTTCAAAAGCTACTTCAAAATGTAGTTGATAAAGACCATGGAACAGGCCATGGTTTATACACCAAAAATTTTTCGATGGCAGGTAAGACAGGGACTTGTCAGAAAGATTATAAGAACAAAGAACAGTTAAATTATATATCAACATTTTCTGGATATTTTCCTGCCGAAAATCCAGAGTACTCATGCATTGTTGTTGTGCATGAACCCGAGAAAAGTGTAGGTTACTATGGGGCTGACGTTTCTGGTCCCGTATTTAAGAAAATTGCACAAAAAATATATACCAGTGTTCCAGTAGAGGATATCATTGATCAAATAGAGGATAAGACTCCTGATGTTGAGAAGCACTATAATAATTATTATACAACAGCGGAAAAATACAAGACTGTAATGCCAAATCTAAAAGGGCTACCCGCTATGGACGCCATTGCAATTTTAGAAAATATGGGATTGAATGTGAAACTCATTGGCCGTGGTACAGTCCACAAGCAATCGATAAGAAAGGGTGAAAAAGTGACACCAAAAGCCACTGTAATACTAGAATTAACGTGAATATATTAAAAGACATATTGTATCACGTCGCTCTAAAATCGGTTCAGGGCTCAACAGACAAAAGCATTAATTCGTTACAATACGATTCGCGAAAGGTTTCAGAAAATGATGTTTTTGTGGCGATCAAAGGAGCTCACTCTGATGGGCATTCTTTCATAGGTAAGGCTATAGAAAACGGCGCATGTGTTATAGTCGCTGAAACAATTCCACAAGAAAAAGCAGAACATGTAACCTATGTCGAAGTTCAATCATCAGCTTCGGCTTTAGCGTTTATGGCTGCTAATTTTTATGGCCACCCTTCTAAAAACTTGAAATTAATTGGGGTTACTGGGACAAATGGCAAAACAACAATTACATCCCTATTATTCAAGTTGTTTAAGGCTGCTGGTTACAAGGTTGGTCTTATTTCTACAGTCAAGATAATGGTAGATGAAATAAGTTATTCCACAACGCATACAACACCAGACTCTCTTGTAATCAATGCTTATCTAAAGCAAATGAATGAAGCTGGAGTAGAGTTTTGTTTTATGGAAGTAAGCTCACATGGCATTGATCAAAAAAGAACAGAAGGTCTTGATTTTAATGGAGGGATTTTCAGCAATCTCTCACACGATCATTTAGACTACCATTCATCCTTTGCGAATTATCGTGATGTCAAAAAATCTTTCTTTGACCTTTTGCCTAAATCAGCTTTTGCGCTTACTAATGCGGACGATAAAAATGGTAAAATCATGCTGCAAAATACCAAGGCCAAAACCTATACTTATGCCTTAAAAAGCTATGCAGATTACCGCACTCAAATTCTTGAAAATCATTTTAAAGGTTTGCTTTTGAAGATTAACGATAGTGATATATGGGTCAAACTTATAGGTCACTTCAATGCTTATAATCTTACCGCAGTGTTCGCATGTGCTGATATATTAGGATTAGAAAAGGACGAGCTTTTACGTTTTATGAGCACCCTTGATAATGTCAGTGGTCGTTTTGATTATTTCGTCACCCCTAGCAATATAACTGTTATTGTAGATTACGCCCATACACCTGATGCTCTTAAAAATGTATTGCAAACAATCAACGAAATTCGCACAAAAAATGAAGATTTAATCGCTGTTGTGGGTTGTGGTGGTGATCGTGATAAGACAAAACGCCCAAGGATGGGGCATATCGCTTCAGTTTTAAGTTCCAAGGTCATATTCACAAGTGATAATCCGAGATCTGAAAATCCTGAAACGATTATTTCTCAAATGGAAGAAGGAGTAGAGCCTCAAAATTTTAAGAAAATCATAGCCATAACCAATCGAAAACAAGCCATAAAAACCGCATGTCAGATGGCTAAACCTAAAGATATAATTCTTGTCGCAGGGAAAGGTCATGAATCATACCAAGAAATTAACGGAGTGCGGTCTGAATTTAATGATTATGTCGTCGCCCAAGAATGTTTAAGTCAATTACAAAAATAATATGCTGTACTATTTGTTTGAATATTTAGAAAAAGAGTTTCAGTTTCCTGGCGCTTCACTTTTTGGGTTCTTGACTTTTAGAGCTGCTTTAGCTATTATTTTATCGCTTTTGATTTCTACAATATTTGGCAAGAAAATTATCAACATTCTTCATACTAAACAAGTTGGGGAAACCATAAGAGATTTAGGTTTGGAAGGACAAAAAGAAAAAGCAGGAACCCCAACAATGGGTGGCTTGATCATCATCCTAGCGACTTTAGTACCTGTTTTGTTGTTGGCAAAATTAGATAATATCTATATCATTTTACTTCTAATTACTACAATTTGGATGGGCGTCATTGGATTTATAGACGATTATATCAAAAAATTCAAAAATGACAAAGAAGGACTAAAAGGGAGGTTTAAGATTTTAGGTCAAATAGGTCTAGGTATTATTGTTGGACTAACATTATTTTTTCATTCAGATGTCACAATTAAAGAACAAATACCTATGCAGCAGCGTACAGTTGTCTCATCAGTAGAGGGTATGTCGCAGCAATTTTATCCAGAATCCAAATCTACAAAAACAACAATACCCTTTGTCAAAGCCAATGAGTTCGATTACGCAGATTTAATCACATGGATTCATCCAAATCTACATAAACACGCTTGGATTGTATTTGTGTTGGTTGTGATTTTTATCATAACAGCTGTTTCTAATGGCGCAAATTTAACGGATGGTATTGACGGACTAGCTGCCGGGACTTCAGCAATTATTGTGTTGACATTAGGGATTTTTGCTTGGGTTTCAGGTAATATAATTTTCTCGGATTACTTAAATATAATGTACATCCCCAGAGTAGAGGAAATCACAATTTACATTGCAGCTTTTGTCGGTGCACTTGTTGGGTTTTTATGGTACAATACATTTCCGGCACAAGTTTTTATGGGTGACACGGGGAGTTTAACAATCGGCGGAATCATCGCTGTTATTGCTATAGCTGTTCGAAAGGAATGGCTAATTCCTTTGTTGTGTGGAATTTTCTTGGCTGAAAATGTTTCAGTCATGTTACAAGTTGGGTATTTCAAATACACAAAGAAAAAATTTGGTGAAGGACGACGGATTTTTAAAATGTCGCCTTTACATCATCATTATCAAAAATCAGGATATCACGAAAGTAAAATTGTAACTCGTTTCTGGATTGTTGGAATTCTTTTAGCCATCCTAACTATAGTTACTCTGAAAATTAGATAAATGAAAAGACTGGTTGTACTTGGTGGTGGTGAAAGTGGTGTAGGTACAGCACTGTTGGGAAAAGAAAAAGGGTTTGATGTGTTTGTTTCAGATTTTGGAACCCTTAAAAAAGTGTACAAGGACGTTCTTAAACATAATGCGATTGAATGGGAGGAAGGAAAGCATACAGCGTCCAAAATTTTAAATGCTGATGTTGTCATGAAAAGTCCAGGGATTTCTGAACAAGTGCCTATTGTAAAGGCTTTGCTTGAAACAGGTATTTCTGTGGTTTCTGAAATTGAATTTGCTGCACAATTTACATCTGCTGATATTATTGGTATAACGGGAAGTAATGGAAAAACCACAACAACAATGATGACCAACCACATACTTAATCAAGCAAAATTTGATACAGTTATGGGGGGAAATATTGGCGATAGTTTTGCAGGACTTGTTCATAAAAATCCAGATTATTTTGTACTAGAGTTGAGTAGTTTTCAACTTGATGGAATCATAAATTTTAGACCCCATATAGCAGTACTAACTAATATTACTCCAGATCACTTGGATCGATATGCGAATAAATTTGAAAATTATATTGCCTCCAAATTCAGAATAATCTTAAATCAAACAAAGGAAGATTATTTGATTTATGATGCTGATGATGAGGTCATCAGCACATATCTTCAGACTCATCCTATTCAGTCGACTTTAGTGCCTTTTTCGCTAACTAAAACTTTAGTACAAGGCACCTATTTAAATGAAAAAGAAATTATAATTAAACTAATTAAAGAAGAAAACATAATGCCAACAACAAATTTAGCTTTAGAAGGAAAGCACAACATCAAAAACGCTATGGCTGCTGCTACAGTTGCCCACCTTCTCAAAATAAGAAAAGAAACAATTCGTGAGAGTTTAGAATGTTTTCAAGGCGCTGAGCATCGGTTAGAACATGTATTGAAAATAAATAAAGTCCAATACATCAATGATTCTAAGGCTACGAATGTAAATGCCACTTATTTTGCTCTAGAGAGTATGTCTGCTCCGACCGTATGGATTGTTGGTGGTGTTGATAAAGGAAACGACTATAGTGCTTTGTTTCCATTTATAAATGAAAAAGTAAAAGCGATTATTTGTCTTGGAAAAGACAACGAAGTTTTATTTCAAAATTTCGAACAAATGGTCGATATCATTGTGGAGACGCAATATATGTCTGAAGCCGTTAAGATTGCTTACAATATAGCAACTGCTGGGGAGAATGTTTTACTTTCTCCAGCCTGTGCAAGCTTCGATTTGTTCAAAAATTATGAAGATAGAGGACATCAATTTAAATCAGCAGTACGCGCCTTATAAATGATAAAGTTTGCAAACATAAAAGGAGATCGAATGATATGGGCTATAGTCGCGCTGTTGGCCATATTTTCATTTTTACCTGTTTATAGTGCTGCAAGTAATTTGGCCTACACTTATGGTGACGGCCAAACCTTCACTTATTTTATCAAACATTTTGTGCATTTATTTCTCGGTTTTTCAATTATTTATGCCATACACAAAATTCCGTATCGTTATTTCAAAGGACTTTCTATGGTGATGTTCCCTGTTGTTTTGATTCTTTTGTTGGTTACTTTGCTCCAAGGAACGACTATTGATGGCGCAAATGCCAGCCGTTGGATTCGTGTTCCTTTTGTTGGCTTCACTTTTCAGCCATCTACCCTAGCAGCCCTAGTATTGATGGTTTTTGTGGCACGTTATCTCACTAAGATTTTTGAAGAAAACATCTCATTCAAATCGTCAATAATACCATTGTGGTTGCCTGTTTTTGTGGTGCTTATTATGATTCTTCCAGCCAATTTTTCTACTACGGCAATCATATTCACCATGATTTTGGTGTTGGCTTTTTTAGGAGGCTATCCTTTACGATATTTAGCAGCAATTGTTGGTTCAGGTCTTTTAGTACTCGCCTTTTTTGTGCTCATTGCCAAAGCATTTCCAGATTCTATGCCAAATAGGGTTGATACTTGGACTAGTAGGATTGTGAATTTCATGGATGATCGTGATTCTGAGGAGGATTATCAAATTGAAAAAGCTAAAATCGCTATAGCCACAGGGAGTGTTTATGGTTTAGGTCCTGGAAAAAGTGTGCAAAAAAACTTTTTACCACAATCTTCATCTGATTTCATTTTCGCCATCATTATTGAAGAGTATGGTTTGATCGGGGGTTTATTTTTATTGGTACTGTATCTCTTGCTGTTGTTTAGGATTGTAGTAGTAGCGCAAAAGGCAGGTACTGTTTTTGGAAAACTTCTGACCATTGGCGTTGGGCTTCCAATTATTTTTCAGGCGCTTGTCAATATGGGCGTAGCTGTAGAGTTATTTCCTGTTACAGGACAAACATTACCATTGATAAGCAGCGGGGGCACATCCATATGGGTTACTTGTTTGGGGATTGGGATCATACTGAGCGTCAGTGCAAAAAGAGAAGAAATTAGAAATCAATCTGAGGAGGAGCATCCTTTAGAAATTTTAAGTGAAGCTTTATAATGAATAAATTTAAAGTCATATTATCTGGAGGTGGTACAGGGGGACATATTTTTCCTGCTTTATCAATTGCACAAGGGCTAAAAGTAAAACATCCAAATACTGTTTTTCTTTTTGTTGGGGCTTTAGGTAAAATGGAAATGGAAAAAGTGCCAAATGCAGGCTTTAAAATTACTGGACTTTGGATCTCTGGATTTCAGAGAAAGCAGTTGTTAAAAAATATTTTATTTCCAATAAAGCTGTTTATTAGTTTGTTTAAATCTGTATTTATTATGCTTCGATTTAGGCCAAATGTAGTAATTGGCACTGGTGGTTATGCAAGTGGTCCATTGTTGTTTATCGCTTCTCTTTTGGGTAAACCTACGCTGATACAAGAGCAAAACTCCTACCCTGGTGTAACAAATAAATTACTGGCAACTAAGGCGCAAAAGATATGTGTTGCCTATGAAAATTTGGAATCATTTTTTCCTAAAGATAAAATTGTGGTTACTGGCAACCCTGTACGGCAAGATCTTTTAGATTTAAACGCTAAACAGCAGGAGGCGCAATCGTCTTTTGCTTTGGATCCCTCTAAAAAAACACTTCTAGTCTTGGGCGGAAGCTTGGGTGCGCGCAGAATCAATCAAATGGTTGAGGAGCATCTGCCATTTTTTAAGAAAAATAATATTCAACTAGTGTGGCAGTGTGGTAAATTATATTTTGATGATTATAAGAGTTATAATGATATAATTGATGTTCAAGTATTGTCGTTTATAAAACGAATGGATTTAGCTTATGCTGCAGCAGACATCATCATTTCTAGGGCAGGAGCGAGCTCCGTTTCGGAACTGTGTATCGTAGGGAAGCCTGTGGTTTTTATTCCATCGCCAAATGTTGCAGAAGATCATCAAACTAAAAATGCCTTAGCTGTTTCTAGTCAAAATGCAGCCCTTCTAATTCCAGAGAAAGATTTAAATCAAGAATTTGAGGCTCATTTTTCTAATCTATTGAGCAATAAAGAATTACAGCTACAATTGAGTAAGAATATTAAAAAATTGGCCAAACCTTCAGCTACTGATGAGATTGTCATTGAAATTGAAAAATTGATTAACGCATGAATCTAAAAGCATTCCATAACATTTATTTTATAGGTATCGGTGGTATCGGGATGAGTGCTTTGGCGTCTTATTTTTATGCGGCTCAAAAATCTGTTTCAGGATATGATAAAACCCCAAGCGATATTACAAAAATATTGGAGCTTTCTGGAATAGGTGTCAATTACATTGACCATGTAAAAAACATAACTTCTGAGTTTTTAGATGCATCAAAAACACTAGTTGTGTACACGCCTGCTATACCACATTCAAATTCGCTTTTAACTTATTTTAAGGCAAACAATTTTACCGTTTTAAAACGTTCAGAAGTTTTAGGTTTGATTACTAAAGACACCTTCTGTATGGCAGTCGCTGGAACTCATGGTAAAACTACGACTACAAGTATTTTAGGACACTTGATGAAGGTCGCCGATCAAAACATGACTGCGTTTTTAGGGGGAATATCTGAAAATTACAATTCAAATTTAATACAAAACGGACATCAAGTTACAGTTGTTGAAGCCGATGAGTTTGATCGCTCATTTATGACCCTTTCTCCAAATTTTGCATGTATCACATCCACAGATGCTGACCATTTGGATATTTACGGTGATAAGGAAACTCTAAAACAGTCGTTCTTAGATTTTTCAAATAATATAACCGCTGATGGGCAGCTTTTTGTCCACGATTCACTTTCGATGCAGGGCACCACTTATGGTGTTGAATCCGATTCAGATTATGCAGCAATTAATATTCGTATTTCTAATGGAATATATCAATTCGATTTAAAAACCCCTTCAGCACTTTATAAGGATTTTAAATTTTATTTGCCCGGGCAACACAATTTGAGCAATGCTGTAGCTGCGCTTGCCATGGCTTTGTCTTTTGGTTGTCCTGTTGAAAAATTATACAGCGGTTTAGATTCATACCGCGGAGTTAAACGTCGCTTTACTTATAAGCTAAAAAATGATTCCTTTGTGTTTATTGACGATTATGCACACCACCCCAAAGAAATTGATGCTGTTTACCAAGCAATATCTGAAATGCATCCTGCACAGTCAATTACTGCTGTTTTTCAACCACATTTGTTCAGTAGAACACAAGATTTCGCAGAAGATTTTGCGCGTTCTCTTTCTGTCTTTGATGCAGTTTTATTATTGGAAATATACCCTGCACGTGAACTGCCGATAAAGGGTGTTAACTCTGCTTGGTTGTTGGGTAAGATCACGGCGCCAATCAAAAAATTGGTATCCAAAGAAACATTATGTGAGGCTATTAAATCGATTGATTACCCTGTGTTAGTAACCATGGGTGCAGGTGATATTGGAACTCTTGTTGAACCGCTTTCAAAAAACTTGATGTATGCATAAATATAAAAATATAGCGAAAGGAGTTTTGTTGTTCACATTGGTGGTATTTCTATATGCATTTTCAGCCAAAAGAAATACTGATTTACCCATAGCAAAAACAAACATTGAATTTGTTGGTGAAGATCATTTGTTGATCAGTAAAAACATCGTTGATAAATTGTTAATACAAAATCAACAAGCTGTGGAATGTATGCCTAAAGATATTTTAGATTTGAATGAATTGGAGTCCAAAATATCATCCCATCCGATGATTGAAAAAGCAGAAGTGTATCTTACTGTAAATGGGGAAGTTAGAGTAGAAGTAGCACAACGAAAGCCTCTGGCGAGAGTGATTTCCGAGCCTTCGTTTTACATTGACAGTCGGGGGGGAATGATGCCGCTTTCTCCGGAACATAGTGCACGTGTGATTTTGCTTTATGGAGATGTTGTTGCATCAAATCTTGAGGCTGTTAATGAGCTCTTACAGTATATAGCTCAGGATGAGTTTTTGAAGCTTTATGTGACAGAGATTATTGTCAATGAGGAGCAACAATTTTCACTAGCCATGCGGACCTACGATTTTGAAGTAGTTGTTGGTACAACAAAAGATTTAGATAAAAAAATGAATAATTTTAAAGCATTTTATCAAAAAGCAAAAAAAGATAAGCTGCTTCAGACATATAAAACAGTGAATTTACATTTCGACCGTCAGGTTGTTTGTACAAAATTTTAATTCTATGGAGACTCAAAATATTGCAGTAGGGCTGGATATTGGAACAACCAAAATCGTTGCGATGATTGGCCAAAAAAATCAGTATGGAAAATTAGAAACCATTGGCGTAGGTAAGTCAAAAAGTATGGGCGTTCATCGGGGTGTTGTCAATAACATAACGCAAACCATTCAGTCTATTCAAAATGCAGTAATTGAAGCTGAAGCAACTTCCGAAATTAAGATTGGTGGCGTGACAGTAGGAATTGCCGGCCAACACATCAGAAGCTTACAGCATAGTGATTACATCACTAGACCCAATGCAGAACAAGTGATTAATGAGGAAGATATTGACCGACTAATCAACCAAGTTCACAAGCTTGTCATGCTTCCCGGCGAGGAGATTATTCATGTTTTACCACAAGATTTTAAAGTGGATGGGCAGGCAGAAATCAAAGAACCAATCGGTATGTATGGAGAGCGTTTGGAAGCTAATTTTCATGTTGTAGTTGGTCAAGTTTCATCTATTCGCAATATAGGGCGATGCATTCAAACTGCTGGTTTGAGTTTGGAGGGAATAACTTTAGAGCCGCTTGCTTCAGCTAAAGCTGTATTGAGTCAAGAAGAAAAGGAAGCTGGAGTTGCTTTAATAGATATTGGAGGCGGGACTACAGATTTAGCAGTTTTCAAAGATGGAATCATTAGACATACTGCTGTTATCCCTTTTGGGGGTAACGTTATCACAGAAGACATCAAAGAAGGATGTTCAATTATTGAGAAACAGGCCGAACTATTAAAAATCAAATTTGGATCGGCTTGGCCAGGTGAAAATAAAGACAATGAAATTGTTTCAATTCCAGGACTGAGAGGAAGAGACCCCAAGGAAATCTCATTAAAAAATCTATCTAAAATTATTCATGCTCGAGTAGTGGAAATTATAGAACAAGTTTATGTGGAAATTAAAAATTATGGACATGAGGAACAGAAGAAAAAGCTGATTGCAGGAATTGTCCTCACTGGGGGCGGTAGTCAGTTGAATCACTTGAAGCAACTCGTCGAATATATAACAGGAATGGACACTCGCGTAGGTTATCCTAACGAACATCTAGCGGGTGATAGCGATGGTGATATTACCAGTCCATTGTATGCCACTGCCGTAGGTTTAGTTTTAGATGGTCTTGAGCGTCAAGAAAAGCAAGTCAGTGTTGAGTTGCCCGAAGACGACGAACCTCCAAAGCCACCAACAGAACAGCCCCCCGTGCGCTCCAAAGGCTTTTTGGAGAAACTAACCGAACGCGTAAAGGACTTTTTAGAAAATGCTGAATAACCAACAATACAAAAAATAAATATTTATGAGCAGTAATAACGAACTCGGAATCAGATTTGATTTACCAAAAAATCAATCAAATGTCATCAAAGTCATTGGAGTTGGTGGCGGTGGAAGCAACGCCATCAACCATATGTTTACACAAGGCATAAAAGGGGTTGACTTTGTCATCTGTAATACTGATGCACAAGCCCTGAATAGCAGTGCTGTACCTAATAAAATTCAATTAGGGCTTCATATCACAGAAGGTTTGGGCGCTGGTGCAAATCCTGAAATTGGTGAAAAAGCAGCCATTGAAAGTTTGGAGGACATCAGAACCATGCTAGATACCAATACTAAAATGGTATTCATTACTGCTGGAATGGGTGGTGGTACAGGAACAGGTGCAGCACCCATCATTGCAAAAATGGCCAGGGAACTTGATATTCTTACGGTTGGGATAGTTACTATGCCTTTTCAATTTGAAGGAAAAATCAGAAATACTCAAGCGCATAAAGGGATTGAGAAATTGAGAAATGTTGTTGATTCGTTGGTGATCATTAACAATAATAAACTTCGTGAGGTATATGGTAACCTTGGCTTTAAAGCTGGCTTTTCAAAGGCAGATGAAGTACTTTCCACAGCTGCTCGTGGAATTGCTGAGGTCATCACACATCATTACACTCAAAACATCGATTTACGGGATGCCAAAACTGTATTGACTAACAGCGGAACTGCCATAATGGGCGCTTCTACTGCTGTTGGAGAAAACCGTGCTAAAAAAGCAATTACTACAGCACTCGATTCACCTTTGCTTAATGACAATAAGATTACAGGGGCCAAAAATGTTCTTCTACTTATTGTTTCTGGTAATCAGGAAATTACAATTGATGAAATTGGAGAAATTAATGATCATATTCAAGCTGAAGCTGGATATGGCGCTAACATCATTATGGGGGTAGGTGAAGATGAGAAATTGGGAGAAGCTATTTCTGTCACTGTTATTGCTACTGGATTTGATGTTGATCAACAAAACGATATAACAAATGTTGAACCTAAAAAAGTCGTTCATGCTCTTGAGGACGAGCAAATTATGGAGCACGATTTAACTGCGCCTCAAGCCATTGACTCATTACAGAATACTAAAGGAGATGAATTTGCGACAGAAGAAACCATTGTTTATTCGTTAGAGGATGATTCTGATTTGCACGATTTTGAAGAGGCTGAAGTAAATTACATGGATTTAATTCCCACTACAGAACTCATAAAATCTATAGATGTAGTTGCTGCTGAAATAGTTGCTGATGTTAGTGAAGACGAATTTATTATTAACGAAGTATTTTCTGAGCCTAAACAAGATAAAATAGCTGAAGTTGAGGAGCAAACCATGCTTACTTTTGACTTGCCACTACAGCAAAGCACAAGCTTATCTGAGATTAATGATGATGTCGAAATCTTTGAATTGGAAGACAACGTTAATGATATAGAAGTAGATGATTATATAGAACTTATTGCTGTTAATGAATCAAGTTCTGAGGATGAACAGCTTTATTCCTTAGACGATCATATTATTTTAGAAAACACTAATGAGGAATACGATGGCTCTAAGGAAACTGCCACAAAGGAAACTCAGGTGGATACAGACTTAATGTTTTCAAAAGTCACGGTCAAGGAGCGGCAAGTCACCAAAGCACCTGTTGAAGACGAAGACCCCTTCAATAATCCAATTTCAAAAACCTTACGCGATCGTGCTGATGAACGACGAAAGAAAATGAAAGCGTTTAACTATAAGTTCAACACATCTAAAGTAGATGAATTTGAAAAAGAACCGGCTTACAAACGAAAAGGTGTAGAATTAAATGACACTTCAAGTTCAGAACAATTACCATCTAGGGCAACTGTGAGTTTAGATGAAAACGAAGATGTACAGCTGCGTTCAAACAATTCTTTTTTACATGATAATGTAGATTAATCTTTTAATTTATCTTTTTAAATAAACCTGAATTAATGTTCAGGTTTTTTTATGTACAATGCCCTTATCTTTTATAGAGAAATACTTATATTCGTGATCCAAAATTTTTTAAAATGAGTTTAAATGAACAGCTCATGACCGCCATGAAAGCGGCTATGAAATCTAAAGATACTGTAGGATTAACAGCTTTGAGATCTATCAAATCTGCTGTGCTTCTAGCACAGACTGAAAGCGGCTCTAAAGAAAAGATGACCGAAGCTGATGAGGTGAAACTTCTACAGAAATTGGTAAAACAACGTCACGACAGTGCGGCTATTTTTTCACAACAAAATAGGCCAGATTTAGCAGAGCCAGAATTGGCTGAGGCTAAAATTATCAGTCAGTTTTTGCCAGAAATGTTACCTGAGGATGAGGTAGAAAAGTATGTGCAAATTGCCATTTCAAAATTAGGGGCTACAAGTATGAAGGATATGGGCAAAGTAATGGGTATTGTCAGTAAGGAATTAGCTGGAAAAACAGATGGAAAAACGATCTCAACTTTGGTTAAGAAAAAATTAATGTCTTAAAATAAATTGGCTGCGTAGCTCAATTGGATAGAGCACTGGATTTCGGCTCCAGCGGTTGAAGGTTCGACTCCTTTCGCAGTCACCAAATCGGAGAATTGATTCACAGGAATTGGTTCTCCTTTTTTTATGTTTGAGATTTCCTTCGATAAAATAGGAATTGACCCAAAAATAGCGTTCACTTTTGGGGTTCGAACTCGGTCGTTTGACTTGTCGTAACCCAATCCGGATGGAAACACTAAATTTTGCAGCTTTTGTCGTTGTTTTAAATCTCCATCTTCCCAAATCTTCTCGAGAGATTCGGATAAAGTAAGGGCTTTATCAATAGCCAACTCAAGGTTCGAACTACTAAGTGATGGATTTTCAATTTTTGACTGTAGTTCGTCTTTTTGAGTTTCATACTTGTCTTTAAACTTTTTGTAAATAGTGCTGTCTAATTCTCCAAGGGCATACCGCTCTTCAATAGAGTCTATTTTTGTATTGAGCTCCGTAATTGTTTTTTTAATGGACTTCTTCCTAGTTCTTAACTCTTTAGTGATATTGTCATAAGTATAGGTCATCACTTCTTTTACAACATCCTTGTATTTAGGATCTAATTGATAGGTTTTTAAATCTTTAGTAAAGGTAGTGTGAAGTGCTTTAGCAGATTTGTTGCAAGAGCACCCTTTAGTTCTACATTTATAGTAGTAGAGTCCTTTTTTCTTAACAAGGTATCCAGTTAGAGGAAGTTTACAGCTATCGCAATAGATAAACTGTTTTAAGGGAAGATTTTCATTTTCTGCTTTGCGGTGTTTTGGATGATGCGTTTCAATAGCATTAATCTTTAAAAAGTCCTCTTTAGATACAAGAGGTTTGTGTTTTCCTTCAATGACTTCACCTGGTATCATTTTACTCACAAGTACCCCACAATAAAACGGATTTTTAAACACTTCACTGAGTCTTCGCTCATCAATTATTAATCCAAGAGACTGAAGCTTTTCTATGATCTCAACATTGGTGTAAATTCCTTTTAATTTCCAAGTAAAAGCCTTTTTAATCAGCTTGCCTTCTTTTGAAGGCACAATCTCCCAATCCACAGCTTTGTGATACTTCTTTTTATTGATGTATCCAATGGGTGGATTCCACAGCCAATAGCCTTTTCGAAGAAGATCGGTCATGGCTGTTATGGTCTTATCTCTTCTGAGCTCATTATCAAATTGGCTAAACATATAAAACAGGTTCTGCTGGAACTTTCCAGCGGCGGAGGTGGTATCTACTTCTTGAGTGACAGCTTTAACTTGTATTCCTTGGGAAAATAGCTCTTGCGAGATCTGCGCTGCACTACTTCCAGTTCTTGAAAATCTATCATAAGAATAAACTATGATATAACCCACAGAACCACTTTGTCTTACGTATTTGAGCATTCGTTTAAACTCTTTACGCTCATCACTTTTAGCCGACTCGTATGTTCCTCCAAAATAGCCTACCACGCGAAGACCATTAGATTTAGCGTAGTTCTCACAATACTTTTTTTGTGTTTCAAGTGAGGTATTGGTATCGGCCTGCTCTTTGGTAGACACCCTGGTGTAGATAATCGCATTGTTGTTTTGGCCAAGTTCGTTTTTTGCTGGGGCAAATGCTTTGAATTTTTCAAGTGTGGTCATAAAGCGTTTAGTTAATGGCTGTTTACAACGATGAGGCAATACGCCTCAAGTGATTTTAAAATTTTATCTATATTTTCGTTCTTATCACAGATAAGAGAAAGCTTTTGTCTGACAGCTTCTCTTTTCTGCTCGGTTATAGCATCATCCTCTAATGCATAACGATCCTTTTGGTCCATATCGAGTTAGGATTAACTCGGGCTGGATCGTCAGGGACCGGTGTGGTGATACAAAATGCTTCATACTATTTGGTTAAGATGGTTAGTTTATAATTGTCTTGTGCTCTTGGCTCAATGAGTAGCCTTGCTGTTTTGGGCAGTTTGTTGTTTAAAAAGAAATCCGCCAGCTGCTTGGCTTTTTTATGGTCTTCACGAATAATAAGTGGTTTAATGTTATCATTGTCTATAAGAAGCTCAATGTACTTTGGAGATTTAAACATAACAATCTCTCGAATTTGATTTTCTATTTGGCTGAGGTATGCAATATCTTTATTCACCCTTTCAAACTCAACAGATACTATCTGCTCTATAAAGGGCATAAGAGGAATACACATATAAGCCTTATCGTTTATCATCTCTAAAAACTTTTCTGTGATGGCTTTATTACCATCTCTTATGTGATACTCTCCTGTTTTAGGAAAGTAATAAAACGACATCGGCTTTTTGTCTATTAAAATGCTATCTATAACAACATCACTAAACGGGTTTATCTCCATGCCATGAAAATGAAGCAGAAGCGGATCGTTTAAGATAGATTCATAAATCCCTAAAGACGAATCAACAACCTTTTGTTTATTTAAAAAAGCAATATGCTTTTCAAGCTTAGACTTAAAATACCCTTTCTCACGTGGCTCATCCCAAACCATTTTAGCAAGCTCAGCAAGTTTTGTGGTATTGATACCAAATGCACTAAGCTCATCAACTAAACATAGCCACAGCGCCTGAGGCACATTCATTTTGGCTTTTTTACCCGCATCAAAAAAAGGAAGAACTTCTTTGGTTTTCCAATAAGTCACCATACGGGGGCTAATACCAAAATACTTAGGCAGTGTAAAGTGCTGTCCTAATAAGTCTTTTTTAAAATCTAAATCGCTGTTCATATACAAACTTTACACAAATGTAAAAAAAATAATATAAAATAAAGTAATATGTAATAAAATAAATTACTTTTGCTGTATATTAATCTTAAATATAAGATATGACGTGTAAAAACCCAGAATGTAAAAAGGAGATAATATACAAAAAAAGCGCAAAGAGGAGATACTGCAATGATAGCTGTAAGAACAGAGCAAATTATCTAAGGCGTCAGCAAACATATGGTCATCTCTTTGAGTGGGACAAGCTAATGCGACAAAACTACCATATACTTTTAAAATTAAAACAAAAAGATTTAGGACCTATAAGTTGTCAAACCTTAGAAAGTCATGGTATTGAATTTGGGTACCTTCACAAAGATGAAGCTGTTATTGATGATAATGGTGTAAAAATTATGGTATCTCGAATCTATGATATTCGATTTATGATTAATAATAAACAGGAATTAATATTTATTTAAATTATAACAAGATGGAACAATTGAAACTTGAGGGTATGGATCGTTTAAGAACATCAACCCAACAGGCTCAGATTATGGGCATTATTAAAGATAATGAGGTTTATAGCGATAGTTCAAAACCAAATTATGCTATGCTCTATTTTTCACTTGGAGTTATTTCAGTCATAGCAGTTTCTGTTATACTATTCAATATTAACAGAAGTAGAAATCCTAAGGAAGAATAAATTGATTATAGCTCTAATGGTTATTGAAAAAGGTACGCTAATGTGTGCCTTTTTTTTATATATAACGAAGTTAATCGAACAAAAATTATTGTAGAAAATAAAGATTATTTTATAAAATAATATTCCAATATCAATCAAACAGACCGGCCAGAAATAGCGTAAACCGTAATAAACCGTATTAGAACCGCTGAAACTGTATTAAAATCGGTTTTGATATTGTTTTTAGCGATAACCAGGGTATAAAATCAATTTTTTTTGAGGATTATAAAATTAAAATGAAACAAAAAAATAGTCCAACCAAACCAAATTATAGAAAAAATTCATCCATGCTAAAAAAGTTCAACGAGATTTTATAATTAAATCATTTATTTAATAATTATAATTAGATATATTTAACTTACATCTCCTAGTTTCATATCTTATATAGAGCTTGGTCAATAATTTATTTTTCTTACTAATTTATGATTGACCATAGAAGTATCAACATTTGCTACTATCACATATCCTTCAATACGCACACGCTTTGAATTTAAAAAACTATAAAAATTTAAATAATGTTATTTTACCTTAGAACTGTTGAAAATTATTTTTTTGATAATATGTATTAACAATCAGGTAATAGCTATTTATAAAATAACTAATTTATTACATAATTTTAACTGTGTAAAAAGTGACTTTAAAAATATGCATACAAAAACACTTGTTTTTCTTTTACTGATTTGTTCCAACTTAATTTCCATCGCCCAAACCACTGTGGGTGCTGTTTTTGACGATGGCATGGTGTTACAGCAACAGAAAGACATTTATTTATGGGGCACAGATAATGTTGGCACCAAAATTAATGTTGTTAGCTCATGGGGAAAGACAGCCAAAACAACCACATCAAAAAACGGAAAATGGAAGCTGCAATTAGCAACCCCTGTGGCTGGTGGCCCTCATTCGATTACGATAAAGGGGTCATCTTCAATAATAATAAACGACGTATTGATTGGTGAGGTATGGATATGCTCGGGGCAATCTAATATGCAACTACCTCTTAAAGGGGGGTTAGATGGCAATTTCATTGAAGGCGGGTTGGATGCAATTGTGAATTCAAAAAATGATAGAATTCGATTTTTTACTGTCCAGAAAAATGCAAGTTTAAAGCCTTTGGACAACATAAAAGGTAAATGGGAGAAAGCTGACCCTTCAACATCAGGGTCCTTCGGTGCTGTTGGTTACTTCTTTGCTCAACAACTTGAGAAAGTGTTAGAGGTTCCCATTGGAATTATTGTAACAGCCTGGGGCGCTTCTTCAGCAGAGGCATGGACAGACTCAAGCACATTAAACGATTTAGGTTTAGAATTACCTGAAAAAATGGCCAAAATGAAACAACAAACGCCAAGTGTGTTATACAACGCCATGATACATCCTCTAATTGGCTATGGAATGAAAGGAATTTTGTGGTACCAAGGAGAATCGAACCGTCATAATGCGGAGCAATATGAACAAATAATTAATGCCATGGTAACATCGTGGCGCAAAAAATGGAATAATAGAGATTTCCCTTTTTATTATGCCCAGATTGCTCCTTTCAATTACGGAAAAAGAAATTCTGCTTTTTTAAGAGAAGCACAGTTAAACACAAGTCATTCATTGAAAAATTCAGAGATGGTAGTTACATTAGATGTTGGTGATTGCACCCAAATCCATCCATCAAAAAAAACAGAAGTTGGCAAGCGTCTATCCTATATAGCACTTGCTAAAGATTATGGGATTAGTGGATATGATTTCAAATCACCCTCATTAAAAAATTACTTTGTAGAAGACCAAGAGATCACTTTAACTTTTTCAGATCGTGTACACTTAAATAAGAATGTAGATGCTTCAGAAAATTTTGAAATAGCAGGAGCTGATATGATTTTTTATCCTGCAAATGCAGTTATGACGAGCCCCTATCATAGCGATCAAAAAATTAGGGTGTTTTCTAAAAAAGTACCCCATCCTAAAGCGGTGCGTTATGGATTTAAAAACTGTGTATTACCAACGCTTTTTGGGAGAAATGGTCTTCCTGTATCATCATTTAGAACCGATAATTTAAATTCCAATGAATAGGGTTTTTTATTTTTTTTTCATTGTTTTAGTAGCCAAAACATCACTTTTACAGGCTCAAAAACCCAACATACTTTGGATTTATGCAGAAGACACGTCTCCATGGATGGGTTGCTATGGAGATAAAATCAATGCGAATGCCACGCCAAACATAGATTCTATAGCTGCGGCGGGTGTTCGTTTTGACAGAGCCTATGTTCCAGCACCTGTGTGTTCAGCTACAAGGTCAGCTCTAATTGTCGGTCAATCTGCCATTCGATTTGGTGCTCACCAGCACCGCTCGTCACGTACCCAAGAGACCCGTTTATTCATACCTCAAGACTACAAATTACTTCCTGAAATACTAATTGAAAATGGATATACCACCTTTAACCATGGTAAGGCAGATTATAATTTTATTTGGGATATGACCAAGACGTACAATTATAAGCTCAAAAAACGTACAGATTTCTCCGAATTGGTTCATAAGCAACCATTTTTTGGGCAAATCCAATTGAGAGGAGGTAAAAACAATACTGATTATTTAAAAGAAAGCGTTAGAGTTGATCCTAATAAGGTTTCAGTGCCTACCGATTATCCAGACAATGAAATATTTAGAAAAATTGTGGCGCAACATTACGATGCGATTCGTGTTGATGATAAAATTATTGGGCAGATTTTACAAGCATTAGAACAAACAGGACTGCACCAAAACACCATTGTGGTTTATTTTTCAGACCATGGTGCCAACAACCTTCCAAGACATAAACAAATGCTCACTGAAGGAGGATTGTATGTGCTTTTTATGGTTATGGGACCAGATAAATATGTCCCAAAAAATAGTGTTAGAAATGACTTGGTAAATATGTTAGACCTTTCAGCAACAACGCTTTCATGGGCAGGTGTTGATGTGCCAAATTGGTACGAAGGACAAAATTTATTTTCAAAAAACTTTACACCACGAGCATTTGTTGCTGCACACAAAGACCGATTAGATCATACAATTGACAGGGTAAGAACGCTTAGAACTGAACAATTTAGGTACGTTAAAAACTATAAAACAGACCGTATTTTTTTACAACCGCAATACAGAGATTCAAAACCTGCTATACGGAATCTTCATCATTTATATGAAACCAATAAACTTTCAAAAATTCATCAACAAATATATTTTGGTGAAAGACCCGCTGAAGAATTATATAATGTTTACGAAGACCCTGCCATGGTTTTTAACCTTGTTGACAATGTGGAATACCAAAATGTGCTTGAACAGCACCGGGCATTACTAAATCAATGGATGGCGTCAGGCGACATGGGCTCAGCTCCAGAATCCATAGCATCTTTAAAAGCAAATGGCGATGGAAAAAAATGGGGAGAAGGGGTGAACCCAGAGTACGAGATATACCGCGTGGATTCAGATGGAGACGGCCTATCCGACAGATGGGAAACAGCCAATAACAGAGACCCAAGTGATGGACTTCTTTATTTTGAATTTAATTGTGGTGGTTGGCAAACCGAGGGTTGGAAATCGATAGACATTTTTTCCAATTTGGCGGGTAGTCTAGGATTTCTGGATTTTAAACTTGATAGCAAAAAGGGCACCATATATAAAGAAGGATTACAGATTAGAGAAACCAATCAACAAAAAAGTATAGTCATAAAAATGAAATCTAATGCCAGCTTGAAAATTTTTGTTGCAAATGATTATGGTGACTTAGGCAGTGCAGAATATTCGGGTAATTCGTCTTTTGAAGAAGTGTTGATTCCGCTCAATAAAAATACCAGTTTGAGCGGTTCAACAAAGCTGAGTATATCGTTTCGTGGCAAGAAAAACGACTTGGTTGAAATAGATTATATAAAGCAATTTTAAAAACATTGAAGATATGTTAATTATTACAAAATCACGGGTAATTTTTAGCATCTTACCTATTCCATTGTTTTGTTTTCTTTGAAAAGTTGTATCAAAACAAAAAAGATCCTTATGAATGGTACAATGTGGTTAATAACAAAAAGTATAGAAAAAAACTAAAAATGTTGCGAAATCAACTTAATCAAATATTAAAATAAGCATGAAGTCTAAAATTTTTTTAACATTTGTTTTGTTCTCGGGTTTGTTGCTTTCGGCTCAACAAAATAACAACAAACCCAACTTGATTGTTATCATGACCGATGACATGGGCTATGCAGATGTTGGTTATAATGGTTGTAAAGACATCCCTACACCAAATATTGATTCCATTGCTTACAACGGCGCTCATATAGTTAATGGCTATGTGTCATTTCCCGTTTGTGGGCCTAGCCGAGCGGGTTTTATTACTGGAAGATATCAAGATAGATTTGGCTTTACTACCAATCCAACCATAGACCCAGCCAATAACATTGCTGGCTTATCACTCGACGAAAAAACAATAGCTGAAGTATTAAGAACCAAAGGCTATAAAAGCGCTGTTGTTGGAAAATGGCATCTGGGGACACATCCAAATTTTCACCCATTAAATAGAGGATTTGATTATTTCTATGGTTTTTTATCTGGTGGGCATAATTACTTTATGAATCAATTGACTATAGAAAATCTTGAAAATGTTAAGTCAAAATGGGCTTGGTATAGGACTAAGTTAAAGGAAAATCATAAAACACTCGAATTTGAGGATTATAAAACCGACTACTTAACAGATGAGCTCAGCGAGGCAGCCCTTCGCTTTATTGATAAACAGGCTAAAAGTGACCAAGCTTTTTTCTTATTTCTCGCCTATAATGCTCCACATACACCTATGCATGCCACTGAAAAATACCTTTCAAGATTTCCAGAAATACAGGATACAAAAAGAAAGACTTATGCAGCTATGGTTAGTGCTGTTGATGATGGTGTCGGCAATGTACTTCGAGTCCTTAAGGATAATGGAATTGAAGAAAACACGCTAATCGTTTTTTTATCTGACAACGGAGGGGCGCATAATAATGCATCATCTAATGCCCCTTTGAGTGGGCTTAAAGGAGATGTTTATGAAGGTGGGCTTCGGGTTCCATTCGCCATACAGTGGAAAGGTTTGATTCCTGCCAATACAAAGTATGAAGAATCGGTATCTTCATTGGATATCATGGCGAGTATGGTTGATATTTTAGATATTAAAACAAATCCAAAAAAACCATTAGATGGTGTAAATATCATACCTTACCTGACAGGACAAAAGCAAGGCGCGCCTCATGATTATTTATTTTGGAGAAAGTGGGAACAAAACGCCATGGCAGTAATTCATGGAGAACATAAACTACTCAAATCAAATAAAAGATCAGAGTCAGAATTTTATAATTTGAAACTTGATGTTTCCGAGTCAAAAAACACTAAAGGCTCCAACGTTGTTTTGGAAAAACAATTGCAAAATGCGTGGGATCATTGGAATAAAAAAAATAAAGACAGAATATTCCCAACATTGGGTGAAGACGAGTGGTGGACTAAAAATGAAAATTAGACAGTATGTTTAAATACGTTTTATTTTCATTATTTACTATAATAACACATTAATCTTATGTACAGGATTTGTCGTCAATCCTTCATAAATTAAAACCAACGTCTGGATTACATTATCCTAGGTCATTATTTCTATCAGATTTGTTGGCCTCGATACATTACTTATACCAAAAGCAGAATATCCATTACCAGCTCATAAATTATTATTTAAAATAAAAAAGGAACTTGAGTAATCAAGTTCCTTTTATCTCCTGTTTGTGATAATTTAATAATCAGGATTTTGTATCAAGTTTGGATTGATTAAAAGTTCTGATGCAGGTATAGGCCATCTAATTTCAAAATCTGAGTATTGAGTGGCTGGATTTCCAGAATTTGACCAAGCAGGTTGTGTTACACTGACTGCTTGCGCATATTTTCCAAATCGTATTAAATCATTTCGTCTCCACCCTTCAAAACAAAGTTCTTTTCTTCTTTCACTCAAAATTTCATCTGCATTAGCTTGTTGCGCACCCAAAACCATATCCGGTGCAACAGTGTCTGGCATAATTACTCCGTCTGGGAAAACACGTGCACGCCCCCGTAATAAGTTAACGGTATTGTCTACATCAGATTGGGTTAATATACCTTGTCCATTTTTGGCTTCAGCATACATTAAAAGTACATCTGCATAGCGTATGTAGGGTTGATCGAATGGGGTATCGGTCCCCCAGTTACTAGGTCTTATATTATGCCATTTCCATGGTTTCCATGTTGCTCGTCTCCAATCTACTTGTGGTTTTCTTGCTGTTGCGTTGTATAGGCCATCATATGGTGTCCATCCCTGAGGTTCATTAACACGATGCTTAGCAATGTTATTTCGACAACGGATGTCGTCCTCTTGGTAACCTTGTGCAAAAGCAAAGTTGTTTCTTGCACCCCACGATCCACTACCTCCGTTGGCATTGGATTGACTATCTCCAGCTAATTCCCAATTTACAAACCAGTTATTTCCAGCTTGACCACCATTTTCAGTATTTCCTAATGGACCATAAAAAGTTCCGAGCTTACCTCCTTGATTTAATCCTGGACCATCAAATCCAATGGCGAATACCATTTCATTATTTTGTTCATTTTCTATACTAAAAACATCAGGGTAAAGCGTTTCAAGTTGATAGACTCCACTGTCAATGACCTCTTGAAGTTTTGCCTCAGCAAGTGCAAATTTATTATGTTCAAATAGTGGGAATCCAGTCATTTGCAAGTAGACCTTTGCTAAAAGCGCCTGAGCAGCTCCTTTGGTTGCTCTCCCTTGGCCTTGCATGGCATCTAGAACAGACTCTGAAAATAATAAATCAGCTTCAATAAGATCGTAAATCAACTTGGTGTCTGCGTTGTCAATCGTTCCATCACCTTTGTTATCTTGTGATACAAATAAATCGTTTATATCAGTTGTTTCAGAATCAACAAGAGGGATATGTTCCCAAGTAGTAACAAGCGCAAAGTACAATGTGGCTCTCAAAAACTTAGCTTCTCCGATAAGTTTATTTTTTCTTTCATCATTAATTTGCTCGCTTGTCATTGCGGACAATCGGTCTACAACACTATTAATTTTGTTCACAGATTGGTAAAGATTTTCCCAGATGGTTCTTATGGTTGCATTTGAAGGTGATACAGATTGGAGGTAAATTTCTTTAGTGTCTGTACCCCAGTTTGGGACCACAATTTCATCTGCACCTAGGGTTCCCCACATGCTAAACCATCCGTCGAAGCTAGAAGCTAAGACTCTAATGGCATCATAGGCTCCAATTACGTATATTTCTGCACCTTCTTCATTTAGCAGAAGTTGCTCGGGGCTGATAAAGCTAGTTGTTTCTTCATGTAAAAATTCTTTTTCACAACTTGTATTAATTAACAACAGAAGCGTTGAAAAAGCCCACAATAATTTAAATTTTGTTTTCATAATTTTTTTAATTTATAGTTAAAGTCTAGCATTTATTCCAAACCGTACTGTTCTAGCTCTTGGGTATGAGTCCACGTCCAAGCCATGGGTCAGTTGATTTCTTCCTACGCTGACATCTGGATCCCATCCACTATATTTTGTCCATACGTAAACATTATCAACTGCAGCATATAGTCGTAGATACTTTAGACCAACGGATTTGGCTATTTTATTTGGAAGCGTATATCCTAGGGTAATATTACTTAATCTTAAATATGATCCATCCTCAATATAACGGGCATAGGCAGCTGAGTTAATGTTACCACTAGCACCAGTGTTAAAAGAGGTGAGTGTATTGTTTGGATTTTCTGGTGACCATCTTTGGTTGACTAAAGCCAATTTACTTGACCAAGGATTAGCTGTACTTGTCCCCTTTTTGATGTTTTTGTTGTAAATATCATTTCCGTAGGACCATTGCGTTTGAATGGAAAGATCAAAATTTTTGTAGGTGAAATTATTTGAAAAACCACCTACATGGATGGGTAGTGTATTTCCTATTATATGGCGGTCTTCATCATTTATGATACCGTCTCCATTGTGATCCACAAATTTGGTCATCCCAGGGCGATATGTTCCATCCTGTACAAGAGAATTTCTTACAACTCCGTCTTTAAGATTATAAATATTTACAGAATACCAGTTCTCAGTTCCAGTAACATTAGAATAGAGTAATTCAGCGGCTTCCGCATCTGTTAAACCATCGAATTCAACAAAATCATTGAAATTATACACACCATCATCTTGCAGTCCATAAATTGAGCCTAAAGACTCACCAACTCTTATGATATAATCGTTTTGAATTTGATTATCACCAATGGCTGTGACAAAAAATTCTTGGGCTCCACCCAAATCCAAAACTTTATTTTTATTGAAACTGATATTAAAATTTGTATTCCATGTGAAATTATTGTTTTGAACAACTGCGGCATCAATAGCAAACTCAAAACCTCTGTTTCTGACCGATCCAATGTTTGTAAAGCTTGTTTGGTATCCGGATGTTGCAGGTAATGGTACTTCAAGTAATAAATCACTTGTTATTTTATTGTAGTAATCGGCCTCTAAATTAATTCTGTTATTTAATAAAGATAGAGATAGACCAAAGTCTGTTTGAGTAGTGGTTTCCCACGTCAAATCTGGATTAGGTAAGCGGTCGATTGATGCTCCCGTTTCAAGTGTATTTCCATTAAAGATATAGCTTGAAAACCCAGCTCTGGATAATGATAAATAAGATCCAATTTCTGTATTACCAGTTTCTCCATAACTACCTCTCAACTTCACCGTATTAAAAATACTGCTTTTTAAAATGTTCTGTTCAGAGAAATTGATGGCCGCTCCAAACGAAGGGAAAAACCCCCATTTGTTTCCCTCAGCAAATCGTGACGATCCATCATATCGTGCACTAGCAGTAAGAAGAAGAAGGTTGTCAAAACCATTAAATTGAACTCTTGCAAGGTAAGATTCTAAGGAAGAGTCAATGGCGTTTGAAACTGTGGGTTGTGTTTCTAATGCTTGTTGTAAAGCATCTAAATTTAGATTTTCAATATCAAATCCAGAAGATCTAGATTGTAGATACTCATATTTATTTTGCTGATGCTCAGCAACCAAAGTTGCATTGATACTATGAGCCCCAAAACTTTTTCTAAAATTTAAATTTTGTTCAGTAACAATGCTAGTTGAGTTGCCAAAATTGGTGATAGCTTGTCCTCCAATGGCTCTTGCCCAACCAAACCTACTACTGTAGTAAGCTTTGTTTTTTGAATTTGATGCAAATCCTCTTACTGATGATTTGAACGTTAAATCATCAGAAATATTATATTCCAAAAAGGCATTAAAACGACCTTGAAAATTGGTACCAGTATTAGTGTTTTCTGTTAACATTGTCATGGGATTATTTAAGTCACCATTTTGATTGGAAATCATTCTGCCATCTTCATCGTAAACAATCCCCAGAGAAGTCTCCTCTTCGATCATGTCTTGTTCGGTTGGTCTGATTGGCATCACTGGACTAAAAAGAGCAGCACTCGTTACAATTCCTGCTCGTCCTTGTCCATTATTTGTGGCTGCTGTTACAACTCCGCCTCTTGTGGTGTAGCCAATGTTAGAGTTAATTCCAACACGAAACCTGTCGTTAATTTTTTGGGTTACATTTAAGTTGAGTGTATAACGCTCAATTTCTGATGTTCGAATTATACCTTCTCTGTCAAGATAAGAGAAAGAGGCAAAGTAGGACGTATTATCACTTCCACCATTGGCAGATATTCTATAGTTTTTAGCTAAAGCAGTTCGCGTGATATTTTCTTGCCAATCATCAACAAACAGCCTTGGGTCATCCGCTGACACACCAACGTAGTCTGTATCTAAAACGCCGTCGCCATCAGAATCAACTGTAGGTATACGGTAGGTCTGAGCAAGGTATTTTTTTTGCGTTTGAAGATCTGGTGACCAAGGTTGGAAGTCATTTCTGTAATCGATCCATTCTTGGGGGGTTAGGACATCCAGTTTATTGGATAAAGTAGAAAAATCAGTGTAGGTCTCAAAATTTAGATTCATTCGGCCTTTTTTTCCTTTTTTGGTTGTGATTATGATGACCCCGTTCGCTCCTCTAGATCCATAAATTGCTGTAGCAGAGGCATCTTTCAAAACATCTATCGATTCAATATTACTAGGATCCAACGTAGTTAATGGACTTGTTGTACTGTTTCCTAATCCGGTTGATGTTGTAATTCCTCCACCCGATATAGGGAATCCATCAACAACATACAAGGGATCATTACTCGCATTCACAGATGTTCCTCCACGAACTCTGATTTTAAATGCAGCATCGGGACCACCTTCTGAAGACACAATTTGAACACCTGAAACACGTCCAGCCAAAGCTCCTTCAAATGATACCGTCTTGATTTTGTCAATTTCTTCTGCTTTAACCGAAGATATTGAACCTGTTAAATCTTTTCGCTTACTTGTTCCGTATCCAATGACTACGACTTCATCCAACTTTGCTGTATCTTCAATCATTTGAACGTCAATGACTGCTCTGTTGTTAACAGCTATGTCCATGGTTTTAAATCCAACATAAGATATCACAATTACATCATTACCGTTGGCTTCAATTTCATAAAGCCCATCAAAGTCTGTAACAGTCCCATTAGTAGTTCCTTTAACAATAACACTTGCTCCAGGAAGGGGCATTCCACCACCACTGACCGTACCTTTTATTTTTTGTGCAGATATTGTACAAATAGATACGACAATGATGAGTAGTGAAATTCTTTTTTTCGAATATAATTTCTTAAAATTTCTCATAAATTTTTGCTTAGTTAATAAATTTTAACGTCAATTTTTAAGTAATTATTAAATTGACAATGTAAAATTAGTGCATAACCAAAAATTGTTTAATTTCAAATTAACATATTTTAATCAAAAATTACCAAAATATTGGAATTCGATGTTAATCTGTGTCCAATTATTGTTAACTAGTGTAGATACAGTATTTAAAATGCCAAAGATATTTGTAAAAAAAAAATATGAAGTTTATATGATTAACAAGACAGCTATTTTATCGTTGATTCTATTTTTTATAGTACTCTCAACCAATGTTATTGCTCAAGCTGGACATGGGATAGAACGACTAAGTTTAGATGGTTCATGGGAAGTTATTTATGATGATAAAAATATAGGGATTGATGAAAAATGGCATTTGAATGAAAATTTTGATAAACTCACTCACAAAAAAACTATTTCTGTACCATCTACATTAGAGTCTTTTAATGAAAATTATGAGGGTGTTGCTTTTTATAGAAAAACCTTCACGATTCCTGAACACTGGGACAACCAAATTATTGAACTTCAATTTGATGCAGTAAATTACAAATCTGAGATATGGATTAATGACGAGGTTGTAGGATTTCATGAAGGGGGATACACTCCATTTAGCTTTAGGATAGACCAACTTATTGATTTAAATAAAGAGAATTCAATAATTGTACGCGTTATTACCCCAATAATATTGACCGATAAAAACATAGATGGTTTGGGAAGGCAAGAGGTTCCCATGTGGAGAGGTGCTATTAATGGAGGCATTTGGCAATCTGTTTCTTTATTAAGAAAACGATTTATTCATTTAAAGGATGTTTTTATTGAAACTGATATCGACAATAAAACATTAGAAGTTAATCTGGAAATCTACAATCATGAAATTTCGCCTATTGAAGCTAGTCTAGAGCTTGAAGTTTTTAATCAAGGCGAGGCTCAAGTGGTATCGAAATCAAAATCTTTGACACTGAGTCCAGGAAAAACGCAAACCAATTATTTGTTAAAATTTGACAACATTCAGCTTTGGGATGTGGACAACCCTAATCTTTATGAGCTTAAAATCATTTTAAAACAAAAAGAAAAAATTTCCGATCAGTGGAGACATAAATTTGGGTTTAGAGAGTTCACAGTTCAAAATGATGAGTTTTATTTAAACGGCAAGCCAATATATTTAAAAGCTGCATTTTTTGAGGGTTTGTATCCAGTCGGTATGGCTTACCCAGACTCCAGAGAAATGGCAATAAAAGAAATTAAATTAGCTAAAGAAGCAGGCTTTAATATGATTAGACCATGGCGAAAACCACCTCCAAAAATGTGGTTAGAGCTTTGTGACGAATTGGGGGTGCTAGTCGTCGGAAGTCTTGTTGTTGAATGTATGTATCGACCTATTTCTACTCCACGGTTACCGTTTGTCGTAGAAAATGAGTTAAAAAAGACTATTTTGAATAATAGAAACAGAACATCTATAGTACAATGGGAGCTTTTTAATGAAATTAACCGACCGATTTTAACACAAATGCTCAACGAAATGTCTGTTTTAGCTAGAGAACTAGATCCAAGTCGAATGATTCTCGATGAATCTGGGGGTTGGGGTGAAGGAGCAAATATTTATCTCCCTTATGAAACAACCCCAACGAAGTTTAATGATATTCACCATTACAGTGGTTCCCAGGTTAATCAGATGGAATTTGATGGTTACTTGGTTACGGGTAAAACACAATCCGAGAAAAAACAACTCAAGCTTTCCAAAGTTAAGGGGTACGGAAAAAATGTTGTTCCAGGAATTATGTCATATATTTCTGAGCTTGGGTATGGAAGTACTCCAAATTTAGTTCAAAATAATATCACCTTTAAAGAAAAGGGTAATCCCATTTTAGCCCCTACTGTATACCACAAATTCTTAGACCAAGGGTTTCATTCAGTCTTGAAAAAAATTGAATTTGATGGTATTTATCAAAATACAGAATTACTATACTTGGAGCAGCAAAAAATGCACGGAATTGCCAACAAACGCATGATTGAAGCTTCACGATTAAATAGTTCAATAAAAGGCTATTGCATACATGCTCTTGTTGGAGGTGATTGGGTTTTAGGTGCTGGTCTTCTGGACCTTTGGAGAAATCCAAAAACTTTGGCTTATGACATGACCAAAGCTGCAAACCAACCCACTGTTGCTCCAATTCGAATACTCCCTAGAAATGTTTTTAAAAATCAAGGGTTTAATTTAAAGGTTTATGGCGTCAATGAAAACAATCATTCTGACGTTAAAGCGGTAATTTCAATCAAGGATTCCTTGGATAATATTGTCTTTAGTGAAACCTCTATAAGTGATTTAGACCGTGGCATCAATGTTCTTTTCGATAAAAAGTTATCTAGTCTAAAAATGAATGGAAGTTATAAAGTTCATGCAGTCATTTTAGATAAAAAAGGAAATGCTATTACTGAAAATTCTGAAAGTTTTGATGTATTTGATAATGAAAGTTATCAACTACCAAAAGAATTGTTTGCGCTACACGATCCAAAGGGGGATTTAACAAACTTCTTAGTATCTAAAAAAATCAATTTTATTCCCTTTACACCAGCTTTAGATGTTGATATCCCAGTAATTGTAGGCCAATCAGAAAATAAAAAGCAATACGCTGAGGATGCGGAAATGATACAAAATCATGTGAACAAGGGTGGATATGCTGTATTTTTAGAGGTCAAGGGTAAACCAACCAAAAATTTTGACAGAGTTTTAAAAGAAATTCCCCAACAAGGCTTACCAACAAATGCTCAAATGTTAGGAAAATGGCCCACTCTTGGTGGTTGGGCTGCGAAATCACACATAATAAAGAAACACCCCATTTTTGAGGGACTTCCCACTAATCAAATTATGCATGGCGTTTATGAAAACATACACCCAATAACTTCAATGGCAAAACAGGAGGGGGTTTATATTGTTGGAATGATCGGTTATGATCATTTTCCAAATAATGACATTATGCTTAGACATTATAATGGCCCTGGTGAGGTTTGGTGGGCGGCTGATGTTTTGGAGTCTGACCATGGAAAAGGTCAAATGTTACTTTCCACACTACGGATTATAGAAAACCTTGGGAAAGATCCAGTGGCCGAAAAAATATTGATGAATATAATTTCATATAGTCTAAGTAAGAATTAAGTGTTTACAAATAAAATATTTAAAAAGGATATGATACATACCTATCATATTACACTAATTTTAATTTAAAACTTTGAACCATTTTCAACATTAAAACATAACTTTTGTAAAATTAATATTGTATCAAAAATGAAAATAATAAAACAAATTAACCTTGTAATATTCATAATTCTATGCTCAATTGGTTATGCACAAACCAATTATTACTTATCGAGTTCAATGGGAAGTGATTCCAATAAAGGACACAAATCAAAGCCCTGGAAGAGTTTAGAAAAGATTAGTAAACAGAAATTAAAGCCAGGGGATACAGTTTTTTTTAAAACCGGTGATACATTCAAAGGCCATTTTGTTGTTAATGGTTCAGGAAATCTTAATCAGCCAATAGTGATTACGTCATATGATAGTGGTGATAAACCCATTCTGACGGGGCAATTAGATAAGGAACAAGGGGGTGATTTTAGAGAAGCAATCTATGTTAATAACAACGAACATATTGTTTTTGAAGACTTAGAAATTCAAAATAATAGATTGAAGCCCAGATTGGAGTATAATAATGCGCATAGTTTTGGTATATATATTCACAATTCCAGCAACAAGGTGATGCACAATTTTATTTTTCGAAGAATGACTTTCAGGAATGTCTATTCTCTAGTTTATGTTGATCCTTCAAACCAAAACGCCTTCAACCAATTTGAGGTCGCCGCTATTCGATTTTTTTCTGATTGGGATAAAGCCCACATCGATAATGTTTTGGTGGAGGACTGTTATTTTACTGATTTGCAGCGCTTTGGTATTCATATCAAGCATGCCCAAGGTAAAAAAGGAAAAGATCATAGGCATACTAATCTTATTTTTAGACGAAATGAATTTTCAAAAATTGGAGGAACATGTATATTACCTTCTAGAACCCGAAATTGCCTTATTGAATACAATATATTTGATCAGCCAGGAGCAAAAACAAATGATAGAATGATTGGTAGAGGTAGTGCTGTTTGGAATTATTATAGTGTCAATACAGTTATTCAATATAATCAGTGTATTGGAATTAGAGGTATTTTAGATTCACACGGCATACATGTTGACCATCATAACAAAGACACTGTGGTTCAATATAATTATATGGAAGATTGTGAGGGGGGATTCGTGGAAATTTTAGGAGATAATGAGCGTGCTACCTATCGTTTTAATATTAGTAAGAACGATGGTTGGCGCCAAAACCCAAACTGGAAAAATAGTAATCACACCATTTGGTTAAACAACAAAATAAACGGTAAAGGGGGGCACGAATCCAACAATAGTTTTATTTATAATAATACCATAATTTTAGATCGCAAGGATTATCCTTTCCAAACAGCTATAGATATCAATGCATTGAATACACGAATTTTTAATAACATTTTTTACGCTGTTAACGGTTCGGGAATTGGCACAAAACAAATGATATTGAAAGACTCATTATCTGCCGTTAAAAATAATTTTTTCTTGGGGGAAATATCTAAACGCTTTATGGACAGAGACGACCATAAGTTATTGGGAAAACCATCATCTGGCTCTGTGAATGAGAATGATGTAAATGACCTGCCTAATACAATCAATTCCGGCACCCCATATATTGGTGAGTTTGCTCATCCACGTTTTCCTGTCGAAGCCTCATTTGTTTTTTCATCTGTAGAGGAAACACCTACTAAAGATTTTTTTAATCAACCTATCGATGAGAATTATTCCCCAAATATTGGTGCAAATAATTCAAAAAATGGAGCGTTATATTTTGAGGGTGTTGGTGTCCATGTATTAAATCCTATTGCTTCAGGACTAATTATTTTGGGTGGAGTAGAGGATACATATGACTATAAACTTCTTGATATTTTGGGAAAAGTCAAGCAAGAAGGACGTATTTCAAAACAACACCCTAATGTTGCAATTGCAGCATTAAAGCATGGAGTTTATGAAATGATTTTGGAACGAAATAGTAAGAAGATTTCCATCAAGCTACTGATTACCTAAATCTTAGAACAATAATTTTCATTAAAAGCTACTTTAATTCAATAGCTTCAACCTTGGTGTTGGCATTCCCTTTCTCTGCATTAAAGGCTTTTATTAACTCCTGAAGCTTTTCAGGCTTTGAGTTTGCCAAATTATTTTGTTGACTTTTATCGTCCTTAAGGTTATAAAGTTGATAATTACTTGAATTGCCAATCTCTATATTTACTTGCTCTAAAACTTCTGGTCCACCATAGGGTGGTATCATTACCCAATCGCCTTGCTTGTAAGCTGTTCGTGTAGTAGCCTCAATAATTAGAGAATTCCTGCCTTGATCAGATTGACCAGAGAGTACATTCCACATTTTTTGGCTGTCAGTATTTTCGATATCACTACCTATTAGGGTACCGATTGAGGCCATTATATCTATTTGACTGATTAAGGCATTTGATACTTTGGGTGCAATACGATTCTTCCAATAAACAATAAAAGGAACTCTTGTACCTGCTTCAAAAAGACTGTATTTACCGCCTCTAAATACGCCATTAGGTTTATGATTTCCAATTTTTTCTACAGCTTGGTCAAAATAGCCATCATTTAATACAGGGCCATTATCGCTTGAGAATATGATTAAAGTATTTTCTAAGAGTCCTTCATCATCAAGCGTTTTTATGAATTCTCCAACACACCAATCTGCTTCCAAAATAACATCTCCTCTTGGACCCATTCCAGAAGTTCCAACAAAACGAGGGTGAGGAGTACGTGGTACATGAGGTTGCTGCATGGCATAATATAGAAAGAAGGGTTCATTTTTATGCTGTTTGACATAGTCTTGTGCTTTGACGAGAAAGTGATCTGCCATATCAATATCACTCCATTTAGCGGATTCTCCGCCTCTCATAAATCCAATTCTAGGAATTCCATTAACGATACTATTGTTATGACCGTGATGCCATTTCATTGAAATGAGTTCTGGATTATCCAATCCATTGGGTTCTCCCTCAAAGTTATTGGCGTAATCAATTTCGATAGGGTCATTAGGATCTAATCCAACAACATTACCATTTTCTATATAAACAGTTGGGACTCGGTCTTGAGTGGCAGCCATTATGTAGGCATAATCAAATCCCACTTCGTTTGGTCCAGGCGAAACGCGTTTGTTCCAGTCTACATTTCCTGAACCTAGACCCAAATGCCATTTGCCAACGATTCCAGTATGGTAGCCCTTATTTTTTAGCATTTTTGGTAGTGTTGCTTGAGCGGTATCGATAATTAAGGGTGCAGTCCCTGGGAGAATTCTAGCTCGTTTATTTTTCCAGGGATAAATACCTGTTAACAAAGCATAACGACTAGGTGTACAAGTTGCCGAACTTGAAAATCCGTTAGTAAACCGAATTCCATTATTGGCCAGTTTATCTATGTTTGGGGTTTGAATTTCTGTGGCGCCGTTTGCACTGATATCACCAAAACCTAAATCATCTGTATAAATGATCACTATATTTGGTGTTGAGTTTTTTGACGACTTGTTTTGGGCTTTTTTTTCAGTACAAGAAAAAGTTAATAAAACAATTATAATTAGCCCCCATGTTATTTTTTTTGAATACATCCCTGTTTAAATTATCTATTTGAATTGTAAATTTATGATAATTAAAGGTTACGTTAAACTACCAAATTAACAATCGTTTTTCAGTAGTTACCATGGCAAGGATGAAATATATTTAAGTTAATTATAGTTTAGTATTAGTTAAGAGTTGTAAAGTACACCTAAATAATAGCTCTAAATTTACATTTTGTTTTAATTCCAAATAAAAATTAAAAGTGGATGATGGTTAAATTTAATTTCTTTTGTTTTGTTTTTTTTAGTGTATTTTCCTTTGCACAATCAACTTATTATCTTGATGCTACAACCGGTGACGATACAAATATTGGGGACACCCCAGCCAATGCTTGGAAGTCATTGAACAAAATATCACAAACAAATTTGGGGCCAGGAGATCAGGTATTATTTAAATCTGATGAACAATTCAATGGACATTTCATAGTAAATGGATCTGGATCGCTATCTCACCCCATAATAATATCATCATATGGAAATGGAGCAAAACCAATCCTTACTGGGGAAGTTGGCTCCTCAGGTGGGGGTGATTATAGGGAAGCGGTCTATGTGAACAACAATGATAACATTATCTTTGATGGTCTTGAAATCCAGAATGAACGATTACATTCCAGAACCGGAATTGATGATAAAGATTCTTATGGGATTCATATTCACAATACAGGCAATCAAATTATGAGAAATTTTACCTTCAGAAATATGATTTTTCAAAATGTTTATGCCGTAGAACCTATTTTGGAACCTGAAAGCTTTAACGGCTTAGAGGTTGCTGGACTTAGATTTTTTAGTTCTTGGAATTCTGAAGACCATCCCAAAAATATTCAAGATGTACTGGTTGAGAATTGTTATTTTACAGATTTGCAGCGCTTTGGTGTACATGTTAAGCATGGTGGTGGTCATGGAAATAATGATATTAGTCGAAACAAAAACTTTGTATTTAGGAACAATCATTTTTTTAGAACTGGTGGTACATGTATTCTTCCATCAAGGACTTATAATTGTTTGATTGAAAATAATATTTTTGAATATCCAGGGGACGACTCAGACCCCAGAATGCCAAATCGTGGGAGTTCAGTTTGGACATGGCGTTCCATAAATACGGTAATTCAATACAATCAATGCTTACACGTTAGAGGCTATCTAGATTCTCATGGCATTCATATTGACCATGAAAACGAAAACACTTTTGTTCAATATAATTATATGGAAGATTGTGAAGGCGGATTTGTTGAAATTTTAGGAGGAAATGTTAATGCTGTCTATCGTTTTAATGTGAGTGTTAACGATGGGTGGCGTGAGAACCCCGGCTGGGTTAATAGTAACCATACAATTTGGATCAATGAAAATACGCCAGGTGGGAATATACATTACTCCAATGAGAATTATATTTATAATAATACTATCGTGATGAACTATGATTATTCCACAGCCATTGATGTTGTAGCCACGAATACTTATATTTTTAATAATATTTTTTATGCTACAAATGGTGCTTTTCTTGGTGGAAAACAAATGGTTATGAATACTAATGGAACTGCACTGTTCATGCGCAATAATTTGTTTTTCGGGAATGTAAGAAATAGTTTTGAAAACTTAGATACCCATCCCGTATTTGGAAATCCAAATTTCAATAATGAAAATTCAGGTGATAAATTGGGGTATCAGTTACTCAACAATAGTGCTGCAGTTAATGCTGGAATAGCGTATCAAGGTCCACCCATTCCTGGAGCAGGAACAGGAATTTTTAACCACGTTCCGAGTTACCCCGTTGTTGATTTTTATGGAAATCCAATAGATTTTGACTTTGGAACACCAAATATTGGAGCATGTAATTCAAAAAATGGTGAAATTCTTGGTCATTCAGATCAGACATTAATTTCAGACTCTTTAGTCTTGTACCCCAATCCTTCCTCTAATAAAATATTTATTACCAACCTTATGCCATCTACAAGGATAAAAATCTATAATACAACAGGGGAGCTTGTTATGGACAAGTATTATGATAATGGCCTTGAAATTTCAAAACTGTCAAAGGGAATATATTTTATTTTATTAGAGGGCTATGAATCACAGCTATTTATTAAAAATTAGATTAAATGAAACTTAAATTTGAAAATTTTGTTTTACTAATTATTTTGATATTCATCATACCAAATTGTGAAGGGCAGGACTTAAAAAACCCCAATGTAATCTTCATAGTATGCGATGATTTAAATGATTACTTAGGTGCCTTTGGTGGCCATAAGCAAATAAAAACGCCAAATATAGATAGGTTGGCTAATTCTGGGATTAGATTTGTTAATGCACAGTCTAATGTTCCAGTCTGCTCTCCGTCGAGAAATAGTTTTATAACAGGTGTATACCCGCATACCTCCAAAGATTTCGGATGGACTGATTTAAAAGAACAAAAGGTGTTAAAACACAATAAGACCATCATGCGTTATTTCAAAGAAAACGGGTATTTGACCCTTGGTACTGGAAAAATCACTCATGGTAAATCACTTGAGGATTGGGACGTTTGGGGTAATAAGTTAGGTAATAATTATGGGCCTTTTTATTTTGACGGGCAAAGCAATATTTCTAATCCCAAAGTCCCTCAACCATTTAGTTCTATAGGTCCAATTGATGGTTCGTATGGACGTTTGTCAGATGCTGGGATTTCTAAAGGTGTGAAAGGCGAAACAGGATGGGTTTATGGTTGGACCAAATCACCCTTTAGGTACATTAATGAGAATGATCGAGACTTATTACAAGATGAGTTACACGCTGAATGGGCCATCACTAAAATAAAAGAGTTAGAATCCAATAATTTAAATCAACCTTTTTTTATGGGAATTGGATTTGTTCGGCCTCACACCCCAATGCATGCTCCTGACAAATATTTTGAGATGTATCCATTAGATGAGATTTATCTTGAGCCGTGGATTGAGAATGACTCTAATGATACTTTTTGGGAATCAAATTTTGGTCATCGTGATTTAAAAGGACCAAAATACTACAATATGTTACTAGAATCTTACGGCGGAGATCGTAATCTCGCAATAAAACATTTTTTACAAGCCTATATGGCCTGTGTGTCATTTATCGATGCTCAGGTTGGAAAGATTATTAATGCACTGGATCAAAGCAAACTCAAACACAATACTATTGTTGTTTTTACCAGCGATCACGGCTGGCAAATGGGTGAGAAAAATCAACTTTTTAAAAATGCACCATGGGAGGAAAGCACTAGAGTACCCCTCATTATTCGCTTACCAAATAATAAAATGGCTACTGAAATTGAACAACCAGTTTCTTTAATTGATCTATATCCTACATTTATTGATTATTGTAAATTAAAAGGCGATTATAGAATAAATGAAATAGGCGGCAAACTTGGAGGCCATTCTTTACGGCCATTAATTGAAAATAGTGAATGGACAGGGCCTAGTGGAGCTTTAACTATAATTGGTAACATTGGTAAAAATACTACTGTGAAAACTCAAAATTTTTCGTATAGAACGAAAAAATGGCGCTATATTTTATACGGGAATGGGCAAGAGGAATTGTACGACCACACTAAAGATTCATACGAATGGCGAAATATTGCATATGATAAAGAGTACCTAAATATCAAAAAGGAATTGTATCAGGAAGTGCAACAACTCATAAATAAATTTGTAGATGAATAAAACGATTTTACAATTTTTTTTGTTTTCAATAGGGGCATTCAATTTTAACCTTTTTGCTCAAGTTTATCAGTCTTGTGATGAAAATCAAATTATTCGCATTGTTAATGATAAAATTTCTGAAAGAAACTATGAATTTTCTTGGGATTTTAAAGATTGTCCATTAGATTTCTCTAGTCACAGGTTTATTGGTTTTAATATCGAAAATAATTCATCTTCAAAAATAATTTTAGATATCAGTCACGATCCTAAACCACATCTTGAAAATTCAGCACGTTTTATAATAGCTCCCAATCAATTTAAAACTTGCGAAATGATGATCACCAGACAAAAACCAAATCAAGAAGATACTTGGAAATCACATTTTGAAAAAGTTAGAGGATATCCTGGTGGGTATGTAACACATTGGGCTGCACCTAGTTCTTCAAAAATAGAGAAACTATTTGTTAAAATCTCTTTAAGTAAACCTTTAGAGGAAGGAGATTTTATTGGTTTTAACCACCCATTTGGAATTGGTGAACTTGAGTATGATTCCAATACACTTTCTAAGTTAAGCTATCCAATCTTAGATAAAATGGGTCAATTCAATGCTGAGAAATGGAGAGGCAAACTTCATAGTATTGATACTCTGGAATTTTTAGGAAATCAAGATTATAAAGATTTTCATGGAATTTCATTCAACAGTAATTTATCTAAATACGGAGGTTGGAAAAATGGACCAAAACAAGAGGCAAAAGGGTTTTTTTATACCAAAAAGTTTGATGGTAAGTGGTGGTTTGTTGATCCTGATGGATATTTATTTTGGTCTTTAGGGATAACTGGAATTGGAGGAGGTAGTGCCACTAAAACAACTTCCAGAGAAGTTTTGTTTTCTGATTTGAGTTTAGAACGATTGAGTGTAAAAAAATATCAAGATAGCATGACTTTAGCAGCGTCATATCATAAAAGACAAGCTAAGGAGTATTTAATATTTAAACCCGACAAAATAAATTTTTATTATCTAAACTTAAAACGAAAATATGGGGAAAATTGGATACAGAAACACCAAGATGTAACAGCAGGCCGCTTAAAAAACTGGGGGGTAAACACCTACGGTGCATGGTCAAAAAAATCAGATTTTATTGAACATCCATACACTATTATTATTCATCCTAAGTTACAAGGGATTGGAAAAATCGACAAATTACCAGACCCATTTTCATCAGAATTTTCCAGTGCATTAAAAAAATCCTTGCAAAGAATTGCGCATAAAAATTCAGACCCCTGGCTTTTAGGAGTATTTGTAAACAATGAAATCCACTGGGAACATAAATTTTCTTTAATGGATGAAATATTATCCCTTAAAAATAAAAAACCAGCAAGAAAAGCTTTTGAAAAATTTTTGAAAAAAAAATATGGCTCAATTAATAGTTTAAATTCAGTTTGGGCCAGTAATTTTACTTCATTTAATAATATTTCGGGTGATAACAAAACCATGTTTTCATCTAAATTTATGGCTGACTTAGAACTGTTTTTTAGTTATTTTGCAGATACTTACTACAATATCGTATCTACCGAATTTAAAAAAATATTCCCCAATCATCTATACTTAGGTAGTCGATTATATGGTAAATCAAAATTTAATAAAAACTTACATGAAATTGCAGCTCAGTACTGCGATGTTGTTAGTTTTAACATTTATGATTATGGTGTTAAAGACTTTAAATTATTGTCTAAAATTGACAAACCAATGCTAATTGGAGAGTTTCATTTTGGCACTGCATCACACGGAGTTTGGGGGAGTGGTTTGAGAAATGCGTCCTCTCTTGAAAATCAGGCAAATTTGTATATGCAATATATTGAAGAGGCCTGCCAACATACTCAATTTATTGGTGCCCATTGGTTTCAATGGTCTGATCAACCTACAACTGGAAGATCGGATGGTGAAAATTTTAGAATCGGTGTCGTAAGTATTACAGATCAACCATACAGTGAATTAGTTGAAGCTATAAAAAAAGTATCAAAAACGTTATACGTTAAAAGAAAAAATAAACTCTAATAAACTTAATTATGAAATCAAAGTACTGCTTTGCACTATTCTATTTTATTGTTTTCAATGCTTTTGCACAAGAAAAAACAAATGTTCTAATGATTGTTTTAGATGATCTTAACGATTACGTTGGGGTCATGGGTGGGCATCCACAAGCCCAAACACCAAATATCGATCAACTGGCTAATCAAGGTATTTTATTTAGTAATGCGCATTCAAATGTCCCTGTTTGCTCTCCCTCTAGAGCCAGTTTTATGACTGGGATATTGCCCACAACCTCTAAAAATTGGGGTTTTGGGAACTGGCTAAAAAATGAAATACAAGTCAATAGCCAATCCATTCCAGAATATTTTAAAACAAATGGATACAGGACCTACAAAACTGGTAAGGTTTTTCATGTCGACAAAAGAGGGGTTTGGGATGAGCTTGGTCAAGTTTCAGATTATGGGCCAATGGCTTTTGACGGAGAAAATGCAGCATTACACCCAAGTTGCCCTGAAGCTATGGGAACGCTTGGGCCATTAGATTCTACTTTTGCTTCCCTTCAAGATGTTCCAATGGTAAAACCGACTGATTCTACTTCTGGTTATACTGGCTGGTTTAATACTCACTGGAAAACTAGGGGCCCATTTCGTTATAATAACGATGAGGATCGCGATTTACTGACGGATGAAAAAAGTGTACAATGGGCCATTAATACATTACAGAAAATAGAGTCTACAAAAAACCACCAACCTTTTTTAATGGCCTTAGGGATTATTAGACCTCATACACCATTGGTCGTCCCTCAAAAATATTTTGACCTATTTCCCATTAAAGATGTTCAGATACCAATTTTATTACAAAATGACAAAGACGATACGTTTTTAGGGGTTGGTTCAGACAAAGAACCCCGTGGACGAATGGCTTTTAGAACTTTAACAGAATCCTATTCAACAAAAGAGTTAGCTCTCAGAACTTACACGCAAGCTTACTTGGCAAGTGTGGCTTTTGCAGATGACATGGTTGGTCAAGTCATGAATGCCTTGGATCAATCAAAATTAAGTGAAAATACAATGGTTATATTGTTTAGTGACCATGGTTATAATTTGGGAGAAAAAGATTATTTATTTAAATATTCTCTATGGGAAGAAAGTACTAAAGTCCCTCTAATTATTAGGCATTCTGATTATGACCACAATGCAGGTAAAACAGTGTCTCATCCTGTAAGCCTTGTGGATATTTTCCCAACATTAAACGATTTATGTGGTTTGGAGGGCGATACAAAGCTTAATGAGAAAGGCGCAGAGATAGATGGCCACAGCTTAAAACCATTTTTAGAAAATCCTGAAACTAGTCTTTGGGAAGGTCCTTCCGTAGCATTAACCGTTATAGCAAGTTGGAAATCTAAAAATCCAAAAAATCAACATTTATCGGTACGATCTAAAAATTTTAGGTATATCCGTTATCAAAATGGTGCAGAGGAACTCTATGACCATCGAATTGACCCGTTTGAGTGGGCAAATATTTCAGAGGTTTCAAAATATCAAGATGTTAAAGCTGAATTACGTATTGCTTTGGATAATTTTTTTGTGAAATAGGCCTAGAATATTGTTTATTTATGAAAAAATTAATATTTTGGGGTAATTTTAACATTAAATAACTATTTTGAAACTAAAGTATAAATCTACTGAAGAATCAAACTTTAATTCCATATACGTCAAACGAAAAAAATCACCCTACTTCGGAAATGATTGGCATTTTCATAATGAATTTGAGTTGATGTACATTATTAAAGGGGACGGAGTTCGTATTGTTGGTGATAATATGGACTATTTCAACAATGAAGAGCTTGTTTTTATAGGCAGTGGTGTACCTCACGTTTTTAAAAATGAAATGAATAACTTTCAAGACGAGGTTGATTATATTGTGGTAAAGTTCAACCGCACTATTGGCGGTCAAGATATTTTCAGAATCCCTGAACTATCTTCAATAAATAATTTTCTAAAACGATCTAATAAAGGGTTAATTTTTCCTAAATCAACAGCTCGCAGTTTAAAAAAACAATTGCTAAAATTATCAAAAAGTAAAAATGAAAGTCGAATTATTTTGCTTCTTAAAATACTAAAAACTCTTTCAAGCCATAAAAATTATCATGAATTATCATCTGACAATTTTATAATGAAAGATGGATCGGCTACTAAAGACCGAACTAAAAAGGTAATTAATTACATATCAGAAAATTACAATAAAAATATATCACTTGAAGATCTTGCCTCAGTTTCATACATGACTACAAATTCTTTTTGTAGATATTTTAAAAACAGAACAGGCAAAACAGCTTTTCAATTTATACGCGAATATAGGATAAATAAGGCTTGCCAAATGCTAATTAATGGTGAAAAAAATGTATCTCAAGTTTGTTTTGATACTGGATTTAATTCACTCTCTAGTTTTAATAGGGTATTTAAGTCATTAAAACATATTTCCGCCTCAGAATACAAATCAAGGTATTCCGATTTGAATTTAAAACACTTTGAAAAGGCTTGATTAGTATTTAAGCTGATTTATAATCCAAGATATCTTATGTTACACTGTTTGAGTAACCAAGAACTACACTCGCAAGAATTAAAATAACTAGCCCAAAAAATAAAATTCTAAATGGTTTTTTAGCATTTTGCCATTCACCAGCTTTGTAGGCCCAGAAATTACTAACAATTAGTGATAGTCCAAGTAACATAGGCCATCCAATAACTTGTCCTATGGGGCCAATTAAAGCAGCACCTTGTCCATATACCCCAAGTGCGCCAAACCAAAAGACACTTGATAGTATGGCCCATTTATATGATTTTGCGGATTGATTAACCTTAAAATTATACCAAGTATTATTTTTAAACAGTAGAAAAATTGCATATCCAGCATTCATTAGAAAGGCCCCAAGCAAAACAATAACCCAAGCCGCTAAACTAGCATTGCGTTCAATTGATCCAAAACGCTCAGCAAGTTCTGCAACAGGAGTTGCTTTGACAAAACCAACGTTCAGTAAAGCGGATAAAATACCACAAGCCACTGCGATAGAAATTCCCTTGATAATCGATGATTTTTCCCCCTCATTACTATTGACTAATTTATCTTTATCAATTCCTGCTTTTGCGGTCAATGCCACTCCAATCAATGTGATGATTAGTCCTGAAATCACATAAGGAAATTGAACACTTTCTATGGCATTTTCCATCTGAAAAAACGGAATCAAAGCGCCAACAGAACCTGCAAGCCCCATCACAATGCCCATTGTTAGGGATAGCCCGATATAGGGTACACTCACTCCAAACAATATTCCTCCAATGCCCCATAAAAAACCAAAGAACATTGCGGAATATACCACAGTACTTAAATCAGGATTTGTAAATGCTTCTTTCAATACCAGTGCAAAATCTGGAACTACAATGAATGCCCAAGTCACTGGAATAATAATCATTGCAATTGTAACATGGATGAGCCACCAAGATTCCCATTTTAAGGGTTCCATATACTTCATTCCTAGACCAAAGGAGCCTTGAAATACGCTTGCAAATATGATAAGTAAAAAAGGAAAAAATAGTTCCATAATTGGTTGTTTTTTTTGGTTAGTTTATAATGCTGCTGAAATGCGTTTTTTTACGATATAATCCTCAAGTGCTAGGTGTGAACAGTCATGGCCAATCCCACTCTCTTTTATACCACCATGAGGAAGATATATTGCATATTTCACTCCGTTGATTTGAATTTCCCCAAACTCTAATTCTTCACTAAATCGTTGTATTCTTTTGTGGTCATTGGTAAAAAGATAAGATGCCAATCCAAATTCTGTATCATTGGCTAATTTTAAAACTTCTTCATCTGAATTAAAGGTCATAAAAGCGGCAATTGGACCAAATATTTCCTCTCTAAAAACCCGCATATTTGGTGTTACGTTAGACAATACAGTAGGTTCCATCCAAAATCCCTCATCATAATTTTCAGGTATTTTACCACCATATTCTAGTACGGCACCTTTTTCTAAAGCATCTTGAATTAGTTCAAACATATGGTCTCTAGCTCTTTTGTCAATCATTGGACCCATATCTGGATTTTCATCAAATCCAAATCCGAGCTTTAATTGTTTTACACGCTCAATATATTCTGAAATAAAACGCTTATGTAGAGTTTCCTCAATCAAAAAACGATTAGCTGCCACGCAAATTTGCCCAGAATTACCAAATTTCAAGCCAATACCGATGTCTATGGCCTTATCAAAATCTGCATCTTCAAAGACTATAAATGGTGCATTGCCCCCCAATTCCATGCCTAATTTTTTAATTGTGGTTGTACTTTCAGAAATGACTTTTTTCCCTGATTTTGTGGAACCAATCATTGTGATTACTGCCGGGATCTTACTTTTAGTCATTATACTTGCCACTTCTTCTCTTGGACCACATAGGATGTTAATGACGCCGGGCGGAAATTTAATGTCGTGTAAAATTTCACCAAGAATATAGGCCGATAGTGGAGATTTATAGGATGGTTTAATAATTAATGAACAACCAGCTGCTAGTGCAGGACCAATTTTAAAGCCTACATTAAGCAACGGAAAATTCCAAGCCAAGTAAGCAACAGCCACGCCAGCAGGTTGATGAAACATTTTATGGGTGTGTGTGTTTTCGTAGTCTGGAATTTGTTCCTCTCTAAAATTTTTCATAGCATTTGGATACCATTCTAAGGCATTGGTTAGTGCTTCAATATCTTCGAAAGATCCTGCATAGGTTTTACCCATTTCATGAATGATTGCTAAACGAAGTTCTTTTTCTTTTGAGAGTATTGCAGTTCTAAGTTTATGCATCCAAGCTGTTCTCTCAGCTAAGGTAAGACGCGACCAATATTTAAAGCCCTCTTTTGACGAATTTAGAGCTTTGTGAGTGTCATTTATACCAGCAACAGCAATCTCGGCAATGGATTGGCCAGTTGCAGGACAGATAACGCACTCTCTTTTCCCACTTTCTGCATCAATTAATTGACCGTGGATATATAATTTTTTGTAACCAAAATGTTCTGTTTTCATATTTTAAATATAATCACTCCAAAATAAATTTTGGAATTAAATCTTTAGAAATACAATATTTTAATAAAGCACTTTCATCAACTTCAATTCCTAATCCAGGTGCGGTAGGAATACTAATCATTCCATTAATCATTTCAATTGGTGGACTTGTGAGTTCCTCTCTTAGCGAATTTTCAGTTTGATCGTATTCAATTAAAAAATCAGCATCGTTCATACGCCCTGGAATGGATTCAAGATTAGCAATAAAATGAAGTGCTACATGAATACCTATGGATGTTCCCCAAGTATGGGGTACAATATCAACGCCGTAAGTGGATGCAAGACTGGCAATTCTTTTGGCCTCTGTAAGTCCTCCAGTCGCACAAATATCAGGTTGTATGATATCAACAGATTTATGTTTAAGCAGTTGTTGAAATCCAAATCTTAAATATTCACACTCACCACCAGCAATTGGGATAGAGGTCTTTAATCTTAATTCATGGTACTGTTCATAAAACTCAGGTGAAATGGGCTCTTCAAACCAAGAAATATTATAGGGTTCAATTTTTTTTGCAAGTACTGTCGCTTCACTCAGTGTATAGGCGTGATTTGAATCGACCATCAATTGAATGTCATCTCCAATAAGTTGCCGCATTTTTTTTACATGTTTGACATCTGTTTCTACCCCGAGACCAACTTTCATTTTAATGGCCTTAAACCCTCGTTGGAGATAATCATTAACCTCTTTTTCAAAATTTTTGGAGGGATTTTCTTTGTCCGTAAAATAAAGTCCTGTAGCATATGGCTTAATTGATTTTCTGTGTGCACCACCCAAAAGTGTCGAAACGGGAAGCCCCAATAATTTACCTTTTAAATCCCAAATGGCTATGTCTATAGCACTCATTGAAGCTACTAAAACGCCTTTTCGGGCATAATCCAATGTTTTGCGGTACATCTGATTCCATATAACTTCATTCTCAAGTGGATTTTGATTAATAATTATAGGACGCAATAGGTTAATTCCCGATTCGATAACGGCGGCTGGACCATATCCTTCACCCCAGCCAATGGTGCCATCAGAAGCCGTTATTTTGACTAAACAGACGCAACGCTCAGAGTATTCCCATTGTGAAAAGAAAAAACTTTTAGATAACTTATCTTTTAGGATAAAGGTTTCAACATTTGTAATTTTCATAAATTTTTATTTGCCGAGCTTTACAACTCATAGTCAACAATCTGCTCACTTACAGTAACACTTTGTATGTAATGGACAACCTTGTCGTGTATTGGATATTTTGTGTAGGCCCAAAAATCATCTTTGTTATCAAAGCTACTTATCAAACTAACATCATAAAAACAAGCGTTGTAATCCCCAATATTTATCGCCGTTTCATACTGCTTAATTTCTGGAATATGAGTTGGTAATTCGTCCAAGCGGCGTTTGACCTCTTGCGCAAGCTCTGCATGTGTCATTTCCTCTGGCTGTTTTTTTAATTTCCAAAGGACTATGTGTTTGTACATTTCTTTTAGTTTTTAATCAATTTTTTTGTAGCAACACTTCCATTATCAGAGTGGACTTTTAATAAATAAATACCAGAGCTAATGCCATTCATATTAATATAATTATTCCCTTTGACTTCAAGTATTTTGGCACCAGTAAGAGAATATAGTTCCATTTTTTCCAAAATGTCATTGGATGTCACTCTTACAATATCTTGTGCTGGATTTGGAGAAATTGTAAATTTTAATTTGTTGAAGTCATCTACAGAAGCAGGGGTACACGTGGTGCATGTAATTTCAACATTATCAATTTGAACTTGAGCAGTAGCAGTAGCACCATCACCTTTCGTAAATCGAAATGCATGATTTCCACTATAACCCGCCGTAAATGATATTGTTTTTTCAGCATATCCCACACCGACTGAACTAGCAGATTCGATTATCAAAACTGGATTAGTACCACTAAGATCATAAGCTCCAATTTTCAACGATGCCCAAGCCCCAGTTTTCTTGGCTTGTGCTTTAAATTCGTAAGTTTCTCCTGCAATTAACGCAAGGACTTGTTGAATTACTTGATGTCCATCATTTCTAATATCAGCATACCAATCTGAACCATTAAAACCAGCACCATTATTATTAACTGACTTGACAATTGCAGTAGCATTTGCGAAAACTTGCCAACCATTGACACCCGCTAAATCAGCTTCATTTGTGTAACCGCTTTCAAAATCATCTGAAAAAATAGTTTGTTGAGCGTGAGCCCTTTGTGTAATCCCAACACATAGCAAAAATGTAAAAATGTAAAATTGTTTCATAGTATTTAATTTTTAAGTTTAATATTAGAGTTTAGTTAATTTATAATTGTCTACTGCCATGATAGCGCCCTCTGCAAATCTGAATATTTGCAAGGAAACTTTGGTTTTTCCATCAAGTACAGTAAATTCAATGGTTGATGAATTCCATTTATTTGAAGTGGGTTCATCAACACTGACAAATCCATATTTATGGTTGTCATTATCTCCCTTTGCAGTGACCGTTAAAGTGTGACTGCGTTTCCAACCATGGCCGTTATTGACAACTTTTGTATCAACAGACCAGCGGTAGGTAGCACCGGCTTCCAAATCGAAAGTCTTGACCAAAAAGACTTTTTGTTGGTCACTACTTTGCCCAAATTTGTTATCGTTTTCTTCGACCACTTTCCAGACGGACTTGTTCCAGCCCATAAACTTCATGCCTTTCCAAGAAGTAAGTTTAGCGCCTATATCTTGTGATTCAAAATCTTCATAGTAAACCTCTTCCTGAGCAAAAGAGATCGTTACAAAAAATAGGAATAGATATGTATTTGCAATCTTCATAAATTGAATAGAGTTTTTATTATGACTGCAATGTATTCTATAAAGGATTGTTAAAAATTTCAATTTTTAACAATTACTAGTCAAAAATTATCAATATTAAAAGTTATTCTAATTTTTGTTAATAATAGAGGTGAGTTGGGCCTTTAAACTAATTTTTTCTTTATCAAAATTATTATCATTAGCAAGATTGTGCCATTCGTTAGGATCGACACTTGTGTGATAAAGTTCTTCTGAGCCATCGCGGTATAGAATATAGCGCCAATCTTTAGTTCTGTATGAATAGTTTTGTTTGTAGATGTAGGATTTATCCAAATCACCTTCTATTTCGATGTGCCAAGGAGCTGCTTTATTTTTGTTGTACCCCAATCCCTCAATTGGGGTATTGACACCAACGCCCAAAACGGTTAGCACCCCATTTTGACCACTCCAACGGTTTGTGTTTGGATTATTAAGAAATGGTTTCAGACTATTTCCATCCAATTCAAATTTCTTTTCATTTTTTGTTAAATCTCCCTCAAGTTGACATAGATCTACTAATGTCGGAAATATATCAATTAAGGAAACGGGATGAGATACAGGTGTATTTTTAACAGAGTTTCTAGGGTCCTTAATTATAAATGGTATTCTCGTACTTCTTTCCCAGGGGGAGTTCTTGTACAAATAATCTTTTTCCCCCATTTGCCAACCATGATCACTAACTAAAACAACAATTGTATTGTCTTTAAACTTGCTTTTATCTAAGGCCTCTAATACCACTCCAACCTGATCATCCATAAAGCTAACACAAGCTAGATAAGCTTGTAAGAAGCGTTTTAGTCCTTCATTATCATTTGGGTAGGCTTGTTTCAATTTTTGAAAATAGCTTATTCCCATTTCAGTATCTGGATAAACATTTCTGTAATTGGTGTCATTGATATCACCTTCTTTAATTTTTGGAAGCACAATTTCTTCTAAAGGGAACAGGTCAAAGTATTTTTTCGGGGCGTACAAAGGAGTATGTGGATTTACAAAACCAACAGCCATAAAAAAGGGTTCAGATGAATGATAAGATTTTAATTGCTCTGAAATCCACAGTGCATGTTGCTCGTCAGGCATTAAGTCGCGGTCATTATCGTTAACATATCGATAGGTTTTTTTTCCATAGGTCCAGCCTGTGGTTTTGAGTTTTCCCAACGAATCTGTCACAACAGGCGTATCAGACAATGGTGCAAAAGATCCATCTATTATATTAATACTTCTAAAAGGCTCTGGTACAGAAGAGTGTCCCATGAGTCGTTTTCCATTTTGATCTATACCACTGTAGGCATGAGGGCCGTAATTGAATCTTTCTGGAACCCCCCATTTGTCCCAATAGGATTTTACATTCACGTGTAGCAATTTGCCAGTACCAAGTGTTTTATACCCATTCTCTTTGAAGAGTTCTATAAATGTTTTATGGTTTTTTAGAACATGTTGTTTGAAATGAGGGGTCCATCCAAAGTCTCTCGAACGATGTGGGTAAACGCCCGTAAAAAAACTATTTCTTGACGGCGAACAAACAGGAACATTGGTATGTGCGTTAACAAATCGTGTTCCGGCTGTTGTAAGTTTATCAATATTAGGAGTTTTGGCTTGAGGATGACCGCCAAACACACCTTGATAGTCGTTTAAATCGTCAACCATAATCAACAGTATATTGGGTTTTGTGTGTTGATTTTGACAACTAACTCCTAAAAGACAGCTTACACTTAAAAGCAAAATAAAATAAAATTTCATAAGGACTTATATTTTTGATTTTACAATACTTGCAATTTGATTGAAATGATTTTCGAGGTAATTATAGTCTTTGGTTTTGATTAAGGCTTTGTCAAAAAGTGAATTTCCCATTCCTACGCCAAAAGCCCCAGCATTCAAAAAAGATATTAGATTTTCTTTTGTGACGCCACCCGTCGGTAATAATTTAATATTGTTTAATGGCCCAAGTATATCTTTGATGTATGTAGGCCCAAGTTGAGTGGCTGGAAAAACTTTTACGGCTGTGGCTCCAAGGCTGTAAGCCAAGTGAATTTCTGTAGGAGAGTAAGCCCCCGGAAAAATAGGGATCTGTTCCTTTACACAATGATTTATGATATTTGTAGAAGTTATAGGAGTGACAATAAATGAAGCACCAGCTTCAAGTGCTTTTTCCAAATCAGATATGGAACATACAGTACCAGCTCCTACGTTTAGACTAGGAAAATCTTGTTTTAAACTAGTAATTATTTTCAAAACATTTTCTGTATTCATAGTGATCTCAACTGTCGTAAACCCCGCCGCGAGGTAAATGGGAATGATAGGTCTAATCTCTTCAAGACTAAAATGCCTTAAAATTCCAATAATTGGTAAGGAGTTAAAGGATTTTAAGTTAAATGTGTTTTTTTTCATAATTCCAATATTTTAAACACTTGATTATGCCCCATGATTACCGATTTTTTAACTTTTTCTTGCTCAACAAAAATAGTGTTTGAAGATAATCCAAGTTGTGAAATAGCAAGTTTGTAGAGATCATAAAGGGAATTTTCAGCACACAAAACAATTTGGTTTTTAGTATTTATTGCGCTTAACTCTTCACCGATTAAAAGACCACTCAGGATATAAAAATTTTCTTTATTGTCTTTATGACCGAATAAGGTATTCGTTCGAATTGAAAAAAGCGTATTGAGGATGGAGTTTGAGGTGTTTACAAGATTAACACCATGCTTGAATGCATCAATGGCTCTAGCGTTCAATAAACCTGTTGAAATGGAACCCGACAGTATTGAATGGTTGCAAATAATGTCAAACATCTCACCTGTCATCTGGGTTTTAAAATTAGTTAATAAACCATTTTCACAATATATGTGCTTACAATGGGTCCCTGGGAAAACGAAAACACACTTCTCCTTTATTTTTAAATCATGGTATAACCCCAAGAGTTGAATTTCTTCACCACGCATCACATCATCTTGAGATTTTATTCCAGAAACAAGTATAACAGGATGTGTCAAAATTGAATTTGGCAAATATTTAATTATAAGATTATTCGCATTAATGGAGATTGGAATTTTTACATATGGAAGTTCCTCTATTCCGATTGAAGATGAGGCCATTCCAGAAATGATTATAGGAACGCTATTGTTGAATATTTCAATTTTTTTGAGTTGATTTTTAATGTAGTTTAAAAATATATCAACATGGTTTCCATTGATTTTATTTAAATTTTCAGCAATGGATTTTATACCATTATTAGTTTGGATTGTTTTTACTACATTGAGATTGTAGTCTACAAGGTTTAATCTAAAATTAGATGTCCCCCAATCCACACTTATAAATTTTACATTTTCCATGTAAGACAAAGCTATCAAATTTATCCAAAAAGTTGATTTTATCACTTAGCATGAATTAATCAAAAATTACCATTAATTGGGGTGGTAATCTATTACTTTAATTGGCTAAATTTTGGTTAACTTTTGAAACAACAATGATAGAATTTGATAATTTTGGAACTTCATTTTAAATTAAATTTGAATAAATTGTTATAATTCACAATATGCATACTTTTAAACAATTTATTGTTTTTTTCTTTGTCTTAATTTCATTCAATTGCCTTGCTCAAAAGTTACTACCATACATTGAAGATCCACAATGTATAGGGGTTAACAAATTAGCGCCCAGATCAACATTTTTTTCTTATGAAAGCCTAGATCTTGCTCGGTCAAACAAACTTGAGTTGTCTGAAAATTATAAATCACTAAATGGAATTTGGCAGTTTAAATGGTCCGAGTCCCCAGAACAAAGACCAATTGACTTCTACAGCCCTAATTTTGATTCTTCGGATTGGGACCAAATTGCTGTACCATCGAATTGGGAGCTAGAGGGTTATGGTGTTCCCATTTATAGCAATATTCCCTACCCATTTAGTTTTGATAAAACACCAAACCCACCAGATATTCCAGATGGTTATAATCCCGTTGGTTCATATAAACGTAATTTTACCATTCCAAAAACTTGGGAAGGAAAAAAAATTAGAATACATTTTGGTGCGGTAAAATCTGCTTTTTTTATTTGGGTTAATGGCGAAAAAGTTGGTTACAGTCAAGGATCAAAACTACCTGCAGAATTTGATTTGACAAAATTTTTAAATATTGGAGAAAACTCAATTTCGTTGGAAGTTTACAGATGGTCTGATGGAAGTTATCTAGAAGACCAAGATTTTTGGCGACTTTCCGGGATTGAAAGAGATGTCTATCTTTATGCCACACCCAAAGTACACATTAGAGATTTTAGTGTTTATGCAGATTTAGATTCCACTTACAAAAATGGAATATTTAAACTTTCAGTTGATTTCTCCAACGAATTTATGAGAAAAATCAAAGGTAGCTTGCGCGTAGTTATATCAAAAAATGATAAAATCATTTTTCAGCAAACGCAAAAGTATTCTTCTATGAAGGATGAATCATTACACTACGAAACAATAATTGATGAAGTGAAGTCGTGGTCGGCTGAAATTCCTAATTTATACACCCTTGATATGGAATTTAGGAATCAATCTGGATCAATAACTGAGGTAATTTCAAGAAAAATTGGTTTTAGAAATGTAAGGATTCAAAACAGTCAAGTTTTAGTTAATGGACAACCAATTCTAATTAAAGGAGTCAATCGTCACGAACATAATTACATCAATGGTCATGTAGTTAGTAAAGAAAGCATGTTGGAAGACATCAAAATCTTCAAAGAAAATAATATTAATGCTGTAAGAACGAGTCATTACCCTAATGATCCTTATTTTTATGAGTTATGTGATCAGTATGGTATTTATGTTTATGATGAAGCCAACATTGAATCTCATGGTATGGGCTATGATCTTACTCAGACCTTAGGGAATGATCCTAAATGGCTAAGCGCTCATATGGAACGAACAGAACGAATGATAATAAGAGATAAAAACCATCCTTCAATTATTGCTTGGTCACTGGGCAATGAAGCAGGGAATGGGTATAACTTTTATCAGACTTACTTGAGAGCCAAAGAAATAGATTCTACTCGATTTGTGCATTATGAACGCGCTAATAGAGAATGGAATACTGACGTCATTGGGACCATGTATGCAGATTATCAAACTATTGAAGACTATGCCAATGATGAGTCTCAACAAAGACCAATGATTTTGTGTGAATATGCTCATGCTATGGGAAATAGTTTAGGCGGACTAAAAGAGTATTGGGATTTGTTTGAAAAATATCCTAAGCTTCAGGGGGGGTTCATTTGGGATTTTCAAGACCAAGGTCTACTTTCAGAACAAAATGGAAAAGCATTTTTTGCTTATGGTGGTGATTTTGGTCCAAAAGATGTTCCAAGTGACCATAATTTTCTTAATAATGGCCTTATTCAAGCGGATAAAAAGCCTAATCCACATCTTAAAGAAGCCAAACAGCTTATGCAAAATATTAAATTTTTAAACTTTGATGTCGACACTGGTATGTTGGAGATTAAAAATGGTAATTTTTTTGAAACCTTATCCAACTATGAATTACACTGGAATATAATTGAAGATGGCTTGGAGGTTTCAAAAGGAATTATCAAAGAATTGAAGGCTCAACCACAAGAGAAATGCTATGTTGAAGTACCTTTGTTTAATAATTTGAACGCTAACAAAGAATATTTTTTAAATCTTTCTGTTAAATTAAAAAAATCAAAACTATTACTTGAAAAGGGATTTGAAGTGGCCAAAGAACAATTCAAATTGCAGGACAAAACCCTTGTAAAAATTTATCCAAAAAATGGTAACTCAATAATAGAAGTGAAGGAAAATAAATCTAACCTAACATTGTCTACAGAAGAGTTTGAACTCATCTTAGCCCTTGATAAAGGGATAATGACTTCTTACACCTTTAAAGGAGTCCAATTGATAAAACAAGGTGGTCAAATCAATTTTTGGCGTGCACCAGTTGACAATGATTATGGTGCCAATACTCCAATGATTTACAAGGAGTGGAAAGACATTGGACAATCCGAAGCAGATCTTGAATATGAAATAAAAACAAAAAGTTACAGTGAAATTGAAGTCAGTTTTAAACAACACATTTTAAATGGAGATGCTGAGCTGATTCAAAGTTATATAATTCACTCGAGTGGAATTGTTCAAATTTCAAATAATCTATTGGCTCTAAGAGGTAAATCTGAAAAAACTTTTGGTCTCAAAGGTAAGCGGGCTAAAGTCCCTGAAGGATTACATTCTAATTTTTATAAGTTCGGTAATGAGTTTATTTTAAACTCCGATTTAGCATCTGTTAAGTGGTATGGTAGAGGACCTCACGAAAATTACATCGATAGGTTAGAATCCGCTGATATTGGTCTTTATGAAAGTACCCCAAAAGATTTATTTACTTTATATGCTAGGCCGCAAGACAATGGTAATAGAACTGATATCAGATGGGTAGAATTTTCTGCTGTGCCTGAAGTTGGCTTACTTTTTTATAGCGATGTCCCTTTTAACTTTTCTGCTTCCCACCATAAAAAAGAGGATTTAGATTCGGGCAGCTCAAAAAGATTAACTCAAAAACACGTCCGATTATTAGAGCCTCAAAAGGATATCTTTCTAAATATAGATGGTTTTACTTCTGGTGTTGGTTGTGTAAATAGTTGGGGTGCCTTACCATTAGAACAATACAGACTACCATATGATAATTATCAGTACTCATATTGGCTAATTCCTAACCAACGCAATTAATAAACATATTTAAAAACTCATTTTATGACCAGTAACTTTCAATTTTTATACTATGCCATATTTGTGGGCTATGCCATAC